>Ga0209935_1000124_pt1 | contig 306469 bp, 297 predicted proteins | sample ThiBio_1000_plan_2_FD_183958 | JGI IMG/M metagenome (GOLD analysis project Ga0209935, IMG submission 183958) | Wastewater bioreactor microbial communities from Cape Town, South Africa - Thiocy_cont_1000_plan (SPAdes) | ecosystem: Engineered > Bioreactor > Thiocyanate-remediating >...
ACACCGCCTCTCACTTGATCATCCTTATAATAAAGATGGGATAAATAATTTTCATCGAAACTGAAAATTATTCCTCCTCTTCTTTTTAAAGATTCGTTATACTCTTTCCAGTTGCGAACTTTGTTTTATGAATTTGGCATGCATTCTTCCTTAGAATGTTGTATTCAAACCAAATTTTAATAAAATTTTAAGTTCGCAACAATTCCTTTTTTCCTATCCACGCAACAATTCCGCCTCGCAATGACGATTTTGGGTTAGTAGATGTTTACTCATAGCCGTCATTGCGAGCCCAAAGGGCGAAGCAATCTCTTTCCTGCATAAAAAATGTTTCACGTGAAACAATTTTTGGGTAGATCTCTCCGGATCCGTCCCCCGGGTCATCCAAGTCCCCGATTTAATCGGGAAGATCGGGGACCAGGCTAAAGATTGCGAGGACCCCCGTGAAAACGGGGGGACGAAGCAATCTCGGTCTTATTTCAAAAAGATTGCTTCGAAGCAGGCGCTTCTCGCAATGACGAAAGCGGATATCCCCTTGTTAACCAACAACCTCTTTGCGAGGAGATAACCATGAAGCAATCTCGTTGAACAAAAAAGAGATTGCTTCGGGCTACTGCCCTCGCATTGACGAATGTGTGATAAACTCTTTCTAAGCCCCAACCCGTCATTGCGAGGCTCTGTGAGAGCCGAAGCAATCTCGTTGGAATAAGGATGAGATTGCTTTGGGCGTTACACGCCCTTGCAATGACGATTTTGGGTTAGGAGGTGTATACTTATAACCGTCATTGCGAGCCCAAAGGGCGAAGCAATTTCTTTCCTGCACAAAAATTGTTTCACGTGAAACAATTTATAAGAGATGGTTTGAAACACGAGATTGCTTCGGCTCTTACAGAGCCTCGCAATGACGATTTTTTTATGAGTTCATTGAGTCAAAGAATTCAGAATTATTTTTTGTATTCCTGAGCTTTTCAAGGAGGAATTCCATCCCATCCGTTGTCCCCATAGGAATAAGGACACGTCTGAGAACCCACATTTTTGAAAGAAGATCTTTGTCGATCAAAAGCTCTTCTTTGCGGGTTCCTGACTTGGTGATATCTATGGCTGGGAAGGTTCGTTTATCAGATAATTTTCGCTCAAGGACGATTTCGGCGTTTCCTGTACCTTTAAATTCTTCAAAGATGACTTCATCCATACGTGATCCCGTATCCACCAAAGCCGTTGAAATAATGGTCAGAGACCCCCCCTCTTCAATATTTCTCGCCGCTCCAAAAAACCTCTTGGGCCGTTGAAGAGCGTTTGCATCAACCCCTCCCGTTAGAACTTTACCTGATGAGGGAACGACGGTGTTATAGGCCCGTGCAAGACGGGTAATGTTATCTAAAAGGATAACAACATCTTGCTTAAGTTCAACAAGACGTTTCGCTTTTTCAATAACCATTTCAGCTACTTGAACGTGTCGTGAGGCAGGCTCATCAAAGGTCGAGCTAATCACCTCTCCCTTCACAGAACGGGCCATATCCGTAACTTCCTCAGGCCGTTCATCAATGAGGAGAACCATCAGAGTCACTTCGGGATGATTCTTAGCAATGGAATGGGCAATATTTTGCATCATCACCGTTTTACCCGATCGTGGCGGTGCGACAATGAGAGCTCGTTGCCCCTTCCCAATGGGCGTCACAAGGTCAATCACCCGTGGTGTGAGGTCTTTGTAAGTGGGATCATCTAGTTCAAGGTTTAAACGCTCATCTGGATAAAGGGGCGTTAAGTTATCAAAATTCATTCGATGTTTAATGACATCAGGCGCTTGACCATTGATTGTATTCACCTTTAACAGGGCAAAATAGCGTTCTCCATCTTTAGGAGCCCGAATTTCACCTTCAACCGTATCTCCCGTCCTCAATCCAAACTTTCGGACTTGGCTTGGAGAAACATAAATATCATCAGGTCCTGGCAAATAGTTGGCTTCAGGGGAACGTAAGAAGGCAAAGCCATCTTGTAAAATTTCAACAACACCTCCCCCAAATATAGATTCGCCTTTCTCTGCCATCCGTTTAAGAATGGCAAACATCATATCTTGTTTACGGAGGGTGCTGGCGTTTTCAATTTCGACTTCTTCTGCTAAAGCCAGAAGCTCAACAGGCGTTTTTGATTTCAAAGTTTTAAGATTCATCAATTATCACTGGGATTGTAAGTAAGAATAAGGACATTAATGGCAAATATTTTTACAAAGTTCAAGCTCTATTTTAAAAAGGTTTCAAAACAGCTAGGAAAACGATAAAAATAGCGAGCAAAAAAGGGAGCTCGTTGATAAAAAGTAAGGTTTTCCTGGACACAGGAGGGATTTCTCCTTTGGCAAATGTTTTCGCAATCCTTGAAAAATATCCATGCAATCCCGCTAGACAAAGAACAAGCAAGAGTTTCATATGAAACCAGGGTGCAGCCCAGGCATTAGTCGAAAAAGCCAAAAGAATGCCTAAGAAAAAAGTTAAAAGAAGGGAAGGCAGCATGATTATTTTTAAAAGACGGCGCTCCATTCGACAAAATGTTAGATAAGCTTTTGATCCTACGTCAAATTCTAAGTGATAGATGAAAAGCCGCGGCAAGTATAAAAGTCCCGCCATCCAAGCGATGATCGCTAGAAAATGAAGGGATTTGAGGGTTAGATAATAGTCGGATAGCATGTTGAGTCTCCTTTATTTTTCTGGATTGCTTCGTCCCCCGTCTTCACGGGGGTCCTCGCAATGAGGTTGTGGGTATATTCTACTAACCTCAAATCGTCATTGCGAGGGTGATAGCCCGAAGCAATCTACTTTCTTCTATCACAAATTGTTTCACGTGAAACATTCTTAGAATGTTCAATGAGATTGCTTCGGTCTTTCGCCCTCGCAATAACGGTTGGGGATTGAACATTTTCTCACCAGACCCGCAAGTCCCTCTATAAAAGCCGGATGGGTTTGTACGGTTTTAACACGATGATAAGCAGGACACCCCCTCTTCAGAGCAAGATCATGATAGGTCATATCAAGCTCAACAAGAGTTTCTGAGTGTTCGGATACAAATGAGAGAGGAATGACGACAAGGGGGCGCTTTTCTTGGGAAGCTTTCAAAACTTCCTCTGCCAAAGAGGGACGGGTCCACTTTAAAGGACCTACCCGACTTTGATAGCAGATAACGAAATCAAGGGATGAAATGTCAAGCTTTTCAGCAAGTCTTTTCGCCGTTTCTTCCACGTGTCTTTGATAAGGATCCCCCTTTTTAATCACTTTTTCAGGGAGACCATGAGCTGTCATCAAAACCCTTGGCGTTCCCTTCTTTTGAGCTTCTTTATAATGGGGTAATGTCAACTCTTTCATCGCCTCAACAAACCCTTCCTCGCTTGGATAGAAAGGGACAGATCGGGTTGGTATATCCCATCCCATCGTCGCCTTGTGCCAAGCTTTAAAAGAAGATTCTGTTGTTGTGGTGGAATATTGGGGATAAAGGGGGAGAAGGACAATCTCCTCCGGACCATAGGACCTCACCTCCTTAAATGTTTCCTCAGTGAAAGGAGTGGCATGGCGCATGGCTACAAAAACACGAAACCCATCTCCAAGTTCTGCCTCTAAGGCTTGAGCTTGGTCTCTTGTATTTTTTAAAAGGGGTGATCCTCCTCCTAAGAGGGAGTAAATGTGCTGGGCTTCTTTCAACCGTCCCCATGTCACGGCATGGGCTAAAATATACCGAAAAGGATTGGGAAGCGTGATAATGGCCGGATCGGAAAAAAGACTGAAAAGAAAAGGTTTGATTTCCTCCTGGGAGAGTGGGCCTCCCAAGTTGAGGAGAACAACGGCTGTTTTCTTCATTTTAACTCCCTCACCCATTTCACACACGCTTCAATATGAGGAAGGGGGGTTTGAGGCAGGATACCATGGCCCAGATTAAAAATATAAGGTCTTCCTTTCATCTGCCCATGGATCGATTCAATGGTCTTTTTTAAGGGGTTCCCTCCGGATACAAGAAGGAGAGGATCCAAATTTCCTTGAAAAATAAGATCCTTTGGAAGGTTCTCACTGGCCCAGGTGAGGGGCGTGCTCGCATCCAGGCTAAGGGCAGAAACCCCAGATTGAGATCCATAGTCTAAAAGGTGAGACCCAATCCCTTTTGGAAAGCCGATGATGGGGACGTCGGAGATTTTCCGCACCATCGCAACAATTTTTTGAGTGGGTTTGAGAACCCATTTTTGAAAATGGGTTGCGGGGCAATGCCCTGCCCATGTATCAAAAAGCTGTACAGAATGAACCCCCGCCTTCACCTGTTCAATAAGGTGCAAGGAAACTGCTTCGCTGAGGAAATCCAAAAATTTTGAAAAGTTCTCTTCGTCCTGAAAAGCTTGGTGTTTAGCCTTTGCAAAATCCCTGTTTCCCCTGCCTTCCAACATATAAAGAGCAAGCGTCCAAGGCGCTCCCGCAAACCCAATGAGGGCTTTGGAAGGAGAGAGTTTAGATCTTATCAAGGAAATGGCTTCATAAACAGGGGCTAGTTTTTCAAAGAATCCCTCAAAGGAAAGGCTTTTAGGAAAGGTGGAGAGGGAAAGTGGGGACAAAAGAGGTCCTGTACCCTCTTCAAAAGACACCTTTTGGCCAAGGGCATCAGGAATGACCAGGATATCAGAAAATAAAATGGCAGCATCATAGTCAAAACGCTCCAGGGGTTGAAGGGTCACCTGTGCTGCAAGATGGGGTGTATAGCAAAGATCAAAAAAGGTTTTGCATGTTTTTCGTACCTGGCGATACTCGGGTAAATGGCGACCAGCCTGACGCATAAACCAAAGAGGAGGGGGAGAAGACGTCCTTCCTTGAAAAAGTTCTAAAAGTTTGGACATATAACCCTCCGTCATAACATTCTCAGAAGATTCAATGAGATTGCTTCGGGCTTTTGCCCTCGCAACGACGGAGAAAGAGAAGTTCCATTATCTCCCACCTCGTCATTGCGAGGAGTGTAACGACGAAGCAGTCTCTTTCCAATACACAAATTGTTTCACGTGAAACAATTTGTGGGAGATGATTTCTTCTCTGTATTGAATCACGAGATTGCTTCGCCCTTTAGGGCTCGCAATGACGGTTGTTGGTTAGCATGTGTATATAACACGTTCGTCATTGCGAGGAGTGCAACGACGAAGCAATCTCTTTCCAATACACAAATTGTTTTCACGTGAAACGTTCTCAGAAGGTTCAATGAGATTGCTTCGGGCTTTTGCCCTCGCAATGACGATATGGGTTAGCTATGATAAAAGTAAGGAACCACACTCTTCTTTATCTTTACATAATTATAAAAGGGGGTAGTGGTAGTGTATCCTCTGAGTGATGGGGATAAATCCCTATTCCTGGGTTGTCCACAACTTAATTTTTTCCACATATGATTTTTGGCCAAGTTGTGAATTTTGTGGAAAACAAATGAAAAAGGCGTATCCTTAGTCTATGGGATGGGTCTCGGCATGAGGGTATTTTGAAGGATATATGGAAAGAAAGAGAAAAAGGAAAAGTCATCCACACCTCTTGAAAAAAGAAACCACAGGGGGGTTGTTTTGTCGATACCATCGACTTATCCTCATGAGGGGGTTATTTGCGAAGAAGTTCACTTTTTATCCCCATCGTACTCACATCTTATCCCAAAGGGTGGCCTTGTGTGGATTTTAGGACTAACAGGTGCCCTTGGGGCAGGAAAATCAACCCTGGCGAAATATTTAAGACAGGAGGGAGTGCCTGTTCACTGTTCTGATAATGAAATTCATGCTCTTCTTTCATCCGATCCTGATGTGAAAAAGAAAATTAAAACGGTGTGGCCAGAGGTTTTTGTTCGGGGAAAGATAGATAGAAATGAACTCGGAAATCTTGTCTTTTTCTCTTCTTCCCGATTGACTCAACTTGAGAACATCCTCTACCCTAAACTCATGCAACGTCAAAGGCGCTTCCTGACTGAAAATCAGAGACTCAAAGTCCCTCTTGTTGCACTTGATGTTCCATTGCTTTGTGAAGTGGGACTGGATCGCTATTGTCATTACGTTCTTATGGCGGCTGCACCCTTTTTTCTAAGAAAACAAAGGGTCTTAAATCGCAAAGGGATGACCGTGACGAAATTTCAAGCCCTTACCACCCATCAAATGGATGAACAAAAGAGACTGAAACACGCGGATTTTGTCATTCGGACGGGACTGGATAAAGGAAGTATCCTTAAAAAAATTCGAGCGATGCTGCTTGAACTTTCTCAAAAACCTGTTCCAAAATGGCGGGGAAAATGGCCCATACATATCAGAAGGAGAGCTTATGGAACGAGAAATCGTATTAGACACTGAAACGACGGGATTTGAGCCAAGTCAGGGTCATCGCCTTGTTGAAATTGGATGTCTCGAGCTTATCAATCACATTCCGTCGGGCCGCGTCTTCCATACCTATATTAATCCTGAGCGAGAGGTTCCTCAGGACGCTTATGCTGTTCATGGTCTCTCTTACGATTTTTTAAAAAACCACCCCCCGTTTAAGGAAGTGGGATCCCTTTTCCTAGATTTCATTCAAGAGGCTCCTCTTGTGATTCACAACGCAAAATTCGATATGAAATTTATCAATGCCGAATTGAAGGGACACGATTTTCCAGAAGTTCCCTTTACCCGGGCAATAGATACGCTTACGATGGCCCGAAAGAAGTTTCCAGGATCTCCGGCAAGTCTCGACGCCCTCTGTAAACGGTTTGGGGTGGATAATCAGGCACGTGATAAGCATGGTGCCCTGTTGGACGCCGAACTTCTGGCACAAGTTTATTTAGAACTTATCGGAGGAAAACAGCCTAGTTTATCTCTTCATTTTTCACCAAAAACAACAGAATTAGCGAGAGATGAAAAGAAAGAACGAGAAATCCGCCCGCCTCGACCCCATGATCCAACACAAGAAGAAATCATGCAGCATCAAGAACTTATTGCTCGCCTTCATGAACCTCTGTGGAATTCGTAAGAAACTGAGTTTTGGACAAGCTCTTTGTTTTTATGAAAAAACTGGAGTTATCATCTTTGCGAGGAGCTTTTCTCCGAAGCAATCTTTTCTCATTCCAACGAGATTGCTTTGTCCCCCCGTTTTCACGGGGTCCTCGCAATGACGATATTCATTAATTAACTCCTTATAAACTCAGGCTAAGAGAAAGCATTAAGATTTCCTTCCATATATATTTTAATCATTTATTAAATTTTTTAAAATATAATCATTAATTATATCAAAAAATAGAAGGGATATTTAGCTATGACATATCTTAAAGCTAATGAAGACGTTAATTTATTTGTAAAAGATTGGGGTTCGGGTAAAACAGTCGTCTTTATTCATGGATGGCCCCTCAATCACAAGTGTTATGAATATCAATTTACCATGCTCCCCCAATTTGGATTGCGTTGTATTGGTTTAGATCTCCGAGGCTATGGAGATTCTGATAAGCCCTGTGGTGAATATGATTATAATATGTATGCGGATGACCTGCTTATGATTTTACGAAATTTGAATCTTTATGATGTAACTCTTGTTGGTCACTCAATGGGAGGTGCCATCATTCTTCGTTATCTCACTCGTCATGCAAATGAACGGGTTTCTAAAGCTATTTTGGTAGGTGCAGCGGCTCCTTGTTTTACGCAACGGGAGGACTATCCCTATGGTTTTACAAAAGAAACAGTCGATCAATTTCTCGATCTTTGCTATTCGGATAGAGCTCAGCTTCTTAAAAATTTTGGGAAAATTTTCTTTTATACGGAAAAATCTGTCAGTCCAAAATTTGCAGATTGGTTTCAAAATTTGGGAATGGACGCGTCACCTCATACGACAGCAAAGTGCTTAATATCCTTAAGAGATACTGATTTAAGGGAAGATATGGGAAAGGTTAAAATTCCAACTTTTATGATACATGGGATCGAAGATAAAGTCTGTCCTTTTCAATTTGCTGAGGTGCTTCATAAGGGAATCAAAGGATCGACACTTATTCCCTACGAAAAGGCAGGTCATGGACTTTTTTATAATGACTTTAGAAAGTTTAATCAAGACGTCGTAAAGATCGTAAATTTATAAGTCATACTAATTTGCTTTCTTCCAATGAGTGCGTCAGACTTCGGCTCAGATAAAGGAGGAGAAATAATGAAATTTGGACAAACATTCCTCAGTTTATTATTATTACTTTCTCTTTCTAAAAGCATTTTTGCAGAAGAATTTTGTCCCACCCTTGAAGATATTAATTCTGCCATAAGACATCACGAAAAGAGTCTAAGATTCCAGGGTTATGAATTTAATCTTCAACACCTGGGAGAGAATGCACGGGTTATGCTACTTATAGAGGGTAAAAAGGACCAAAGGAAAATCGAGTGTCATTATCGATTCAGAGATAGGGTGGATAACAGACGCATCGTTGATACAGTTATCCTTACGGCACCCTTACCACATTAAACCTCTGCCCAAGTATTACCAACATTTGTCTCAACAACAAGAGGGACTGATAAGGAAACGATTCCTTGCATCGTAGCCACAATAAGAGGTTTTGCCTTTGGAAGGTCACCTTCTGCAATTTCAAAGATCAGCTCATCGTGAACTTGAAGGAGCATGTGGGCATCGAGGTGCTTTTCCTTAAAAAGGCGATCAAGCTTAACCATGGCCTTCTTTATAATGTCAGCATTTCCCCCTTGGAGGGGAGCGTTAATGGCTTGACGTTCCGCAAAGTTCCGACGAGTCGGATCGTTGCTATGGATGTCTTGGATAAAACAATGGCGTCCCAACAAGGTAGTGACATATCCTTTCTCTCGGGCATCTTGTTTCATCCGTTCCACATACGCTTGGATGCCAGGGTAAATTGAAAAGTATGTTTGAATATATTGGGCTGCACTTTCACGGCTAATTCCCAGCTGACGAGCCAGGCCAAAAGGGCTAATGCCATAGATAATACCAAAGTTGATGGCTTTAGCACGGTAGCGAAGCTCGGGCGTGATTTCGGATAAGGGTACTCCAAAAACAAGGGAAGCCGTTTCCGCATGGATATCCTTACCTTCCTTAAACGCTTTTTTCAGTTCCGGCAAATCAGCCATATGGGCTAAAAGACGCAGTTCAATTTGAGAATAATCAACAGATAGTAGCTTCATCCCTGGGCTTGCGAGGAAAGCAGAGCGAATCTTTTTGCCTTCCTCCGATCGAGTCGGAATATTTTGGAGGTTGGGATCAGAGGATGAAAGGCGTCCCGTTGAAGTGCCTGTCATGGCATAAGATGTATGCACCCGTCCGGTTTTAGGATTGATTTGGTTGATGAGGGTTTCCGTATAGGTACTTTTGAGCTTTGCCAACTGGCGCCACTCGAGGAGTTTGTCAGCAATTTTAAACCCTTGTTCTGAAAGACTTTCGAGAACGTCAGCAGCTGTTCCATAGGCTCCCGTTTTTCCTTTTTTACCTCCCGGGAGTTTAAGTTTTTCAAATAGAATTTCTCCCAGTTGCTTGGGTGAAGCCACATTAAAGGGCTGATCGACTTCCTCTTGAATGCTCTTTTCGATGTCTTCAAGGCGCTTTGCAAATTCTCCACTCAGTCTTTTTAAAACGAAGGGGTCTACTTTGATTCCCCGGTATTCCATGTCGACCAGAACAGGAATAAGGGGGCGCTCCAAGGTTTCATAAACCGTGCATTGATGGGCCGTTAGAAGACGCGGTTTCAGGTGAGAATAAAGTTGATAGGTAATATCTGCGTCCTCTGCGGCGTAGGCGAGGGCTTTATCAAGAGGCACCTTATCGAAAGTGACCTGACTACGGCCTGAACCCACAACATCCTGATATTTAATGGTATCATAATCCAGATGAAGTTTGGCCAATTCATCCATCCCATGACCGTGTTGAGTGCCTTCAAGAACGTAAGAGATCACCATGGTGTCATCGACTGGGGCGACATCAATTCCATATTTTTTAAGGACCAGGGCGTCGTATTTCATGTTTTGGGCGATTTTTAAAATCGCCGGATTTTCGAGAAGAGGTTTGAGAAGGGCGAGCGCTTCCTTTAAAGGGATTTGTTTGGGGGTTGTCCCTGGATTTAAGAGATCCCGTGCCTCGCCTTGGTGCCCCACTGGAATATAACAGGCCTGTGAGACGTCTGTCGCCAAGCACACCCCGACGAGCTGAGCTTCCATGGCATCCAGAGAAGTAGTCTCCGTATCGAAGGCCATGAACCCTAACCTATGGATACGATCCGTCCATTTTTTTAAAGCCTCAGTATCCTGGATCAATTCATAGGTTGCCTTTTCTTGTGGGACTGCAGGCCCTTCTTTTTCAAGGCGATGGATAAGAGCGTTGAAACTTTGTTCTTTTAAAAAAGCAAATGCTTTTTCGGGACGAAAGGGCTTTACAGCAAACATTTCAAGAGGTTCTGCACCAGGCACATCATCTTTCAGTTTGACAAGTTCTTTAGAAATCCGAGCATTTTCAGCATGCTCAATAAGGGCTTCACGCCGCTTTGGTTGCTTAATCTCAGAGGCGTGTTCTAAAAGATTTTCTAAGGTACCGTAAGTTTGAATCAACTCAGAAGCGGTTTTGATGCCAATTCCAGGAACACCTGGGACGTTATCTGTTGGGTCGCCTGCAAGAGCTTGAATGTCCGCAACTTTTTCAGGAGGAACGCCAAATTTTTCGATAACTTCTTCAACGCCAATCATGCGATTTTTGATAGGGTCGAGCATCTTTACCGATCCCCCCACCAATTGCATGAGATCCTTGTCGGAAGAAACGATAGTCACATCGCCCGGTTGAGAGTGGGCATACGTTGCAATCAGATCGTCAGCCTCATATCCTTCCTTTTCGATGTGAGGGACATCAAAAGCATCGCAGGCGTCGCGAATTAAAGAAAATTGCGGGATAAGTTCAGGGGGGGTTTCTTGACGATTGGCTTTATAGGCAGGGTAGATTTGATTGCGAAAGTTTTCCCGGGCCGCGTCAAAAATCACGACCAAATAGTCAGGGTTTTTTTCTCTTAAAAGCTTAATCAACATGTTGGTAAAGCCCAGCACAGCCCCGATTTGTGTTCCATCGGGACGTGTAAGGGGAGGAAGTGCGTGAAAAGCTCTGAAGATATACCCTGATCCATCAACAAGATAGATCTGGGGGGGCTTATGGGACATAGGGGATTCCTTTATTTTAGCCAAGGATGATACCAAATGTTGACAGAACCTAATAAGATTCCAAATTACGTTGAGGGAGAATCAGTGATCACAAAATCTGTTTCACCTTTTTTATCCGGCGTCAATTTAACCTTGAAATCTTTACTACCATCTTGGTTATAGAATGTCCATTTTTGCAACTTTACCCCACCGGGCTGGACTTCTAAATTATCTATGTAAATAAGTCTAATTTCTGAAATTGAATTTGCTTTTATAAACCCTATAGCTTTTAACTGTTCCAGCATTAAAGGAAGCATATCAAAAAATAACTGGGTAGAAACCGTGGTATTGCTGACATACATGAGGTTAACATCAACATCTTTTGTTTTAACATTCCTCAAAATTGCAAAAGCACTTTTATATGATTTCTTTCCTTGGACCAAATCACCAATAAGTGTTGATTGGACAAGATCACCGTCTTTGATTCCGAAATTTTCAACACCTAAGGATTGAAATGAAATTTCTCCCGGTTCTAAAATAGGATTTAAAGAATAAGTTTCTAAAAATTTACCTACCTTATCGCTAATGACATTTTGGTTTTCTTGTATCCATTTGTTTTCGGCAACCATATCGGCCGTACTGGCCGAAATACATTTTGGATTTAGGATAGTCGTAAAGGTTGCAATCAAAAGAAAAAAAGAGTGCAACGATTTCAACATTCACCTACTGCCCTTACTATTAAGGCGTTCACGAAGACCTTTACCCGCTTTAAAGAAGGGAACATATTTACCTTCGACTTCGACCTTTTCCCCTGTACGAGGATTTCTCCCAACACGTCTCTCTCGATAACGAATTGAAAAAGCACCAAACCCTCTCAATTCGACGCGAGAGCCTTTTGATAACGCTGTGCTTATTTCTCCAAAAATCACATCAACGGCCTTTTCAACTTGGCTTAAGGACATATCTGGAAATTGTTGGTTTAATTTATGAACTAACTCTGACTTTGTCATGCTGCCCCCATTCTTTCTTGGTTATTCAACAGTATACCTCTTTCAGAGATAGAGAACAAGGGGAACTCCTCTTCTTTCCGTTATTAAAATATTAATAAAATTTGGAGAGAATGATTTTGTCAAATTATTGTATAAAAACAAGTGATGGAGATATAAGTTCATGTCTTTCAAAAGAAAAGACGAGAAACAATCCTTCAAAAAGGATTCTTCTGAAGAAGCTGACCCCGCTTTACTTGCTTCTGAAAACAAGACATTTCCTAATGATACTTCAGTCTTCTCTGATCACCCATTTACAATAGCTTATGATCGAGAGTTCCATGCGAGACTTGGTAAATTCTGTGCCTTGTCCCCTGCTTCGATAGCAGGAGCCTATTTTGATTGGTTTATGCACATTTCTATCTCACCTGGTAAGCAATTTGCACTTATGGAAAGTGCCTGGAGAAAAAGTGGCAGTTTTATAGATTATTCTTTTTGGGCTGCAGGGGGAGTAAAAACAGAGCCCTGCATCAATCCTCCTCCTCAGGACAGAAGATTTGAGAACAAGGATTGGCAAACATGGCCGTATAATATCTATCAACAAGCATTTTTATTAACAGAAGAATGGTGGCAAGAAGCAACGAGTTCCGTCCGGGGGGTTAAGCAACACCATTCAGCCATTCTTCCTTTCCTAACCCGACAATATCATATTTCTCCTTGGAAATCCGTTTACAAAATTCATTTATTTGCAGACACAGAAATAACATTCCTCCTGACAAGTGGGGGGCACAATGCGGGTATTGTGAGCGAGCCTGGACATCCCCATCGAAGTTATCAGATTTCTACACATAAAAGGTCTGATAAACATATTTTCCCTGAGGAGTGGTTTCAGAACACCCCCCACCAAAAAGGGTCATGGTGGCCCGCTTGGGAGAATTGGCTCGTCGGTCATTCAACGGGGCAGGCGATCCCTCCCCCCATGGGTCAACCTGAAAATGGATATCCCATTTTAAGAGATGCACCGGGGATTTATGTTTTGGGGAAGTGAAAATTATGGAAGAATTTATTGAAAACAAACCCTTTAATGAAATCGAAATCGGAGATTCTGCTTCTGTTCAGCATACCCTTACCATGCGGGATATTTTGCTTTTTGCTATCATGTCAGGGGATGTGAACCCTGCCCATCTCGACGATGAGTATGCAAGGAGTGATACATTTCATAAGATTATTGCCCATGGGATGTGGGGAGCGTCCCTTATTTCAACTGTCCTCGGGACCCATCTTCCCGGCCCTGGAACCATCTATCTGAGCCAGTCTTTGAAATTTCTGAAACCAGTTGGGATTGGGGATACCATAACGGCAAGGGTGACGGTCAAAGAAAAAGATCCCATGAACTATCACGTCACTCTTTATGCACAAATCAACAGGAAGAGCCCGTGATTACAGGGACAGCTGAGGTTCTTTCACCGCTGGAAAAAATTCGTCGGAAAAGAGTTAAGATTCCTTCGGTGGAAAACCTTTCGGAAAAGCTTTTTAAAGAGGTGTTAAAAGGCGGGAGAATATGAGTTGATCTTTATATAAACCTGGTTAAAATAAAGTTAGCTTTAAATAGACCAGGTTGGTGCAGTGGATATAGAATTGTTGCAATTGATTCGAAATATTGTCCAAAAATGTTTCACGTGAAACAATTTGTGTGTTGGAAAGAGATTGCTTCGCCCTGTTAGAGGGCTCGCAATGACGGTTGTGGGTGATCGTCATTGCGAGGGCGTTAGCCCGAAGCAATCTCATTCATATTCCAAAGATTGCTTCGTCCCCCCGTTTTCACGAGGGTCCTTGCAATGAGGAGGAGTGCGGACTTCTTAATCAACACCCTTTTACTTGTCTTTCTCTGGCTTTCCTTCGCCTTCGCTGTCACTTTCATTGCCAGGTATTTCATCGGAAGAAGGGTTTTCGAGTGACTCGCAAAACTCAACAACTTCATCAAATACAGTTTTTTCTAAAAGACCTCTTTTGAGGGCTTCGTCAAAAAGCCATTTGTTAACCTTGATTTCCTCAAGAATTTCTTCTCCAAAATCGGGATCTTCTTTTAAGTCTTTTTTTAGCTCCTCGGGAGACCCAAAAAAATCAGGGAATACTTGCTCCCCAACAAATTTTATGAGCTCAGGGGGCAAAGCCGGATTTTTTATCTGCCTTTGAAGCGCACTTAAGACGGCAGACTGCAGCATAAAGAACTCATCCTCGCTAGCAATTGAGGCTCTTAGGCTTTCATATGCCTCCCTAAATTGGTCTCGATAAATATGAAGGGCTGCACTCAATTGCAGAGCAATATTTCGATTGTTCTCATTTCCTGGGCCTCGTCCTAAAGTTTCTGTCTCTTCGGAATTTGCAGATTTATCGACGATAAAGCTTTCCTTAGGATCAGAAGGCAATTCACTTTTGAAGCGATCCATCACCTTCTTGATATATCCTTCAGCTTCTAAAAATCGTTCTTTATCTTGAGTTCCAAGAATACAGCCTGCTATGTTCAATTCGATTCTAAGACGCAGAGGATCGTCCTCAACTAAATCGTCCAATTGTTTGCGCGCTTCCTCTAAAATTAATAGCGGGAGAGCGAAATGACGATCAGATATGAAGCGCTCGACTAGGCATTCACCTCCGTACTCAGGCGGTGTTACGAGTTCCTTTAAATCTGCTTTACTTAATGAAAATAATAACTTACGAAAATCCTCTTCGTTGTCGCTTTCGATGTGTAATCTAAATAAGGTTGGTAGAGCCTTAAACCTGTCAGAGATTTTAGAACCTGCGTTTTCATCAAAACCTTCGGGGTTGTGCTCAATCACTTCTTGAAGATACTTCTCAGCTTCTGAAAATCGATCTTTAACTTTGGCTTCAACGATATTTTGCGCCATAAGTAACCTAATTTTAAGACGAAGGGGATCATCAGCAAATTGTTTGTCAGCTTCCTCTAGAATTAATATCGTAGAAGCAGAATTATAACCATGAATATAACCCTCAACTAAGCTTAGACCTCCGTGCTCAGGCGGTGTTACGAGTTCCCTTAAATCTGCTTCATTCAATGAAGGTAATACTTTACGAATACCTTCTTCGTTATTTGTTCCGATGTAAAATTGAAATAAAGTTCTTAACGCTTTAGACCTCTCCCATTTTGCAGAAGGTGATGTTTCTTCGGAAGCTTCAGGTCTGTACTCAAGAACTTTCTGAAGATAGTCCTCAGCCTCAAGAAATCGTTTTTCGTCTTGGGCAACAAAGTTACACATGGCCCTATAAAACCTAACTCTGGCAAGAAAAGGATCACCCTCAAATCGTTTTTCAGCTTCGTCTAGAATTTGCGTTGCAAGCCAATAGCGACTAAAATTTATATCGCTCTCGACAGAGGCAAAATAAGGGATATTATGGTTATCCGAATTTAGGAGTTCTTTTAAGGTTGATGGACTAAGCGAACGTACGATGTTTATAATATACTCTTTATCTTCACTTCTATCATGACTTTCTAAAAACGTGACATATTCTTTTATAAAACGACTTGAAACTCGAGGATCTACAATAGAAATATATTCCCAAAAGGCTCTTAAATGATTCGGGTCTAATTTAATCCCCGTATGATGAGAACTGTTTATCGAATTCCATTGGGCGGTTAATGAAACGTCGTCTTGCGTATAAGCTCCCAATAAAGGTCGACCCGTAAATTGAAGGTCCTGTTGTCCAAACAGGGCTTTTGAGTCTAAAAATTCTCGCACGGGTTCTGAAAATTCATTGAGCCGATCCTTGGCTTTTGCATCCCCACTAAGAGCTAAAAGCCTTAAAGCTTTGAGGTATTGGTCAAGTTGTGAATAATTTTCGGGATTATTAGCATCCTCTGTAAATTTAGATGGCTCGAAGGGAATGGCTTTTACAATTTTCTGAAAAATATCTTGAAGTCCTGGAACGTGTTTTATGAAATAAGCAGCAAGAGAGGTTGCATGAATATCTAGCACATTAATCGAGTTGAGGAAAAACCTGCTTACAAAAGGGTGAAGAAGAGGTGAATCGTTTAAGACGAAGGCGTGCTTTCGGACGATTCCAGGTATGAAATTTTTGCTACAGACTCCGAATGCGAACTTATCAGCTGAAGTAGTAGGGTTTAAAAGAGGAGATAATTTTGGATCCTGTTGAAATAATTTGAGGAGATCCTCTTCTACATCTCCCACGGTTGGGATGGGAATGTTACCGACAGGATAAGGCTCTGCCATGGTGGGGTAAAGAAGCTTAAGGCGAGCCAGCATATGGTGTGCTGAAATAAGTGTATGGGGGTTGGCAGTAAGGGCGCATGTGAACCTTCCATTATCGCTCATCGGCTGCCATTGTTTTAACAATTCTAGTTGTTGTTCGCCCTCTAGAATGATGAGACTGCGCCATTGTTTGCATACATTTTGAGCATTTAATAGGCCTGAAACATCTACGAAACTTAAAATCATTTGTATAAGTTCAATAGGCAATGCTGAAATAGGTTTGTTCGAATCATAATTTTCTTGTGTAAATGTAAAAATTCTTGGTGACTGGAGATGTCTTTCCTCTAATGGAGTAAGAATGTTAACGATGTCCTTTGGAATTTGAGGGTGGACATGAGGGAGTTTTTCTTCTTCGCCGCCTCCCTCTTCCATTCCCAGCGAAGGCGTAAACGTTGAAAGAGCACTCAGAAGGACAAACGTACTCACCGTTGATTTAAGGAAATTCTTCATCATCATGATCACCATTATGTTTTATTAGAATTAATATATGGTGGAAACATAGATTGTGGAGTTTAATTGTCAATAATAAATAATTTCAAAGGTCGTCATTCTGGGATTTAGTCCCTCTTCCCAAGCCCCTGTAGGGGCGAGGGTCAGAGGGGCTTAATACCCGGAATCTTGGTTTTTCAGGTTCTTTCTTAATCTGCTTACTTTTCTTTCTCTTTTTCAGGTTTTTCGCTTTCGCTGTCACTTTCATTGCCAGATATTTCATCGGAAGAAGGGTTTTCGAGTGACTCGCAAAACTCAACAACTTCATCAAATACAGCTTGTTCTAAAAGACCTCTTTTGATAGCGGCATCAAAAAACCATTTATATTTTTCAGTCTGCGCAAGGATGTCGAACTCGTCGTAGTCCGTATCACCCTCTTCTAATCTCTTTTTCCATTCTGGGTCTGGATTAAAAAACATAGGAAAGCGCTTTTCTCCAAATAATGATATAAAGTCATTTGGTAAATCATGAAGTTTGATTTGTATTGCGCTAAGACTTCTTTGGTGAGACTCTAAAAGCTCTAACTCATCAGTAGTTTCCTCCCAGGATTTTAGATCATCGGCTGCCTCTTGGATCCTGCCCTGGAAGATACGAAGAGCAACTCGAATTTCTAGAGCTTTAGAGCAATCAGAATCAGACCATCCCATTTCTTGAGGGTGACCAAGTGCCTTATTAAGATATTCTTCAGCTTCAGAAAACCGGTTTTCATCATGGGTTGCAAGGATACATTCCGCTAGATTCAATCCTATTTTTTGAAGGATGGTGTCGTTCTCAAATCTTCTTTTAGCCTCCTCAAGCACGGGCATCACGAGAGAATGTTGTTCCCTCGTAATATAGACTTCTACCGGACTTAGAAGTTCTGGAGCAAAATCAGGTGGACTGACGAGCCTTTTCAAGTCCGAAGTATCTAATGATTGTACAAAGCTTGAGATTCTCTCTTTTTTTCCCATTTCGTCGTGTGTATATAATAAATAATAAAGTTGAATAAATAAGTTAAGACTGCAAAAATCTTGTCCTAGTCTTTTTTTAGCTTCCTCCAGAATGGATATTGCAAGGGAATCATGGTCATGAAAATATTTCTCAACAGGACTTGGATAATTGGGATTATTATCAGGTCTGCTGACCAACCATTTTAAATCAGAAATGTTCAAAGATTCTAATTTTCTAAAAATATCATTTTGATTGGTTTTTATTGAATAAATTTTAAATAAAAGTTCGAGAGCTTTCAACCTTTCTGAAGCTTCATAATTTTCTCTTTCTTCAAAATCCACAGGTTTGTGTTCGAATGCTTTCCGAACAAAATTTTCTGCTTCAGCAAAACGTGCTTCATTTTGGCTTGCAAGGATGCACTCTGCGATGTTTAATCCGATTCTAAAATGAAGGGGATCTTCTCTAAGTTGGTTGTGAGCTTCTTCAAGAATGGACATCGCAAGAGGGTAGTCTTCTTCCATAATAAAATTTTCAACTATGCTTGGCATGCCAGGGGAATCGGGACTTAGTAACCTTTTGAAGTCAGCTATATCCATTGAACGTAATGTTTTGGCAATATTTTCTTTTTCGTTACGGTTTGCGTATAATCTAAATAATAAAATATAATAATCACCTCTATAATTATTAGAAACGCTTGGATTTACAATAGAAGTATAATCCATAAATGATCTTAAAAAGTTTGGATTTAAGTCATTTATATCATCAGGCTGCGAAGTATATACATCCCAATACATATTTAACGCCCTGTTAGGTTGAGTATAAGCTCCCCAAAGAGGTTGACCCATAAGATGAGCAACACTCTGCAAGTCATGAAGAGGGGCTGGCCCATAAGGGTTTAAAAATGCCCACATGGGACGTAAGAATCCATGGAGCTTCCTCTTTTCCGCTCTATTCCCAGTGAGGGCTAACAGCCTTAAGCCCATGAGATATTGTTGAAGGTGTAGATGATTGTCTGGATTTTTTGCATCAGCTGCAAAGTTGGAGGGATCGAAGGAAAGGGTTGCTACAATTTTTTGAAAGACAATTGCCATTTCAGGAACTTGGCTAATCACAAAAGCAGCGAGTGTACTTGAAGGCATATCTAAGACATTTATGTTAAGAAATATCCTACTTAGATCTTCTTGAAGAGGTAGGGATAATGCTTTGATAGCAGAGGCATATTCCCATATGATATCTGGAACGGATTCTTTTGCAGTAATGACGGTTTGGATCCCAGTAGACGGATTTGAAGGGTCTTGGGTGGGGTAAAGAAGAGCTTTGGAGCTGAGTACGCTGTGTACCCACAAAAGGGTAGAAGGGTTTGTAATATAAGGGGGATTTGTCATAAAAAATCCTATGAGTTGTTCACTTTCGTCTCCTTCTTTCCACAGTTCCAAGCGCCGTGTGTTTACCTCAAAGCGGTGTTTTATTTCCGATATACTCAAATCTAGCCAAAGGGTGGAGACTTCTCGAGAGCGCAATAGGTCCAGGGTGGGGACGAAACTTAGAATCAAGGCTGTAAGCTCATCAGGGATTGTTGTGAAAGGTTTAGAAGGATCGGTTTCCTCGTGTAATACGTTAAAAGTCCGGAGAGGACGAAGGGTGGGGGGTAGTTTTTCTTTTTCCTCCTCCATTGCTTTCGAAGGTGTAAAGGTTGAAAGAGCACACAGAAGAACAAACGCACTTACGCCTGATTTAAGGAAATTTTTCATCATCATGATCACCATTATTTTTTATTAGAATTAAATATATGATAGAAACATAGTTTGTGGAGTTTAATTGTCAATAATAAATAATTTTTTCCCAGAGGTCGTTAGGTCCGTACATGACGAAATCTCTCTTGTTCCCTCACTGATGCCGAAACCACGTCCTCTGTCTCTTCGCATACTGACGGGTATGAACGAGAATCAACTCCTTGGCTTCATCCAAAGAACACTCCCCGTTTAAATATGACCCAAACTCTCGCAATCCAATTGCTTTCATGGCGGTCACAGAGGGAGACCGTGCCAGAAAGCGTGAGGCTTCCTGGAGTACGCCTCTTTCAAGCATGTTCTCTAGGCGAGCGATGATTCGGAGCTCAAGATCTTCTTTGGAAAGCATGAGAAGAATTTTCTCGAATTCATAAGGTGATGGTGCCGGTTTTTGGGATTGCCAAAAGCTTAAAGGTTTTCCCGTTCCGTGGAAGACTTCGAGTCCCCTCAAGGTTCGCTGCCTATCATGGGGATCAATCCGTGCGGCGAGTTCGGGGTCTATGGTTTGGAGTTCATCGTAAAAAGAGTCTTGAGAACGTGTCTGGGCTTGGAGACTTTTCCGAACATCAGGATCCACGGGAGGAAGGGGGGATATTCCCATCGACAGGGTTTTAAGATATAACCCCGTTCCCCCTACAACGATGGGCGCACGTCCTTCTTTCAAAATCCCTTCAATCTCTGGAAGGACAAGGGAAATCCATTTTCCAGCGGACCACGTCGCTTGAGGATCTAAAAATCCATAGAGACGGTGGGGGACTTCTTTTTGATCTTCAAGAGAGGGCTGGGCGGTGAGAATCTCGAGACCTCGATAAACTTGCAGGCTGTCTCCATTCAGTATGACACCGTTTTTTTCTTGGGCTAATTTTTTTGCGAGAGTTGATTTCCCACTCGCTGTGGGACCTGCAATGATATAAACCTTACCCGCCTCCGCAAAGCTCCCAGCGTAAGCTGGAGGTTTAGAGTGGAGTGGGTATCCGCCGAAGCCTTGGCGAAGGCGGATAATGCTTCGGCGGGTGAAGTCCAACAAACTTCACCCAAAGCTATACAAAATGCCGATGATGGCCCCACTCATACAGCTTGCAATGGTTCCGGCGATCAAGGCCTTAAGACCTAAAGAGATGATCTCTTGCTTGCGCTCAGGCACCATGGTGCCAATGCCCCCAATTTGAATGCCGATACTGCTTAAGTTTGCGAACCCTGCAAGGGCATAGGTCATAATGATACTGCTCTTGACACTCAATAAGCCCTTAGGAAGGGCAGCTAGACCCACAAAGGCAACGATCTCATTCAGAATGGTTTTTTTGCCTAAAAGAGCACCAGCAGGAACAGCTTCATGCCAAGGAATTCCGAGAAACCAAGCCAAGGGGGCTAAAAGATATCCTAAAAGAAGTTGTAAGCTCATGGGCTCTCCCCCAATGTTGGGGAGAAGGGCTAACAGAGTGTTTGCCAAAGCCACAATCGCTAAAAAGACGATCAACATGGCGAGGATGTTAATGTAGAGCCGCATCCCATCCGATGTGCCTTGGGTAACAGCTTCCATAGATCCGGAAAATTGATAGGGAACGACAAGATGCCCAGAGGTGTCTTCTCCAACCTGGGGGATCAGAATACGAGAAATCGTGATTGCTGCGGGTACGCTGATAATAGAAGCGGTCAAGATTTGAGCAATAGGATTAGGAACGGCTCCTTCCAAAATCATCGCATAAACCACCATAATGGAAATGGAGGTCGTTGCCATTCCTGCTGTCATTACCGTAAAAAGCTCACTGCGGGTGAATTTTCCTAAATAAGGCCTTACGAGAAGAGGGGCTTCCGTTTGGCCCAAAAAGATTTTGGCGGCTGCACAAACGCCTAATGCACCCCCAATTCCTAGGGTTTTTTGAAAAGCACCTGAAAAGGCTTTCACAATGATAGGGAGTACCTTCCAATGGAAAAGAAGCATTGCAATGGCACTAATGACGATGACCATGGGTAAAGCTTGAAAGGCAAAGATAAAAGAATTTGCTCCTTCTTTAGCATGGTAGGGGGCATCTCCCCCTCCCAAATATCCGAAGACAAAACTTGTCCCAGCAACGGTCGCATCTTTTAAGGCCATCACCCCATCACCAATCCCTAAAAAGACCGAGCGTACAATGCTAAATTTAGTGACAATAATAGCGAGTGCGATTTGAATTCCCAGGCCCATCAGAGCCGCCTTAAAATTAACTTGCTTTCGATTTTCGCTGAAGAGCCAAGCCAGTGCAAAGAATAAAATCAGACCTGCACAAGCTTGTAGGACGAGAGCCATATTTTCCACGTGATCCTCCGCAAAGTGTGGTCAAAACACAAAAAAGCGTGTATCCATAAAAGGGATAATCACTGTCATAAAACATGTTGGATGAAGATGCCAGAGTTTATTATCATATCAGGTGAACTTTTTTGTATAAGGTTCATAAACTAAAGGCGTGCTCATGATTGAACTTGAGGTGATTTTGGGATTTCTGGGGGGAGGGACTCTTATAGGTCTTTGTGTGTATGTTTACCTCCAAAAGAAAATCTCTCACATCCGCCAAGACGTGGCCCTTTATCAAGAACGCGCAAGGCATCTTGATGAAGTGAGTGCACAGCTTTTGAAGCGAGATGAAGACTTACGACTACAGGGGGAACGGAATGCTGAACTCAGAGTCGCCCTCCAGCGAACGGAAAAGGAAAGCAACGAAAAACTTTCCCTTTTAGAAAACATTCAAAAACAATGGGAAGATAAGTTCAAAGTAATCTCTCAAGATACCCTCGCTTTGACTAATAAATCGTTCTTAGAGCTTGCCAATGCAACCCTTGAAAAGTTCCAAGAGGTCGCCCAAAACGACCTTTCCAATCGACAACAGGCGATCTCAGATCTTGTTAAACCTGTGACCGAATCCCTTCAAACGGTGGATCAGAAAATTATCGAGCTCGAGAAATCACGGATGAGTGCTTACGCCGTTCTCAAACACCAGGTGAGTGAACTTCTTTCAAGCCAAAAGCAGCTCAAAACAGAAACATCAAATCTTGTCAACGCCTTGAAGGCTCCTTCCGTTCGGGGGCGGTGGGGAGAAATGCAGCTTAGGCGTGTTGTGGAAATGGCCGGGATGGTTAATTATTGTGATTTTGAAGAACAGGTTTCCTCATCGGAAAATGAGGGGAGATTGCGGCCCGATCTTATTATTAATCTTCCAGGAGAGAAGAAAATCATTGTCGATGCCAAGGCGCCACTTGCCGCCTACCTTGAAGCCCTGGAAGCAAAAGATGAGGAAACGCGCCAAGAAAAACTCAAAGATCATGCCCGACAAGTGAGGGCGCATATTAAAGCGCTTGCGAAACGATCCTATTATGAACAATTCCAACCCGCTCCTGAATTTGTCGTCTTATTTTTACCAGGAGAAACCTTTTTTAGCGCCGCCTTAGAACAAGATCCAAGCTTGATTGAAGCTGGCGTTGAAGATCGAATCATTTTGGCCACCCCAACAACACTGATTGCTCTTTTGAGGGCCGTTGCCTACGGTTGGCGTCATGAGCATTTGGCTCAAAATGCCAAGGAAATTAGTGAACTTGGGCGTGAGCTTCACAAGCGTCTCTCCGACATGGCGGATCACTTTTCCCGCCTCGGGAAAAATTTAGGGGGCGCTGTGCATTCTTACAATCAAGCTATGGGGAGTTTTGAACATCGAGTTCTTGTCAGTGCTCGGAAATTTAAAGACTTGGGATCAGTGTCCGAAGCATCAGAAATTGTTCTCCTCGACTCCCTTGACCATACCCCCCGCGAACAGCAAGCTCTCAAAATAAAAAAGGTTGGATGATTATGAAAAGTCTTAACTATTCACACGCCCGTGTCATCCTTGGCAAGAAATGCTTTGCTCTTGCTAAGGCAAGAGCATTAGCATTTCTTGGCCGAGGATCTCTTTGGCACCAAGATCCTCGGGTCAAGAAAATCCATTGTTTTTCATACGAAAAACAAGGTTTTTCTAGCCCAAGGATGACACATAGGGGGGGATGGACTCTCCCGGCCTTTCTCATTGCCCTCCTATTTTCTCACCCTTCAATGGCAGTGATTCAGGAGGTTTCTCAATCCTCTCAACTTGCAATAAGCGTAACCCTATACCCTAAGGGGATGGCCCTTATCAAAGAGAAAAGGAAGGTGTTTTTAAAAGAAGGATCCAATAAGCTTTTGATTAAGGATGTTCCATCTTCAATTCTGTTTGATAGTTTTCTTTTCCAAACCGTGCCACCTTCTCCAACGTTGAACGTTTTAGAATATACTTTTCAAGCCCCTGACATTACACGAGAGAAGCTGTTGCAACATTCAATTGGAGAAATGGTGAGTGTTTTGCCTCTTCAATCGTCTCCGACTCCAACGCTTGCTAAACTTCTCGCTATCGATGGAGACAATGTTCTGGTTGAATCCACGGGGACAATTTATGATGTCAAAAAAACGAGAATTGCTTTCCCCCATCTCCCCTACACCCTTGTTTCCGAGCCTATGATAACTCTGAAGCTTATGAACTCAAAAGAAGGAGAGTATCTCTTCGAAATGGGTTACCTGGCAAAAGGCTTTTCATGGGACGCAGGTTATACCATCATCGTTGACGCAGAAGGGGGCCATCTTGATCTCAATAGCTGGATTGATATTCATAACCAAAGTCGAATAGATATTAAAAAAGGGCACTTCCGCGTCGCCGAAAATCAAGAGCTTTTCTATGATATTGAAAGGCCCATCAGCCTTCCAGATAAAGCTGTAAAAAATATTTCTTGGTTTTCTGCTCAAAATTTAACACCGACAACAAACTTTCACATCTACCCCAAAAATAACATTATTTTAGATGAAGAAGGCGTTGTCATGAAGCCAACAGTTGAAACCTGGCTATCTGTACAAAATACGGCCGCTATGGGCCTTGGCGTTCTCCTTCCTCAAGGGATTATTCAGGTTTTCAGACGGAATGTAGATAGCTCCCTTCTTTATATCGGTGAAAATAAAACCTCTCTTATTCCCATCGGGCAATTGTTAAGTTTGCGAGTTGGAAGTACAAAAGAAATTACAGCTGAAATGCGTCAAACTGACTACCGAAAGCTAGGGAGTCAAGTTGTGGAATCGGGATATCGGTTGGATTTAAAAAACACGAGTCCTACTCCAAAGCAAGTCACCGTTTTTCAAAATGTTCCTGGCGAATGGATCATTTTAAGAGAAACCCATCCCCACGAGGAAGATGAACACCGGATTAAATGGACGCTGAATCTTCCTCCTCAGGAAGAAGTGAGTCTGCGGTATCGCGTCCGGATGAATATTCAAGAAGTTGAAAAACAAAAATGATCATCACCCATCTTCTCAGAGCTTTTATGAGTTCCGTCAATGGCGTAAGACTTACCTGGAAATCAGAAATAGCTTTTCGCCTGGAAATTTTGGGGTGCATTCTTATTCTCCCTTTTACATTTTGGATTGAGGCTGCAAAGGGAGATAAGCTATTTGTCGTATTTTCTTTAAGTATCATGCTCATCTCTGAGCTTCTCAACACCGCCATCGAAAAAGCAAATGATGCCCTCAAAAAAACAAATGATTCCCTCATCCAATTTTCAAAGGACGCTGCTTCCGCGGCCGTCTTTGTATCCCTCTGTTTGGTGGGGATTTCCTTGTTGAATTTGGTTTTTATTTAGAAACGTCTATGGTCTTTACACCAATCAAAACCGTAGGCAGGGTGCGGATTTGATGGATGTAATATGCAACCTTGAACAAAATTATCCACTATAAGTTGCACATAATCGTGTTTTCTATGTTTTGTGCAAGTTACAAAGCGCGCAAGCTTTTTGATTGTTTGGATCCTCGGCCAAGAAATGCTAAATATTTTCCTTTGAAAAACAAAGCATTTCTTGCCAAGGATGACACGACGTGTGATTCCTCTCCGGTGTCATCCTTGGCAAGAAAAGGTTCCCCCGCCTATCTTTGAAGGAAAAGTTCTATATAATGACATAAGCGGGGGTTACCTTTTCTTAGCCGAGGATCTAAAGATAGTTTTATCACAACATCTTTTTAAAAAACTTGCAGACTGTGTCTAGTTATAAATGTGTATCCCATCCACTACCCATCTTAGGAACACTCACAAATACTTATAATAAACCATCAAAGCGAGGACTCCATAAAAAACAAACATCTTAAAAATTTTGTGACCTTTAACAGAAATACTTAATATTGTCAGTAAGATAAGGCTGGGATAGGAGACTTCTAAAGCGGGGGCTAAAAATTTTTCGATTCCTCGAAAATCCAAGAGCGAAACCAAGAAGGATGTGGCGACTGTTAAAAACAAAATAAGGGGAAAATACCGATCTTGAGCTTTAAAAAGTGAGCTCACGTATTGAGCGTAAATATTGTTAAGAGCAACAGCTGTCGTTAGACATGAAAAAACAATGATAATCCCAATCAGTAGAGTTGCTTTTTCTCCCATAAGATGGGCGGCAATTGTTGGAAGAATAAGCTCTGGAGATACACCTTCCGTGAAGGGCTGATAATGAGCTCCTAAGAACACGAATCCTAGATAAATGAAGGCGAGGAGGCTGGACCCCACCAAGCTTGGCTTTAAGGCGGCTCTGATCATTTTTCCATGGCTCAAATCTTCTGGCATAGCTGCCTGAATTTGCTTAAAAATAAGGGATGAGAAAAAAAACGCCGCAAACAAATCCATCGTACGGTATCCATGTAAGAACCCATTTGTGAACGCAAAAGGCCCTTTCACCTCACTCAATCCTACATCTGGTACCAATAAAATGCCCATAGAAATGAGGATAAAGAGTGAAATGAGGAGGAGGGGGGTCATCCATTTGCCGAGGATAGAAATCATAAGATGTTCTTTTAATCCGAACAAAAAAGTCGCACTACAAAAGACAAGACTAAAAGCAACAAGGGATATTTGAGGATAGAGATACCCAATCCCGCCATGTGCAACGGTTATACACCGAGGAACCACTCCGAAAGATCCTAGGAGAGATAATGTAAAGAGGGGGAGAACAAGGCGCGCGAGCCCGCCTGCTTCTGCGAAGAAGGCATTGTAACTCCCGCGGTGGAGCTTAATGACGAATAAACCCAGGAAAGGAAGTAGGATCCCTGTCAGTAAAAGGCCCAAAAAGCCTAATAGCCACTGATCCCCCGTATTTCTCCCTATTTCTAGGGGAAACACCAGGTTTCCAGATCCAAAGAACATGGAAAATATGGCAAATCCATAAATGAAAATATGTTTGTATTGGTGCATCATCGTCTCTCTCATATGAAGGTTAAACTAAAGCATGTCGTGTTGGAGAGATGTCTATATGGCCGAGATGGCCACGATGACGTCATTATGAGAAACAATATTTAAGAAAAGAGTTTGATGGAGTGCTATCATAGCTGAAGTATTTCATAACCTAAACTAAATTGCAACACACTTAAACCCCTCACCCGCCGCTTTGCGGCGACCTCTCCCACAAAGGGGAGAGGTGATTGAGTGCTCGCTGCGTTACCTCTCCCCTTTGTGGGAGAGGTCGCCACGAAGTGGCGGGTGAGGGGGACTTCAGATAGACTAACGTTGGTTGGTTATATATGTATAGCACGTCCCTCCACAGCCATCGCTGCCTCTTTTACGGCTTCGTTCAAGGTGGGATGAGCGTGACACGTGCGTGCTATGTCTTCGGAGGATGCTGAGAACTCCATCGCAAGAGCTGCCTCTGCAATCAAGGTTCCTGCTTCTGGCCCAATAATATGAACCCCTAAGACAACATCAGTGAGCGGATCAGCGAGGACTTTCACAAAGCCTTCCGTATCCCCCATGGTTTTGGCTCGGCTATTGGCTAGGAATGGGAATTTTCCCACCTTATAGGCGTGCTCCGCGGCTTTAAGCTCTTCTTCCGTTTTTCCAACGGACGCAACTTCAGGGTGCGTATAAATGACGGCTGGAATAACGTCATAGTTTACATGGCCAGCTTGACCCGCCATACATTCAGCGGCCGCAATTCCTTCTTCCTCAGCCTTATGGGCCAACATTGGCCCTGGGATAACATCTCCAACGGCATAGACACCAGAGATCGATGTTTCATACCTTTCATTGACGGAAATGAAGCCTCTTTCATCGAGGGCCACACCTATTTTTTCAAGTCCAAGGCCTTGGGTGAAGGGTTTGCGCCCTGTGGCCACAAGAACAACGTCAGCTTCGAGGATGTCATCTTCTCCTGACACATCCTCAACTTCTACAACAAGTTTATCCTTCTTCTCCGTAATTTTTCGCACCTTGCAAGACAGCTTAAATTCCAACCCTTGTTTAATGAGAGACTTCTGCAACGCCGTTCCCACTTCATGATCCATCTGAGGAACAACTCGATCCATAAATTCAATAACCGTCACCTTTGACCCCAAACGATTCCAGACGGACCCCATTTCAAGACCAATGTAACCTCCACCCACAACAATCATGTTTTTAGGAACTTTTGTTAGGTTTAGGGCACCTGTTGACGAGACAATTCTTTTCTCATCAATCGTAATGCCTGGAAGGGGAGCGCTTTCTGACCCAGTTGCAATCAAGATGTAGCGTCCTTGCCAGATATCCTCTCCCACGGCTACTTCTTGTCCTGAGAGAAGGCGCGCCTCTCCAACAATCCGCGTAATCTTGTTTTTCTTGAACAAATAGTCAACGCCACCGGTCAGCTGTTCAACGACCTTATTTTTCCGCTCCATCATTTTATCGAGATCAAGGGCGACCTTTCCCACTTTGATACCATGAGCTTCCAAACCATTTTCCGCTTCTGCATATTTTTGTGAGGAATAAAGAAGAGCCTTTGAGGGAATACATCCCACATTTAAACATGTGCCTCCAAGGGTCTTTCGCTTCTCAATGCAAAGAACTGACATGCCTAATTGAGCGGCTCTGATGGCGGCAACATATCCTCCCACACCGGCTCCAATAATAATAAGGTCGACTTTATTTTTTTCCATGGCTATACATCCAATAAAATACGTTCTGGGTCTTCGATGCATTCCTTAATGCGGACAAGGAATGTGACAGCTTCTGTCCCATCTATGATGCGGTGGTCATAAGAGAGAGCCAAATACATCATGGGACGAATTTCGACTTTCCCATTTACTGCAATGGGGCGCTCTTGAATTTTATGCATTCCTAGAATCCCTGATTGAGGGGGATTGAGAATCGGTGTTGACATGAGAGATCCATAAATGCCCCCATTTGAAATCGTAAATGTTCCCCCCTGAAGATCTTCTAAGGAAAGCTTCCCATCGCGAGCCTTCTGACCAAAATTTGCAATATCTTTTTCAATTTGGGCAAAACTCTTTTGATCCGCATCTCTGACAACAGGAACAACAAGACCCTGCGGCGTTCCCACAGCTATACCAATGTCATAATAATTTTTGTAGATAATTTCATCCCCTTCAATTTCTGCGTTCACTGCAGGGAATTCTTTAAGTCCCACAAGGCAAGCTTTCACAAAAAAAGACATAAAGCCAAGCCTGACCCCATGTTTTTTTTCAAAAGATTCCTTAAGATGATTTCTGAGGGCTATGACATTCGTCATATCCACTTCGTTAAAAGTCGTCAGAATTGCTGCTGTATTTTGAGCTTCCTTTAAGCGTTCCGCAATCCGTTGACGCAGCCTGCTCATGCGAACTCTTTCTATTCGGTCCTTTTTATCTTCTGGAGGAGCAGGTCGAGAAGGGGGAGCAGCGGGTTGAGATGCTTCTTCCTCCTTTCCTTTATCTAAAAAGGAGAGCACATCCCCCTTTGTGAGGCGGCCCTCTTTCCCTTGCCCTTGGATGAGACGAGGGTCAATTTTTGCTTCTGCAACATGTTTTCTGACCGCAGGAGAAAGAGGTACCTCTTCGAGAGCTTGAGGAGTAGGTTTTTCTGGAGATTGTTTCACGTGAGAGACTTCTTTTTGAGGAGTACTGGCCTCTTCCACTGTAACTTTCCCAACAATGGCTCCTATTTCAACGGTGTCTCCTTGTTTGACAAGAATGTCTGTGAGGATTCCTGTTGCTGGTGATCCTATTTCTAGGGTTACCTTGTCTGTTTCAACCTCCACGAGAGGTTCATCAATTTTGACAGCTTCTCCTTGCTTTTTAAGCCAACGAGAAATGGTAGCTTCCGTAATGGATTCCCCCATAGGAGGAACCTTAATTTCTTTTTGGGGTTGGGGGGAGGCTTTCTTATTCATTTTTTCCTCACTTCACAAGGTTAAGGGCTTGACTTACAAGAAGATCTTGTTCAAAGAGATGACGACTGAGAAGACCCGTGGCAGGAGACGCGGCTTCTGGTCTCCCCACATAAAGAGGACGCGTGGCTTTGATATTAGCCTCACTCAAAACACTTTCAAGGCGGCGATCTAAAAAGGTCCAGGCTCCCATGTTCATGGGCTCTTCTTGACACCATACTAAATCGGCCTTTTTATAAGGTTTGAGAGCCTTGACCAGCATCTCATGGGGAAAGGGATATAACTGTTCAAGGCGTATAATCGCAATGTCCTTAATTTGCTCTTCCTCCCTTTTTTTCAGCAGGTCATAATAAACTTTTCCTGAACACATGACCACACGTTTAAAGGTTGGGGATGGCTTTAAGGAATCGAGTATGACCTCTTGAAAGTGTGTACCTATTTCAAAGTCAGTAAGGGTAGAGGTAGCAAATTTAGAACGCAGAAAACCTTTTGGTGTCATGGCAATCAAGGGCTTACGATATTTGCGATAAATCTGACGTCTCAAGGCATGAAAAAAATTGGCAGGTGTTGTGCAGTTTATGACCTGCATATTATCTTCTCCACACAATTGAAGATAGCGTTCAAGACGCGCTGAAGAATGCTCAGGGCCTTGTCCCTCATATCCATGGGGGAGTAACATGATAAGGCCCGACATTCTAAGCCACTTCGATTCCCCTGCAGAAATAAATTGGTCAATAATCACTTGAGCGCCATTGGAAAAATCGCCAAATTGAGCTTCCCACATGACAAGAGCCCTGGGTTCTGTAAGGCTATACCCCAGTTCAAATCCGACAACAGAGGCTTCTGCCAAAGGACTATCCCACACTTCAAAATAAGCTTGGGTCGGAGAGAGGTGGTTTAAGGGAATATATCTTTCTTCCGTTTCTTGATCTCTCAACACGGCATGGCGCTGACTAAAAGTCCCTCGACCACTATCTTGTCCACTCAGGCGAACAATATGTCCTTCCATCAAAAGAGTGCCGAAAGCAAGAGCTTCTCCCATAGACCAATCAATGGGGTGGTCTTCCTTAACCATTTGCTCGCGCGTTAAGAGAAAACGTTTAAGTTTGGGATGAAGATGAAAATCTGGGGGGACGTGGCTGAGAGCCATTCCAATGGAAACAAGCTCTTCCTTTTTCACCCCTGTAAAGAAAGGTTTTTCGATGCCCATTTTCGGGGAAAATCCTTCCCATTTTCCCGAAAGCCAATCAGCTTCGGAAGGTTTATAAGTCGTTGATTCTTGGAAATTTTCTTGGAGATCATGCTCAATGGTTCTTTTAATGGCTTCAATTTCATCTTGTTTTAAAGAACCTTCTTGAATCAATTTCTGTGTATAGATCTCACCAATAGTGGGATGTGCTCGAATGGCCTTATACATAAGGGGTTGGGTGAAAGCAGGCTCATCCGCTTCATTATGGCCAAAACGACGATAGCAAACGAGATCGACCAACACATCGCATTTAAAAGTTTGACGGTACTCAGCTGCAAGTTGCATGACCTTAACAACTGCCTCAGGATCATCTCCGTTGACATGAAAGATAGGGGCTTGGACGATCTTAGCCAAATCGGAACAATGGACCGATGAACGAGCATATGCAGGAGCTGTCGTAAAGCCAATTTGGTTGTTAATAATGACGTGGAAGGTCCCCCCTGTTTGATATCCATGAAGCTGGGAGAGCAAGAAAGTTTCTGCCACGATCCCTTGTCCAGCAAAGGCGGCGTCTCCATGAAGCAAAAGCCCCATGATCTTTGATCTTTCCGTATCTTTAAATTGTGTTTGCTTTGCCCGGACTTTGCCGATCACAACAGGATCTACGGCCTCTAGGTGAGAGGGGTTAGCCGTTAGGGAAAGATGCATTTTCCTTCCTTCAAAGACCTTATCCGTTGAGCTACCAAGATGATACTTCACGTCTCCTGATCCTTGTACCTGATCTGGCTGAGGATTTTGGCCTTGAAATTCTGAGAAAATGGCTCGAGAAGGTTTCCCTAAAATATTGACAAGAACATTAAGGCGTCCTCGATGGGCCATCCCCATAACAACTTCTTCTACGCCCAGTTCAGAGGAACGATGAAGCATCTCATCAAGACCTGGAATAAGACTTTCAGCCCCATCAAGACCGAATCTTTTTGCAGCTGGGTATTTCACATGTAAAAATTGTTCAAATATTTCTGCAGACGTCAGTTCCTTTAAAATCCGTTTTTTCCACTTCACATCATGGATAGGTTCGGCAAGACCTAGTTCTCCCTCACCTTCTATTCGCTTTTGAAGCCAGAGTTTTTTCTCAGGATCTTGAATATGGAGAAATTCAACACCTATTGTGCCACAATAGGTTTTGCACAATTTCTCAATAATCTCTCGGAGCGTTGCGTAGGTAAGGCCTAAAACATCATTAATAAAGATGGGCCGATCATAATCTTCTTCTGTAAATCCATAGGTTTTAGGATCAAGTTCGGGGTAGTTTTCATCCCTAGCAAGGTGTAAGGGATCGAGATTCGCATCTTCATGACCACGTGCACGATAAGCTCTGATCAACATAATGGCACGAATTGAATCTAAAATTTGCCTTTTAACATCTTCAGGAGCCATCTCTTCTCTGGAAGGAAGAGGAGAAGGAATCTTTTCTTCAAGAAAGGATTGTTTGGCCCAACTTGGGCCTAGAAAATCTTTTAAAGCCTCAGTTTCTTCCTTTCCCAACGATTTAAAATACGTGCGCCATTCCGGGCTAACAGAACTTGGATTTTCGAGATAAGTTGCATAAACGCGCGCAATATAAAGGGCATTGTCCCCTGTCAAAAAGGATCGACTTTCGTCTGACCATGTTGAGGTTGAAGAGGGTGTTTTGAAAGTCACTCTTGCCTCATCTATTTGACTTCTGGATTACTTCACCCTGCTTTCGTAGGGTTCGCAATGACGGAATGGGAGAGATCGTCATTCCGCGGCTCTGCAAGAGTCGAAGCAATCTAGTGCAGTAACTGTTTAGTTTGGTCCATCTGAAGGCCCCCTCACCCGCCACTCGCTTCGCGCGTGGCGACCTCTCCCACAAGGGGAGAGGTAATGGCAGCCAGCACTTAATCACCTCTCCCCTTGTGGGAGAGGTCGCCGCGAAGCGGCGGGTGAGGGGTTTAAGTGAATATGTATAACTGGAAACTAGACAGAATAATGCAGTCACAGTACTAGAAACTTTTTTCAAATTCAAAATAGTCATAGACTTTTACCTCGACTCTTAAAAATGTCCCCATTTTTCAACACTTCAAAAACTGTTTCTCCAATCTTTGCGGGCGAATCCGCCACCACAACCCCTGCACTTCTCAAAGCTTCTATCTTATCTTGTGCCCCTCCTTGGGATCCTGAAATCACAGCACCGGCATGTCCCATCCTTCGACCAGGGGGCGCTGTCATGCCCGCAATAAAGCTGACCACAGGTTTGGGATTTTTGCAGGATTTTAAAAAGGCGGCGGCTTCTTCCTCAGCCATTCCGCCAATTTCTCCAATCAGAACGATGGCCTCTGTTTGAGGATCCTTGAGGAAAAGTTCGAGACAGTCTACAAAGCTTGTGCCATTAATCGGATCTCCTCCAATACCGATGCAGGTTGATTGACCCAATCCCACGGCCGTGGTTTGTGCAACAGCTTCATAGGTTAAAGTCCCCGAACGGGAAACAACCCCAACTCGACCGGGTTTATGGATATACCCTGGCATAATCCCTATCTTACATTCCCCAGGGGTAATAATGCCCGGACAATTGGGACCAATGAGTCGGGTTGAGGATGAAGAAAGAGCTCGTTTCACCCGCATCATATCGAGAATAGGAATGCCTTCTGTAATACACACGACCAGGGGGACTCTGGCATCAATCGCTTCTAAAATGGCATCCATCGCGAAAGGAGCTGGCACATAGAGGACAGATGCGGTTGCTCCTGTTTGTTGGACTGCATCAAGGACCGTATCAAATACAGGAAGGCCTAAGTGTTGTGTCCCTCCTTTACCCGGTGTCACGCCCCCAACCATCTTTGTACCATAGGCGATGGCTTGTTCGGAATGGAAGGTTCCTTGAGCTCCCGTAAATCCTTGGCAAATAACCTTTGTTGCTGCATTAACGAGAACGGACATTAGGCAGCCTCCTTAACTTCTTCAACGATGCGCTTAGCTGCTTCGGCAAGGTCATCTAACGCAATAATGGGAAGGCCTGATTTGGCAAAGATTTCTTTTCCAAGCTCCACATTCGTTCCTTCAAGGCGCACCACCAAAGGAATATGGAGATGAATTTCTTTCACAGCATCCACTATTCCTTCAGCGATAATATCGCACCGCATAATGCCACCAAAAATATTAACAAGAACACCTTTCACATGGGGATCAGAAAGAATAATTTTGAAGGCTTTCGTAACCCGTTCACGTGGTGCACCGCCCCCCACATCTAAGAAATTAGCAGGGGATCCACCGTAAAGTTTAATAATATCCATCGTAGCCATGGCAAGGCCTGCCCCATTCACCATACACCCAATATTTCCATCAAGCTTTATATAGCTTAGATCATTCATGGCTGCCTCATGCTCCATGGGATCTTCTTCATCGAGATCGCGCAAAGCCTCTATTTTTGGATGGCGGTAAAGAGCGTTATCATCAAAACTCATCTTCGCATCAAGGGCGAGGATCTTTCCCGCAACCGTGAGGACCAAGGGATTAATTTCAATGAGGCTCGCATCGAGTCCAACGAAAGCCTCATAAACCCCTTTCGCAAGCTGAATTAATTCCTTCACTTGATCGCCTTTCAGTCCCAATCCGTAAGCGAGTCTTCGTCCATGGAAAGGTTGAAATCCTGTGGCAGGATCAATGGAAGCCTTTATAATTTTTTCAGGATGGCTGCGTGCGACTTCCTCAATTTCGATGCCTCCTTCTGTTGATGCGAGGAAAGTGAGGCGAGAGGTGGCTCTGTCAATGAGGAGACTTAAATAAAACTCTTGTGCGATATTGCACCCTTCTTCCACATAAACTTTTTTGACAAGTCGTCCTTCTGGCCCAGTTTGAGGAGTGACGAGAGTCATTCCTAAAATCTGCTCAGCAATAGTCTTGACCTCGGTCAGAGACTTCGCAAGCTTCACGCCACCGCCTTTGCCACGCCCTCCAGCATGGATTTGAGCTTTAACGACCCACACAGAGCCATTCAAGGTTTCAGCGACTCCTTTCGCCTCTTGAGGAGTAAATGCGACCCCTCCTTGAGGAACGGAAACCCCATATGACCTTAACAGAGCTTTAGCTTGATATTCATGGATGTTCATTGGGGGAGTTCCTTTCCTTCTCCCCTTTTCGTCATCCCCGCGAAGGCGGGGATCCAGGAGGTGGTTTTACCAGTTTCAACATTTCCCTGAGTCCCCGCCTTCGCGGGGATGACGATGGTGGGGTAAATCATAACTTCCCCGCTCTCTTATCCAGAGCCTCAACTGCACTCACCAATTCACGAACAGCACTCACCGAATGATCAAACAACCCCCTCTCTTCAGGGTTAAGCTGAATTTCCACAATCCTCTCAACCCCTTTGGCCCCGAGAACAACGGGAACACCGACGTAAAGGTCTTTAATGCCATATTCTCCATTAAGCCACGCCGCACAAGGAAAAATGCATTTTTTGTCCTTCAAATAAGATTCGGCCATCGCAATAGCAGAAGAAGCGGGAGCATAAAAGGCAGATCCCGTTTTCAACAGGTTGACGATCTCTCCTCCCCCTTGGCGCGTGCGCTGAACAATTGCTTGAATGCGTTCTTGTGTTGTCCACCCCATCTTAATCAAATCAGGAAGGGGAATCCCTGCCACAGTCGAATATCGAATGAGAGGAACCATGCTGTCCCCATGACCACCGAGAACGGAGGCATACACATCTTCAACGGATACGTTAAATTCCTGCGCTAAGAAATAGCGAAAGCGAGCGCTATCCAAAACCCCTGCCATCCCAACAACCTGCCCGTGGGGTATTCCAGTTGCTTCCCGCATCACCCACACCATCACATCTAAGGGATTGGTAATGACAATGACAAAGGCGTGGGGACAATGGTTGCGAATTCCTTCACCTACTTGACGAATAATTTTGACATTTGTTTCGAGCAAGTCATCCCGACTCATTCCTGGTCTTCGGGGAATTCCTGCCGTTACAATGACCAAATCCGCCCCTTGAAGGTCCTTATAATCATTCGAGCCTTTGAAGATTCCATTAAAGTTTTCAATGGGGGAGGATTCGGCAATATCGAGGGCTTTGCCTTGCGGGATTCCTTCCATAATGTCAAGGAGGACCATATCCCCAAGCTCTTTAAGGCCCACAAGGTAAGCCAGTGTCCCTCCAATGTTCCCCGCTCCTACCAGGGCGATTTTTGGTCGTTTCATGACTTTTCCCTATTTGTTCTTCTGGTTAATTATTACTCTCTTTCGCCTTTTCCCACAAGTCGGAGGGGGCGTTTCTATACAAATGTTCTTTTAAAAAAGCTCCCCCCATTCCAAGACCTCGTCCATCTATTCCATGCTCGAGCCCGGGTAAAAGGGAAAGACTTACGGGAACAGACAGGACTTTTAAACGTTCCTCTGCCATTTGGGAAAAGGAAGACGGTAGCACTTGATCTTCCGTTCCATGAACGAGAAGAATCGGAGGACGGGCAATCTTCAATTCTAAAGGGTCATCTAAGAAAGCACCAGAATAGGCCACAACCCCTGCACAGCGAGGGCGGTGAAGGGCCACATGAAGGGCTAACATGGCTCCCTGGGAAAAGCCAACAAGAGCCAGTTTTTCAGGGGGTAAACCATGGGTTCTTAAAAGGTCATCTAAGTAGCGATTAAAGGAAGGTGTTAATGCCTGAACTTCTTTCAGAATACGAGGTGGATTCCAGTCTTTTAAGCCGAACCATTGGTATCCAGAAGGGTTCATTTCCCCTGCGACAGGCCCATCTGGAGCCACAAAAAGCGTGTTGGGGAGAAGATGCGCCCACGATTTTCCGAGAGAGATCAAATCTTCACCATCAGATCCATAGCCGTGGATGAGAACAACAAGGGAATCTGGCTTACTTCCTGAGGCCGGTGGTAAACTGGGTCCTGAATAGGTTGTCGTCATTTTATTTTCTCCTTCTGAAAATCCATCACCTCCAACAATACAAATTCCAAGGGCAAGTGCAAGAGCGGGCCCTAAGGGAAATCGGAGGCCTTTTTTTGTCACGCGCCACAAAAACGCAATTCCAATACCCGTCCCCCCACTCAGGATCAGAAACAAGGGGATTTGAGACGGTGCAATCCAAAAACCCACAACGGCCAACATCTTCACATCCCCCAGCCCTAGTCCTTCTTTTCCTCTGAGAAGAGGATAAATTTTATAAAGACCATAGGCCAGTATTCCCAATATCAGCACACTCATAAGATGGGTGCTTCCAAACTGAAGACATCCAAGGATGGCCAGTCCTCCCAGCAAAATATCGGGAATAATCCCGTCCTTAAAATCCTTTAAACTAATGCCTATTAAAATGAGAAATAGTAAAGAATTTGATAAGAAGAGGAAGAAGGACATAGATTTTGTGTTTCCTTGGTATTGGGTGACGAACCCGCGCATGGGCCTTGTAACTTATACTAGCAATTGTTTCACGTGAAACAATTTTTGTATTGGCAAGAGATTGCTTCGGTTCCGATGGAACCTCGCAACGGCGGTTGAGGGGACGACGGAACTTGCCGTTCTCCGTCATTGCGAGGGCGTTAGCCCGAAGCAATCTCATTTTTGTTTCAACGAGATTGCTTCGTCCCCCGTTTTCACGGGGGTCCTCGCAATGACGGGTGTGGGGTAGGTATGACGTTTTTCCCCGCCATCGTCATTGCGAGGGTACAAAGTACCCGAAGCAATCTCATTCTTATTCAAAAAGATTGCTTCGGCTCTTACAAAGCCTCGCAATGACGAGGAATGGTTACACAAAATTGTTTCACGTGAAACAATTTTTGTATTGCACCATTAGCTACTTTTTAACTTCCTTAGGCTACACTCGAAACGAATTCGGAGAGAGGAAGTGTTTGATGAAAATCTTCGTCGCCATCAAGCGAGTTGTGGACTATAGCGTTAAGGTGCGCGTAAAGACCGATGGGACAGGCATTGATCTTATGGGTGTCAAAATGTCTCTTAATCCCTTTGACGAAATTGCCATTGAAGAGGCGGTACGCCTTAAAGAAAAAGGGATCGCTTCCGAAATTGTTGTCGTGACGATCGGCGATAAAGCATGCCAAGAATCTTTAAGAACAGGACTGGCCTTAGGGGCGGACAGGGCCATTCATGTAGAAACATCCCTTGAAACCCAGCCTTTGGGTGTTGCCAAAACCTTAAAAATTCTCATTGAACGAGAGTCCCCTCGGCTTGTGATTTTGGGAAAACAAGCGATTGATGATGATTTTAATCAAACGGGGCAAATGCTTGCTGCCCTTCTCGAGTGGCCGCAAGGAACCTTCATTTCTCGTCTTGAAGTGAAAGGACAAGAGATTGAGGTTGTTCGTGAAGTAGATGGCGGACTTGAGACCCTCAAAATGCCCTTGCCGGCTGTTGTAACGACTGACTTACGCCTGAATGAACCAAGGTATGCAACTTTGCCCAATATTATGAAAGCAAAGCAAAAACCCCTCGAGGTGTTAACGGCAGAAGAGTTGGGGATTGATCTAACGCCCCATCTTAAAACCCTTCGTGTTGACACGCCTTCTCCACGGAAATCGGGTATTAAAGTCAAAGATGTCGATGAGCTATTGGATAAACTTACCCATGAAGCAAAGGTGATCTAATGCCCCTTCTTCTCATCGCTGAACACGATCAAAAGACGTTGACGCAAGCGACTCTTGCGACACTTACAGCTGCCAAGGCTTTCTCAACTCCCATTCATATTGTGGTCATGGGAAGTGCATGTCAAAAGGTTGCAGAGGAGGCATCGCGCTATGAAGCCGTTGAAAAAGTGTGGATCGTTGAGAATCCTTTATTGAAACACATTGTGGCTGATAACGTGACAAAGACACTTTTAGAGCTCGCCAAAGGGTGTGGCTATATCCTTGCACCCTCAACAACTTTTGGGAAAAATCTTCTTCCCCGAATTGCTGCTTTATTAGATGTGGCTCAAATTTCCGATGTCATCTCAATCCTTGACGAAAAAACGTTTGTACGTCCCATTTATGCAGGGAATGCCTTGGCAACTGTTGCTTCAGAAGATACGATAAAGGTCATGACCATTCGCCCTACGGTTTTTGAAAAAGCCCCAGTTGGTACCGCCACCGCGCCTATTGAAGCTTATCCTTTCAAAGCCCCATCTGTTCCTCAACCTACCTTTATTAAAATGGAGGCAAGCGTATCGGAACGACCGGAATTAACAGCCGCTTCCATTGTTGTATCGGGGGGACGGGGTTTACAAAATAAGGAAAATTTTTCTCTTCTAGAAACGCTCGCCGATAAATTGGGGGCGGCCATTGGGGCTTCTCGAGCGGCCGTTGATGCGGGATTTGTTCCCAATGATTATCAAGTGGGTCAAACAGGAAAAGTGGTTGCGCCTGACCTTTATATCGCTGTTGGAATTTCAGGGGCCATCCAGCACCTTGCGGGGATGAAAGACAGCAAAGTTATTGTGGCAATCAATAAGGATCCTGATGCTCCCATTTTCCAAGTAGCCGACTATGGTCTTGTGGGAGATCTTTTTACAATTTTGCCTGAACTGATCGCAAAAATCAAAAATACCTGAGAAATTTACCATCTGACATCTTTCCCCAAATCGTCTCCCGGGTCATCCAGGTCCCCGATTTAATCGGGGAGATCGGGGACCGGGGCTAAAGATTGCGAGGAGTGTAACGACGAAGCAATCTAATGGAAATCCTTATCTCTAGATTGCTTCGGGTGTTTAACACCCTCGCAATGACGAACAAGGGCATATACAATGCTAATCCCCACTCGTCATTGCGACCCCCGTGAAAACGGGGGGAAGTAATCTAGACTTTTTTGAGAGGGTTGGATAAATTGAACTTTTTTAGTATATTGTTTCCATTAATTTACTGTTTTCAAATGGTTTACTAGATTCCCGCTTTTGCGGGAATGACAGTAGGGAAGAGGGAGTCAGATGATTGAAAACATTGGCGTCATTGGTGCAGGTCAGATGGGGAGTGGCATTGCCCATGTGTGTGTATTGGCAGGGTATGAAGTCTTTTTAAGCGATGTTTCGAAAGAAGCTCTTGAGAAAGGTGTGGCTGCTATTGATCATAATATGGAACGGCAAGTGGCTCGCAATAAGCTTTCTGTTCAAGAAAAGGAAGAGGCTTTAAAACGGCTTCACACATTCACAGGGCTCGAAGGTTTTAAAAAATGTGATTTGGTGATTGAAGCTGTTACGGAAAATGAAGAGATTAAGAAAACGACTTTTAAGAAATTGTCACCTTTTCTTTCTTCTCAATGTATTCTCGCCACAAACACCTCATCGATTCCCATTACAGTTCTTGGAGAGGCAACGGATCGACCGGATAAATTTATGGGCATGCACTTTATGAACCCAGTGCCCATCATGCAGCTTGTTGAGCTGATCCGCGGGATGGAAACATCGAATACAACCTTTAATTCTGTTCAAGAGGTTGTCAAACGGATTGGCAAACAATTCACCGTCTCTGAAGATTATCCCGGGTTTATTGTGAATCGTATTTTGATGCCCATGATTAATGAAGCTGTTTATGCTCTTTTTGAAGGGGTTGGATCCGTTGAAGCCATTGACAAGGGAATGCGTTTAGGCACAAATCAACCTATGGGTCCGTTGGAGCTCGCAGACTTTATCGGTCTTGATACGTGTGCGTTTATTATGAACGTGCTTTATGAAGGCCGTGGGGAAAGTAAGTATAAGCCTTGTCCGCTTCTGATAAAGTATGTTGAAGCGGGCTGGCTTGGACGCAAAACAGATCGCGGGTTTTATGATTATAAAGGGGAACACCCCGTTCCCACACGTTAGGAGACTGTATGAACCCTCTTGAGACCATGAGCTTTGAAGACGCCTTAAGAGAGCTTGAAACGATTGTACGCCGCCTCGAGGAAGGAAAAACGAGCCTCGAAGAAGCAATGACTGCCTATGAAAGAGGAGCGGCTTTAAGGGCACACTGTGAAAAAAAGCTTAAGGACGCCCGTCTTCGCGTTGAGCATATCGTTGTAGGAACGGATGGCACGATTACAACAAAGCCTGCTGACCTTGAAGACTGATTCGTTTGGGGAGCGCCTTCGCGCGGTGGCTCAAGGCGTTGAAGATGGACTCGATAAAATCCTTCCTCCTCCTACAACGCGTCTTCATGAGGCTATGCGGTATAGTGTTTTCGGCGGTGGAAAGCGCCTCAGGTCTTATTTCACATGCGAGTCTTCTCGCCTTTTTAATGTGCCTCTCCAAAATGCCTTACAAACAGCTGCGGTCATTGAACTGATTCATGCCTATTCTTTGGTTCATGATGACCTCCCTTGCATGGATAATGCTGACATGCGGAGAGGGAAGCCCAGCTGTCATAAGGCTTTTGGCGAAGCGACGGCAACTCTCGTCGGCGATGCCCTTATCCCTCTCGCTTTTCAAACTCTCGCTTCTTTAGAAATTTCTCCTGAAGTACGCCTTGAACTGATAGAAGAGCTGGGGCGGGTGATAGGTTCCCAAGGACTTGTCGCTGGCCAAATGATGGATTTGGGCCAAGAGGGCCCGCGCTCAACCCTCGAAGATCTTTTGGAACAACAGCATCTTAAAACCGGCGTTCTGTTTGGTTTTGCTGCTGAAGCGGGTGGTATTTTAGGGAAAGCTTCCCCTGACGAAAGGCAAGCCTTGCGATCGTATGGTCTTCTTTTCGGTAAAGCCTTTCAAATGATGGATGATTGGTTAGATGGCTGTGGAGATGAAGAGGCTATTGGCAAGCCCTGCGGGCAGGATATTGAAAAATTTACATTCTTAAATCTATTGGATCCAGATTCCCTGCGTAAAAAGACAGAAGAGACGCTTCAAAAAGCTTTAAACGCTCTTTCTCCTTTCGAAGGAAGAGCTTATCTTTTGGAAGAAGCCTTAGTCCATGCTCTTCCTCGGATATCCTAAAAGTTACATGTACCTTCAATGAGTCCACCTCTCGCTTAATCTTTCCGCTTATGTTAGATTGTTAAAGAAAAAAAATAAAACCCTTGAAAGAACAAATATGAAATATAGTTTTTTCCTGTTTTGGGTGGAAGTTCTTTTTGTAAGCTATTCGTTGCTCGTGCTTCTTCGCGTTATCTATTTATTTTTTGAGGCTTTAAATTTAGTAAATGCAACCAGAAACCCTTTGCAATCTGCTGAGTGGGTTTTCAGATGGTCGGTTGATCCTGCCATCAATCTTTTAAATTTTATAGGTATACCGTATTTTCTCTCACTTTTTGTGATTATTCTTGTTATTCTTATCCTATATCATTTTATTTATTGGAGTTTATTTGAATAGAGAAGAAGGTTAACAGCTCAATCGCCTTTCTCTTAGATAAATCTGATGACCGTGACATTTACTTAATTTATGAAAAATGATAGGATGCGCTTCTTTATTAGGTAAAACTTAGGCCATGGTCCCAATTCATTCTCGTCTCCTTGTCCCCATATTATGTTTATTGGCAGCGTTGGGGATTTTTTCAACCTCTCTTTATTTGCCCTCCATGCCGGCTATTGGGAAAGCGCTCAATGCTTCCATGAGTTCCGTCCAACTTACATTGGCCGTTTTCTTCTTGGGATCTTCTTTGGGGAACTTGTTTTTAGGTCCCCTTGCGGACCGTATAGGTCGCCTTTTGGTTGCAAAATGGGGGCTTACCCTCTTTATTGTTACAAGTTTCTGGTGTGCAGAGTCTGAGAGCATCTTAAGCCTTCAGATAGCACGTTTTATCCAAGGGATGGCTGCAAGCACTGGTCCTTTAATTGCAAGAGCTGTTGGCCGTGATCTTTATGAGGGCCATCGCCTGACTCAATATACGGCTACCATCATGATGGTCATTTCCGTCTCTCCTGCCATTGCTCCGACAATAGGAGGATTTATCGTTTCTCATCTTGGATGGGAAATGAACTTTTATTTTTTAATGCTCTTTGGCTTTTTCACAACTCTTATGGTCTGGATATGGCTTCCTGAAACCAATAATTATCGAAAAGAATCTACTCAGACTTTTTCAATTTTTAAAAATTACATTCTTTTATTTAAGGATCCTTCTTTTGGATTGCTATGCTTTGTGCTGAGTGTCCAATTTGCAAGTCTCTTTTGCTATATTACCCTTTCTCCCTATCTTTTTATGTCTTTTTTTGGGTGGTCTGCCCTGGAGTTTGGATACATGGGGATTATCGGTGCTTTGGGGAACATGGCTGGATTTGCTTTCGCTCGCCGTCTGGCTCATCGGATCCATTTTCGCCAAGGTATATTAATGGGTAGCCTAATATGCTTTTTGCTCAGCTTGGTTTTTGTAGGGGCCTGTCTTTTCATCCCCATAAAGGCGTATTTACTCGTTCTCTACATCGTCTGTTTTTTTTGTATCTCATCACTGGCTGTCGTCAATGCAACAGCTGCAGCTATGAATCTTTATCCCACAATGGCAGGAGCGGCATCTGCCATGGTAGGCGCCCTGCAAATAGGGGCAGGGGCTGTTGGAAGCGGCCTTGCAAGCTTATTGCCCGTCTCCCCCAGTGCTGTAGGTTTGACCCTGGGAATTTTAAGTTTTTTAAGTTTTACGGCTGGGATTTTTATCAAAAGATAAAGATGGCTGGGGCGGCAGGATTCGAACCTGCGGATGGCGGTACCAAAAACCGCTGCCTTACCACTTGGCTACGCCCCAAAGGAATCGCCTGTACCATAAAAATAATTGGTGAGAATTGCAACTGTTTGTTCAGATCCCCCAGAATGCTCCTAAGCTCTTCGTTTTTGGAAGAGAACAGCAAGTCATAGCTAGTAGTCAAATTTCAAACGAGGCCTAGCTTTTTTAATTTCAGCATAGGTGGTTTCTTCAGAAATTTGCTCTATTCCAGACTCATATCTTGCGTCTACAGAATCACATGACGTTAAAATCAAACGTCTTAATTTCGGGAGAGGAGTTATAACCGTATAGGAGGTTGTCGCAAATTCAAGAGCCCCCTTATTCGAAAAAAACTCGTTATTTACATCCAAATAGGTAAGTTCCGGAAAATTTGGACTTAAAGCGAGAGCGCGAATTCCTATATCTGTAATTGACTGGGTGTGGATACTGAAACGTTTCAACTTTTGAAAATGGGGATGCTGGGCAAGAATTTCCGCAGTCTTATCAGTAAGAGGCATATAATCCTTTCCTCCGCTTATATTCAAATCGATCAGACCTTGAAGAGAATCAGCTTGAAGAAGGACCACAACACCATCGTGATCTAAAATGTTATCCTCCAGATTTAAATGGGTTATATGTCTCAAGCTCGGGCACCAAGTCATGGCTAAGAGCCCCATATTTGAAATCCTGTTGCCACTTAAATCTACACCCCTTAGGTTCTGGAGGATCGGGCTTTGAAGAAGATAAAAGAGATCCTGATCGTAAAGTTTAAGTGCTTGCTCATGTGCATAGGTATTGCTTAAGGATAAATGAGTCAGGGCAGGAAAAGGGCGTTTTTTTGGGTCACGATCGTCCGTTATAAAAAGATCTTTTATAGTTTTAGTTGACTCCTTGATACGACTAATGGTGAGTTTTTTAATGATTGGAGAGTAAATTAAAGCTTGGAATTGAGTTTGATCAAGCCTTGACAGAACACGAGAACTAAGCTCTAGATTCGAGAAAGGACCTTGAAGCGCCTCTTGAAAAGAGTCCATGATGATTGCATCATCTTGCAACATGAAGCTTTTTCGAGAGCAATAAAACTGCCATTGATCAGCTCCTTGAGAACTAGGCATAAGCTTGCTGGTAAAATTTTCAGAAATTATTCGAAGAGAGTCGATTAATTCTAACTCCGTTGCACAAGATGTTTTTGCCTTTGTTTTCCTTTCCATTTCTTTGTTGGCTTTATGGTATAAACCGATCAAAATTTTTTTGAAAGGCAAGCTCTTTAAGAGAAGGAGCTGAAGAGTTTGGGGAAGCTGCACAGTCATGCAGCTATAAATTTGCTCGAGTTCTTTTTCAGGTTCGCTTGGTTTTAACAAATTGTGTGCGACGACTTTACTGGTGATATCCACAAGACTTTCAGGCTCGTGTTTCCCTGCCCAAGAGGGAAAGTTAACACAACTTACAATTCCACAGAATAACACTAATTTTAAAAAAAATATTTTCATACAATTACCACATTTTAAAGATGTTTGAATATTTATAGAGCATAGTGAGAAAAAAACAAGAAAAAATCGGTTAGATGTCAAAAGACCAATTTTTAAAATTTGACTTCTTTTTGAGACCACTTAAAATGGTAAATATAAGTTGTATGATCTCATATTTTTTGTTTTTTCAAAAAAATCTCAGGTAAGCTCTTTACTTAAAAGGAAAAATATTCTCTTTTAAGAGGTAGCTTTACTGAGAAGGAGTTTAAAGTGGTGTTGAGGGCTTTTTGTGAGTGCTTTAGCCTTATTGCCCTTGGGGGATGTGCACATATGTGGGAGAAGGAGTACATTGACGAAATGAACTATCCTGAAATAAGGCAGCCTTGGCACCACGTAAGGATTAAAGATTCAGCTCAGGGAGCACTCAGAAGAAAAGTTTTTAACGAAAAGGTTGAGACATGTCAGTAAGACTATTTTGCATAGGCTTGTGCCTTATCACACTTGTGGGATGTGGCGAGAAAAAGGATACAGAGGCCCAGAAGCCTATCATTGTTATTACCTCTCCTGACAATCCTCCTTTTGAGTTTAAAGATACAGCAACGGGCGGAGACAAAGTGATTGGGTTTGATATGGACGTAATACAAAAACTTAGTGAGCGGCTCGGTCGCCCTATCAAGGTTGTAGAAGCCGACTTTTCTGCTCTTATTCCTTCCCTTCAATCGGGTCGGGCTGATATGGCTATTGCAGAGTTTTCCCCAACGGATGAGAGGCGTAAAAGTGTTGATTTCTCAGATTCCTACTTTAGAAATAAGCCTGCACTTCTTGTGCTCGAGAATTCTACTTTGACGTCAGAAAAAGAATTGAGCGACAAAAAGTTGGGGGTTCAACTAGGAAGTTCTCATGAAGCTTTAGCCCATAAATGGGTAAAAACGATACCAGGACTTTCTGTTATCTCTTTAAATAAAGTGGGTGACCTTGTTCAAGAACTGAAAAGTGGGCGTATTCAAGCTATTCTGATGGGTGATTCAATTGTTCATAAAGTTGCTGCCTCAACTCCAGGAGTTAAGGTAATCATATTGGACACCCCGGGAGAAGAAAAAGCGATTGCCTTTCCTAAAGGCTCGCCCTTAGTTGCTCCTACCAATGAGGCCCTTAAAAAGATGAAGAGTGACCTTGAGAAAATCGCGGAAAAGTGGATTACGCAGTGATACTCTTAGATTTCGAACGCATTTGGCCGTCTGTTCCTTATATCCTTGAGGGTGTCCAAGTTACACTTGCTTATACAGCCGTTTCTTTGTGTTTGGGATTTGTGTGGGGGATGCTCTTGGCTCTTTGTAAGGTAAGCTCAGTCAACTTTCTCAAGTGGTGTGCAGGCTTTTATACGTCTGTATTCAGGGGAACCCCTTTGCTTTTGCAGTTGACGCTCATTTATTACGCAACGCCTCAGCTGACCGGATACACGATTTCAATTTGGGAAGCAGGTATTTTAACGTTTACGCTTAATTCAGGAGCTTACGTTTCAGAACATATCCGTGCGGGAATTAATGCCGTTGATAAAGGGCAAATGGAAGCGGCTCTTTCTTTGGGGATTTCCTATTCTTTGATCATGAAAGACATTATTTTACCTCAGGCGATTCGTAATAGTTTGCCGTCTCTTGTTAATGAAGCAATAGATTTGATAAAGGAATCAACCCTTATCTCGGTTATCGGCGGTGCTGATATTTTGCGCCGTGCCAATATTGTAGCCAGTGAAAAATATCTTTATTTTGAGCCCCTCATCGTTGCAGGCGCTTTGTATTATGTTCTTATTATGATTCTGACTTTTGCGGCGCAACTTCTTGAAAAGAAATTGAAAACAACATGATTCGTCTTGAAAAGATTCATAAGTTCTTTGGTGACCATGAGGTCCTGAAAGGCATTTCAGGACATGTCGCTCAAGGGGAAGTTTTGGCCATTATTGGACCCTCAGGATCTGGGAAATCAACACTTCTGCGGGCAATCAACCTCTTAGAGGTTCCGACAAGTGGCAAGGTTTGTATCGATGGCGTGTGTATTACTGAAGGCCGCGTTGATATTGGAAAAATTCGCTCAAAAGTGGGGATGGTTTTTCAGCAGTTTAATCTTTTCCCCCATATGACAACCCTTGAAAATATCATTTATGCTCCTATCAAAGTGAAAAAACTTCCTCGTAAGAAAGCAGTCGCTCTAGGGAAAAGTCTTTTAGCAAAGGTAGGTCTTAAGAATAAAGCAAATACCTACCCCCCTCATTTATCGGGAGGACAGAAGCAACGCGCGGCCATTGCTCGCGCTCTTGCCATGGAACCAGAGGCCATTCTTTTTGATGAACCCACTTCTGCCTTAGACCCTGAAGTGGTCAAAGAAGTGTTAAATGTTATGAAGGAGCTTGCTCACACGGGAATAACGATGGTGATTGTGACTCATGAGATGGGGTTTGCGCGCGAGGTAGCTGACAGGGTTTGGTTTTTAGATGAGGGTCACCTTGTTGAGGATTCCGCCAGTCAGACTTTCTTTAAATCTCCTCAAACAAAACGGGCCCGGGAGTTTTTGGAGAAGGTGTTGTGAGGTTACCTCTCACCCGCCGCTACGCGGCGACCTCTCCCACAAGGGGGAGAGGTGATTCTTCGTATACGTTCAATGCTGTGACCGTGGCTTCTCTCAAAGGGGAGAGGTGATTTAAGTGGTGGTTGCGTTACCTCTCCCCTTGTGGGAGAGGTCGTCACGCGCAAAGCGCGTGACGGGTGAGGGGTTTTTGAATCTTACAAAATATATTGGGGATCGAAATTAATAACAGTTGTTTTCCAACCATTCCTGCCCTCGTAACGATCATGGGGTAGTTTTAGGGGGCTGGCTTTCCAGACGGCCCTAATAGCACTATCGACAAAAGACTTCATATAAGGATCACTCATGGGTTTGCTTGGATTTTCAGCAACGACTGATCGAACCGTGGCATCGGGGTTTAGTTCTACTCTTATATCTACACTAAGGTCCTTAGCATCTTTAGCCCCTGCAGGCGGAACCCAGTGTTCTTTCATTTGCTGTCTAAGAAGATCCATCTCCGTCACTGAAAGATTCCCAACATACCGTGCCGCATGATCGGCCGTTGAGCTTTCATCTTGCTCCTTTTGGGTGGGCCCATCGGATGAGGATTCTCTTTTTTCAACGTCATTCAAAAGCTTCATAAAGTCCTTCTTCGACTTTTTCTTTTTTTTCTTCTTTTCCTTTGGTTTTTCCTTGGGCTTTTCTTTGGGTTTCTCTTCCTTAGGCTTTGTTTCCACGATGGGGGCCAAAAGATCATCCATGGTAAGTTCAGGCTCAGGCGCAACGTCAGGCTCTGGGTCTGGTTTTTCTTCAGGTTCCGGGTCAGGTGTTTTTTCAGCGACAGGGGTTGGTTTTGGAGGCTCAGGCTTTTCCTCGGTCTCTTTCTTAGGGCTGTCGTCTTTGGGTTTGACTTTAAGGTCAGGCGCTTGGGTTAAATCTGAAATATTAAGAATTTCAATGGGAATGATGGGAGGGGGCTCTAACTCACGACGCAAAAAATTAGGTATCCCGATGAGCAGAAGGAGAATAACAACACCGTGGAGAAGACCTGAAAGGAGTGCGCCATCACGCATGCATTTACTTTCGTGACTCATCCGGAGGGGTTTGCGAAGGCCCGCCCGAAGGATCAGTGATGAGAGCTACTTTTGTGAAGCCTGCCGCGTTAATGGCTCCCATGACTTCCATCACACGTCCATAAGAAATTCCTTTATCTCCTCTGACATGAATACGGACTTCAGGGTTCGATCCCGTAATCGCAATGAGTTGTGGAACAAGTGAAGAAAGCTCAAGAGGTGTTTCTTGAAGGAGAATGTTTCCCTTAGCATCGACCACAACGTTCAGGGGCTTATCTTTTTCGTTCATGGCGGACGCTTTCGTCTTCGGCAGATCCACAGGAACACCTACTGTGAGTAATGGAGCTGTAATCATAAAAACCACAAGAAGGACCAACATCACATCCACCATGGGAGTGACATTGATCTCAGAAACAAGGCGAGTACTCCGCCGTCGTCCTTTTGTCCTTGATGTTGTGTCGACGGAAAAGGCCATTTTTAATTTCCTTCTTCCAATTGGCGGGAAATGATGGCTCCAAATTCATTAGCGAAAGAATCCAAACGATTGGCGTACCGATTGAGTTCAAGGGAAAATTTGTTATAAGCCATCATGGCAGGAATAGCGGCCACAAGGCCAATGGCTGTCGCAAAAAGGGCTTCCGCGATACCAGGAGCTACGACGGCAAGACTTGTATTGTTGGACGCTGCAATGGCCTGGAAGCTGTTCATAATTCCCCAAACAGTTCCAAAAAGACCAATAAAGGTTGCGGTGGATCCAAGGGTGGCTAAAAAGCCCATATGACGTTCAAGCCTATCCATCTCTCGGCTTAAGGTAACATGCATCGCTCGTTCAATGCGTTCGGGGAGAGTTACGGATGAACGTCCGCTCTCACTCGTCCTCTTCCATTCCCGCATGGCTGCAGCAAAAACAGCACTCATGGGGTCGCGTGGACGATTGCCAATGCGCTCAAAGAGAAGCTCTAAGGAACCGCCGGACCAAAAAGAATCTTCAAATTGATTGGCCAATGTAAAAAGGTTTCTAATGCGAAGACCTTTATTAAAAATAATGGTCCATGACCAGAAAGAGGCTGTAAGTAAACCAACCATAATCAGCTGGACAACGAGGTCGGCTGACGTAAAAAGACCCCAAAGGGAAAGATCATGAGCCATGACTTCAGCAGTTGCGACAACGCCATTTAAGTCAGGTAAAGGTGTAGATGTAGTCGGCATTCTTAACTCTCCAAATTGGATTCATAGGTTTCAAGCAAATGACGGAAACGATCATCCATCTTTATGGGCTTACCTAACGCATTGATGCAAGCCAAAACAACTTCCAGCGTTGCAATAAGTTGATCCTCACGAACAATAGTTTGGCTTACTTCAAGTTTGGCATAGCTCAGCTTTTTAAAGTAAGTTCTTACTTCTAATACATCATCTAGGCGGGCGGGTGCAAGGCAGTTTAACAAACAGGACCGTACGACAAACATAACGCCTTGTTTTTTTATCATTTCTGCATGACTTATACCCAAATAACGTAACAGTTCTGTGCGTCCGCGTTCAGCAAATTTTAAGTAATTCGCATAATAAACAAGTCCACCTGTATCAGTATCTTCAAAATAAACACGGAGGGGGAGCGTATGAAATTTATTCATCGTGACACCTCGCGCCTCCCCTAAGTGTCATCCTTGGGCCAGAAAAGACTTGTTTTTCGTATGAAAAACAATGGCTTTTCTTGACCCGAGGATCCTGTTGCCGAAGAGATCCTCGGCCAAATGTTAAGGCCCTCGCTTTCGCAAGGGCAAAGCATTTCTTGCCAAGGATGACACAAGTGTTTGATGGGTTATTATTCATCAAAATTCTCAAGGGGAGATGCCACTGCATGGGTTGGAGCCTTAACCCCCAAGGCCTCATAGGCACGTTGAGTCAGCATGCGTCCTCTGGGAGTTCGTTGAATGTATCCTTGTTGAAGGAGATAGGGCTCAATCACATCTTCAAGTGTATCCTTTTGTTCAGCTAAGGCTGCAGCTAAAGTTTCAATACCAACAGGGCCTCCCTCAAAGTGCTCAATAATGTGCGTGAGATAGCGATGATCCATCGCATCAAGACCTTGAGAATCAACTTCTAAATGGGCTAAGGCGCGATCTGCCCCCCTCGCCGTGATTTCCGTTTCTCCTTCGACAATCACAAAATCGCGGATTCGCCTTAAAAGTCTAAGGGCAATCCTTGGAGTTCCTCGCGATCGCCTTGCAATTTCAATGGCGCCCTCTTGCGTAAGCGGTGTTTGAAGGGCACGAGCACCCCTAAGAAGAACATCCTGTAATTCCTCAGGGGTGTAGAAAATAAGACGCACGGGAATGCCGAATCGATCCCGCAAGGGTGAGGAAATGAGTCCTGATCGAGTTGTGGCGCCGATGAGGGTGAAAGGGGGAAGGTCAATTTGAACAGATCGTGCTGCTGGCCCCTCGCCGATCATAAGATCCAATTTATAGTCCTCCATAGCTGGGTAGAGGATCTCCTCAACGGCTGGGTTGAGACGGTGAATTTCATCAATAAAAAGAACGTCATAGGGTTGAAGATTGGTCAAAAGAGCCGCTAAATCACCCGCGCGCGCAATGACAGGACCAGAGGTGGACCTGAAGCCAACACCCAATTCCCGCGCCATGATTTGCGAAAGGGTGGTTTTGCCAAGTCCGGGGGGTCCATAAAAGAGGACATGATCCATGGCTTCACGCCGTGTTTTGGCGGCTTCAATAAAAACTTTGAGATTCATTCGCGCTTGGGCTTGCCCAACAAATTCTTCAAGGCGTTGGGGGCGCAGAGTGATTTCGGCAATTTCGGGATTTTCTTCCGAAGCGAGAAGGCGCGGGGACGCTGTCATGTGCCACTCCGCGCGAGTTGATTAAGCCCTTGGCGAATAAGATCATTGAGTGAAGCGTCTTCTCCCAAATGTTGCTGGGCTTTGCTCACAACCGTCACAGCCTCTAAACGTCGATAACCTAAGTTTACAAGAGCAGAGACGGCCTCCTGCACATTTGGGGAAAGGGCGGAGGGGAGTGAGGTAACATTAGAGGAAAAGCTGATGTTACCTGGGATTTTGTCCTTCAGTTCCGTAAGGATTCGGCTGGCAAGCTTAGGTCCTACACCATCTGCACGGGTTAAGGTGGTTTTATCTTGGGCAGCGATGGCTTGGTAAATGTCCGATGGCGCAAGGGCAGAAAGCAGGGCAAGGCCCATGCGCATCCCCACACCCTGGACAGTGATGAGAAGGCGAAAACAATCTTGCTCTTCGTTCGAGCCAAATCCGTAAAGGTGGAGGCTTTCTGCACGCATCACCGTTTCGATCAAGAGCATCGCTCTTTCTCCTTTGGCCCCAATGGTGCTTAAGGTTCGACTCGAGCATGAAACAAAATAACCGACGCCGTTCACATCCAAAATAAGGAAGGTATCTCCAATGGTATCAACGATACCTGTGAGTTTTGCAATCATATGGTAGCTCTTATTTTTTGTTGAAAGGTGCGGTGATGGGCATGGCAAATGGCGACAGCAAGGGCGTCCGCGGCATCCTTCGTCACACCTCCACTTTTAGGGAGAAGGCGCCCCACCATCATAGCCACTTGAGATTTATCCGCATGTCCGACTCCTACAACGCTTTTTTTGACTTTGTTTGCAGAATATTCACCCACAACGAGGCCCGCATAAGCCGGGGCGAGGAGAATAACCCCTCGGGCCGCACCCAGTTTTAAAGCAGATAGTGGATTTTTGTTCACAAAGGTCTCCTCAACAGCGGCCTCATCAGGGGCATAACGATGGATAATATCGGTGAGCTGAGTGTACAAGCTTAAGAGACGGGAGGAAAGGTCCTCTTCATCTTGGGAGGTTACGGTTCCATGATCCACATGAGAAAGGTTTGATCCTGATACATCGATAATGCCCCATCCCGTAATCCGCAGGCCAGGATCAAGACCCAAAATACGTGTATTCATATGTCTCCATGTTTTTAATAGATTCGCTCTTCCCCTTCTTGTCATGTATGGACCTAAAAAATAATGCAAGACAATTTTTTAATACAAATCTTTATTGATCCGTCATTGCGAGGCCACAGGGTGGCCGAAGCAATCTCTTTCCTCACAGAAATTGTTTCACGTGAAACATTCTCAAAAGATTCAATGAGATTGCTTCGGGCTTTCGCCCTCGCAATGACAATTTTAGGAAATATGTAAGGGGTTAAGTTTTGACTCACAGGCATATGAATAATTTCGGAATTCGATTCCAATTTTGTACAAGTGATGAATCCTCACCCCAGGGCGACCTCATGAAAGTTTGTGTGGAGATCAAAGCTCTTTTACCTCTCCCCTTGTGAGGAGAGAGGTCGCTGCGAAGCAGCGGGTGAGGGGGATCTCCCCTCATCATTCCAAGCGGTTCATCAAATGGTAAAAGACCTTAAAATTTAATAATGATAACGACATTGATGAATGACAAGCCTGTCTTCCAAAATTTTGTAAACAAGTCGATGTTCATCATCAATACGCCTTGACCAAAAACTTGCCATGTCAAATTTTAAGGGTTCCGGCTTTCCTATTCCACTGAAAGGAGTACATAATATATCTTTAATTAAAGAATTAACTCGCTTCACCATTTTCATGTCTGTAGACTGCCAATAGACATAATCTTCCCAAGCTTTCTTTGTAAAAACAACTTCCATCTAATCTTCTGATAAGTCCATCTTAACAAACTCATTTCTTTCAGCTTCTTGTATAGATTCAAGCAGCCTCTGAGCATTCCGAGGGCTCCGGAAAAGATATAAAGTTTCTTCAATAGCATTATAGTCTTCAAGAGAAAGCATCACAACAGGCTCTTGTGCCTGCCTTGTAATAATAAGAGGAACATGATCTTCACACACACGATTCATAACTAGCGTGAAATTCTTACGCGCTTGTGTATACGTAATTGCATCCATAACCTAACTCCATACTTTCTATCTTCTGAGTGTACCATATAAGTACTTATTCAGTCAATTTAATCCCTCCCAGCTCCAGCTCCTTCTCTTCCAATCTTTTTAGCTCATCTCTCAACCGTGCCGCTTCTTCAAATTCCAAATTCCCTGCAGCTGCAAACATTTTCTTTTCAAGGCTCTCAAGATAGGCCTTTCGCTTTTTGGGATTCATTTCCAAATAAGGATCTTCTTTCAGGGAAATTGTCGTATGGTCTTTTTCATACACACTTTCTAAAATCCGATGAATCGATCGCTTGATGGTTTCAGGCGTAATCCCACGGGCTGCGTTATAGGCCTGCTGCCTTTCCCGCCGACGATTGGTTTCCTCAAGGGCTGCCTTCATGGATTGGGTGATGTGATCCGCATATAAAATGGCCCTCCCCTCCACATTCCGAGCGGCTCTCCCCATTGTTTGAATGAGGGAGGTTTTAGATCGTAAAAACCCCTCCTTGTCCGCATCCAATATGGCAACAAGTCCGCATTCAGGGATATCGAGTCCTTCCCGTAAGAGGTTGATCCCAATGAGTACATCAAACACGCCAAGCCTCAGATCTCGAATAATTTCAATGCGCTCCAACGTTTCCACATCAGAGTGCACATATCGAACTTTAAGACCTGCCTCCATAAGATATTCTGTTAAAGCTTCCGCCATTCGTTTAGTCAAGGTCGTCACCAAAACGCGATGGCCTTTTCTGGCCATCTCCTGGCATTCCTGAATTAGATCTTCCACTTGGTTTTCAACGGGTCTTACAATCGTCACAGGATCCATCAATCCTGTTGGACGAATGACTTGCTCCACAAATACGCCTTGGGTTTGTTCCATTTCCCAAGGACCAGGTGTTGCTGAAACAAAAACCGTTGCAGGTCGCATGGCCTCCCATTCTTCAAATTTTAAAGGCCGATTGTCTCGACATGAAGGCAAACGAAATCCATATTCGGAAAGGGTCCCCTTCCGGGATGCGTCCCCCTTATACATCCCCCCCAATTGGGGGACGGTTACATGGCTTTCATCAACAAATAAAAGTGCATCCTTAGGCAAATATTCAAAAAGCGTGGGAGGGGGCTCTCCAGGAGCGCGCCCCGTCAGAAAGCGTGAGTAGTTTTCAATGCCTGCGCACATTCCTGTCGCAGCAAGCATCTCGAGATCAAATTTCGTCCGCTGCTCTAGGCGTTGAGCTTCCAAGAGTTTACCTTCCTGGCGCAGCTCTTCCAGTCGTTCTATAAGCTCGACCTTAATCCCTTGTATCGCTTGCTGCATCGTAGGACCGGGCGTGACATAGTGGGAGTTCGCATAAACTTTAATCGATTCTAAAGCTGATGTTTTTTCTCCCGTCAAAGGATCGACCTCAACAATCGTTTCCACCTCATCACCGAAGAGAGAAATTTTCCAAGCTCGATCTTCGTAATGGGAGGGAAAGATTTCGATAATATCCCCTTTCGCCCGAAAAGTTCCCCGATGAAAATCAATGTCATTGCGTTTGTATTGAAGGCTTACCAACTGTCGTAATAGATCACCTCGATCAATGCGATCTCCGACTTTCAGTGAGATCACCATTTGGCTATAAGTCTCAACGGATCCGATACCATAAATACACGACACACTTGCTACGATGATCACATCCCGCCGCTCAAGGAGTGACCGCGTCGCCGAATGGCGCATCCGATCGATTTGCTCATTAATGGTAGCTTCTTTTTCGATGTAGGTATCCGTCCGCGGCACATAGGCTTCGGGCTGGTAATAGTCATAGTAGGACACAAAATATTCAACCGCATTATGGGGAAAAAAGGATTTCATCTCGCCATAGAGCTGGGCCGCCAACGTCTTATTGGGAGCCATAATCAAGGCGGGCCTCCCTTGTTGAGCAATGATTTGAGCCATGGTGAAGGTTTTTCCTGAACCCGTGACCCCGAGAAGGACTTGATCTCGGTCCGCAGCCGAAAGCCCTTCCTCAAGCACTTGAATGGCCTTGGGCTGATCTCCGGCAGGTTCGAAGTCAGAAACGAGTGTGAAGGGTGAAGATGTCATAATGTATGATTCACTTTTTTGGTCTTTAGGTCAATGCGTACAGAGTGGATTTCAAATTTCCTGGATTGCTTCGCTCCGCTCGCAAAGACGGATGGGAATTAGGAAAGTATGTGCCATCAGTTCGTCTTTGCGAGGAGCTTTGCTCCGAAGCAATCCAGTCTGCTTCACCTCCCTCCCCTTTGATGGAGGTTGATAACCACGATCACCTTTCGAGGGGAACTCAGATATATTTTTCCAAACCTGGCTGTTAGCGGCCCTTATGGCGTTTCGAGAGTTGATCATACTGTCGTTGATTTTCTGAAGCTGAGCTTATGTTAACTAGAAAAAACCTTTCCCACAAGGATAAGCGGGGGCAAGGATGACGGTGAGTAATTACAAATTTTCTAAGGATAAAAAATGAACATAATTAATTTCTAATTTACTTATTTATCATACCATAACAAACATGTTACAAAGAATCTTACATCGAATAAATCTGAAGGCCCTTAGATTGCTTCGGCTCCTTTGGAGCCTCTTTATGAATTTAAGCAAGAAAGACTGGATTGCTGCGGAGCAAAGCTCCTCGCAAAGCATGTCCCCGCGAATGCAGGGAACGAGTGAGTATGCTTCCCCGGACCGTCTTCGCGAGCCCACAAAGTGGGCGTGGCGATCCAGAAACATAGTGCATCTAAGTAAGATGTGTATAATATCTTTTTCTATTCTCTTATATGCTCTCCTATTTGTGACGCAAAGCCCTGGAGCGCTCGCCAGCGAAACCGTCGTTCTTCTTGAGGTTGATGGATCGATTGGCCCTGCAACCCATGATTACATTCACACAGGAATTGAGCATGCCGCTGCCAAACACGCAGAATGTGTAATTTTAAAACTTAACACCCCAGGTGGCTTTGATAGAGCGATGCGTGACATTATCAAAGATATTTTCGCCTCACCCCTTCCTTTTGTGACATATGTCGCCCCAGAAGGATCGCGGGCGGCGAGCGCAGGAACCTATATCCTTTATGCAAGCCATATTGCTGCCATGGCTCCTGCAACCAATGTGGGTGCGGCGACCCCTGTCAACTTGGATGTCCTTGGCTCTGAAATATCTAAAGAAAGCAAACAGCGGGAGCAATCAACGGAACAAAAAAAGGTTTTGAGCGATTCCATTGCTTACCTGAAAGGGCTCGCTCACCTCCGCCACCGAAATGCTGAATGGGCTGAAAAAGCCGTCAAAGAGGCAGCCAGTCTTCAATCCGATGAAGCCCTTAAGCTGAGCGTTATTGATATTGTGGCACAAAATATCCCCGATCTTTTAAAACAACTGAATGGACGATCGGTTGCAGTTCAAAACCAAGTCAAAGTTCTCCATACGGAAAACGTTAAAGTTGAAGTCTGGGAGCCAGATTGGCGCACCCGATTTTTACAAGTGATTACAGATCCTAGCATCGCATATGTTTTGTTAATCATTGGGATCTGGGGACTCTTTTTTGAATTCTTAAACCCAGGCTATGTCCTCCCCGGCGTTGCAGGAACCATATCTCTTTTGATTGCTCTTTACGCTTTCCAGCTTCTTCCGATCCATTACAGCGGCCTTGCTTTAATTGTTGCGGGAATTCTTTTTATTGCCTCTGAGCTTTATATCCCCAGTTATGGAGTCCTCGGAGGAGGTGGCCTCATTGCCTTCATTATTGGCTCCATTCTTTTATTTGATTTAAAAGGGTATGCAACGCCGTGGGGACTCATCATCGGCATGAGCGTGGCAACTCTAAGCTTCCTCTTACTCGTTCTAGGATTGGCTTTAAAAGCAAGGAGAAGGAAGCTTGTCAGTGGTTATGAAGCTTTGAGCGGAAGAATGGCTATTGTACAACAAGATTTCAAAGGGTTAGGATGGGTCAAAGTGGATGGAGAGCTTTGGAAAGCACAATCTCCTCTTCCCTTAAAGAAAGGGCAAGTTGTGGAAATCATAAAATGTGAAGGACTCGAACTCATTGTAAGGCCATAGAGCCAGAAAGGAGCTAAATATGCATGAAGTTTCATCGGGGGATTTTTCAAATACTTTTGTCTTTTTCAGCGTTATTGGGGTCATCGTCCTCCTCATTATCTTTAGAAGTTTCCGTATTCTCTGGGAATTTGAAAGAGGAGTCATCTTCACCCTTGGAAGATTTTGGAAAGTAAAAGGTCCGGGACTCATCCTTGTTTTTCCCATCGTTCAAAAAATGATTCGTGTGGATTTACGAGTCGTCGTCCTCAATGTCCCGACCCAAGAAGTCATCTCACGAGATAACGTCTCCCTTCAAGTCAATGCGGTTTTATATTTTCGTGTCATCGATCCACAAAGAGCTATTATTAATGTCGAGGATTTCTTTGAGGCCACCAGCCAATTGGCGCAGACCACTTTAAGGTCCGTTCTTGGTCAACATGAGCTTGACTCTATTCTTGCCGAGCGGGAAAAGCTCAATGCGTCGTTGCAGAACATTTTGGATGAGCAAACAAAAGCTTGGGGGATCAAGGTTACAAACGTTGAAATTAAACAGGTGGACCTTGATGAAAGCATGATTCGCGCGATCGCCAAGCAAGCGGAAGCCGAACGAGATCGCCGTGCAAAAGTCATTCATGCGGAAGGTGAATATCAGGCCTCAGAAAAACTTCTCAAGGCCGCACAAGTGCTCGCCAAACAACCCCAAACGATGGTGTTGCGCTATCTCCAGACCTTAGGATCGATTGCAGAAGAAAATAACTCTACCATTGTTTTTCCTCTACCCATTGAGCTCTTGCCCATGATTGAGAGTTTTGCGAAGAAGGGTAAGAATGAGTAAAAATAATTTTCTTTGACAGGGTATTAAAGTTATTTTACTCTATTTTATCGGACAATTAAAAATGAGGTGTTATATGTCTAAAATACTTATGATTTTCGCAGCTTTTACCGGATTAATCCTCTCTGAACTTCCAACCCAAGCACGATCTATAGATCTGATGAAGGAAGAATCAACAGAAGGTAGGTTGCGACCTTGGGTCTCCCATAAGCTCTCTAAAGAACAACTTAGAAACATCGTGCAAGCTGCGAAGTTTTCAAGAATTTACTATAAAAACGCTTCAGCTAATGCAGAGGAGACACCCCTAAGATTCGATGTCCCATCAAAAAAGCGATCCAATAAGCCAGCCTTAAGAGACACCTTTAAACAAGAACAACCCGTACTAGGGTCAGCAAAAGATGCTGCACCACACTTAACTTATGATGAGTTGATGGATCACCTCTTGCGCACATGGGGAAGTCAACTTAACTAAGTTACCGTCATTGCGAGGGCGATCGCCCGAAGCAATCTCATTGAACCTTCGAAGAATGTTTCACGTGAAACAATTTTTGTGTATTGGCAAGAGATTGCTTCGCCCTTTTAGAGGGCTCGCAATGACGGTTGTGGGTGATCGTCATTGCGAGGGCGTTAGCCCGAAGCAATCTTTCTTATTCTCCCATCAGGGCTGTTATGGGCACCGCTACCATATCAGTACCGAAAGCGAGTACAGTTTTACCGGTGTATAATACAATTCCATGCTTAAAATCATCACCAGCTGCTTCTTTAAGTGATTTTAGGCCAGCAAAATCATCGGCCGTTACCGAGGAGCGCGCTTTAACTTCAAAACCAACAAGTTTACCCATCGGTCCTTCGAGGACAAAATCCACCTCTCGTCCATCTTTCGTACGGTAGTGATAGAGGGTTAACTTTGAGAGAAGGGTCATTTGCTTCATCAGCTCTGTTGCGACGAAATTTTCAACCAGATGCCCATAAAGGGGTGATTGAGATTCCTTAAGCTTCTGAGGCGCAATATCAAGCAAATGGGAAAGAAGTCCCGTATCATAAAAGAACAGTTTTGGTGATTTAAGTAACGTTTTGCCGATATTGCGAAACCACGGAGGTAGTGTTGTTACTAAAAAAACCCCCTGAAGAAGCGTTCGATAACGCCGGTAGGTCATTGCGTTAAGCCCAACGTCACGAGCTGTCGACGAATCATTAATCAGACTCGCCATCCGCAAGGCAAGCACTTTTAAAAGATGGGGGAGTGCTGAGATCTTATCAATTTCGGCGAGCTGGCGCACGTCTCGCTGAAGGATTGTTGTGATATAATATTGATACCATCCTTCACGCTCTTTGGTGGGCATAAGGGCAACTTCTGGAAAGGTGGCTTTATAGATCCAATTTTCAAGAAGAAATTCTTCATAGATTTGATTTGAGGATAAGCTTAGACCATTTTCAAAGAGACGCTCAATAACAGGCTGCCGATTAACGTATTCACCCATACCTAAAGGCAAGAGAGTCAAAATCCGAGCTCGTCCCACTAAGGCATCAGACAACTCAGGGAGTGCCATAATATTGGCCGAGCCCGTCAGAATGAACCGCCCATTCGCTGCTTTCCGACTTTCCTGGCGCATTTCGTCAATCAGCAACTTAATCGATCGGAATAAACTTGGCACCAATTGCACCTCATCAACGATGACTGGACCATCAAATTGCCTAAGAAAAGCCAAAGGATCATTCTCAGCTGCAGCACGAGCGTTAAGGTCATCCAAACTAATATAGCTAGCGTTGATGAGTTGTGTCGCAAGTTGTTTGACCAAAGTACTTTTACCCGCTTGGCGGGGTCCATTAACGAACACAGCTGGAGCTGCTTTCAAGCAATCATAAAGGATGGGGGTTAACCATCGCTTAAAGGATTTATCACTCATGTTAGGAAATCTAACATCAACTGTTAGAAAAGTCAACATCAACTGTTAGAAAATCCAACAATGCCTTGAATAGGGGCGTGAAAGAAATTTCATACTTCATGAATTGCCCATTAACACCTTCTTCAAGATTGAGTATATATGAAATGGTACTTAAAAATAGGACGCGATGCTCGAGGCACTTTCTATCAACAACATTGTTCTCATCGATGATCTTCACATCGATTTTGAGAAAGGGCTTTGTGTCTTAACAGGAGAGACAGGGGCAGGGAAATCCATTCTTTTGGATGCTTTAGGTCTTGCCCTCGGAGAGCGGGCAGAAGCGCGGCTTTTGCGACCAGGTGCGGCCAGAGCCCAAGTTACTGCGACTTTTTCTCTTCCGCTCACTCATTCCCTCTGGCGAGAGCTTGATGATCAGGGGATTGCACATGAGGGAGGAGAAGTTATCTTTCGCCGTTTACTAGAAGCGGATGGAAGGAGCAAATGTTTTCTCAATGACCAAGTGGTCAGCCAAGCTTTGATGCGACGCTTGGGGCAGGATCTTGTGGAAATTCATGGTCAATTTGATCAGCTCCTTGATGCGAAGTCTCATTTGGCAGCTCTTGATGCCTATGGAAAAATTGAGAAAGGCTTTATACAGGAAGCCTTTCTTGGGTATCAAGACGCAAAAATGGCCCTCAAAACATTTCAAGAAAACCTATCCAAATCTTTCGAACGCCAGAGCTTTTTGCGCTTTGCGATTGATGAAATCGAAAAAGTTGCCCCTCAAGTGGGAGAAGAAGCGGCCCTTGAAGCTGATCGTGGCCTGATCGCCCATCGCGCCAAAATAGCTGAGGCCCTGTTGGTGGTGGATCAAAATATCTCCACGGCACTCACAGGATTGTTTCAATCCCATAAGGCATTGAGCCGAATTCATGACTTATTGCCTGAGAAAATTAATCCCCTTGTCGAATCCTGTGATCAGGCAATTGTTGAAGGACAAGAAGTCCTTGAAGGAATGAAAATTCTTAAAGGTGAGGTTGACGGAACGCCCCATGATCTTGAAACCATTGAAAATCGTCTTCATGGCTTAAGGTCTTTATCCCGGAAATATCAAACGGAAGATCTTGTTGCTTGCCTTGCTTCGTTCAAAGAAGAGATGGTGGCTCTAGAACAGGGAGAGGATCATCTTGAATCTCTTGAAAAGGCTGTTACAGCAGCTCAAAAGGTTTATCTTGAAAGAGCACACCTTCTTTCTGAAGAGCGGAAAAAAACGGCCATACGTCTTCAAGCGGCGATCGCAGCCGAGCTTCCCCCTTTAAAATTGGACCAAGCCATCTTTCGGGTGAATTTTGGTGAACTTCGCGAGGAAGCCTGGGGACCATTCGGAATTGATCAGATTGAATTTTATATCCAAACCAACCCGGGTATGCCAGAAGGACCCCTCTCAGCCATTGCCTCTGGGGGCGAGCTTTCTCGCCTGATGCTCGCCCTTAAGGTTGTTCTGACTCAATCCGGTGCCATACCAACCCTTATCTTTGATGAAATTGAAAGGGGAACGGGAGGTGCTGTTGCCTCTGCCATGGGAGAGCGACTTAAAGCTCTTTCCCAACATATTCAAATTTTGACGATTTCCCACTCTCCTCAAATCGTTTCACGTGGAACATTGCATCTTGTTGTTTTTAAAATAATAAAGGAGGAAGGAACAACAACCCACGTTAAAGCCTTAACCCCTGAGGAACGGCAAGAGGAAGTAGCGCGGATGCTTGCTGGGGAAGAAATCACGGAAGAGGCAAGGGCAGCGGCCAAACGTTTAATGGGAGCAGCATAATGGACACAGGCCAAATTCCCATAGAAAAGCTATCGGAAGAAGATGCGAAAGGAGAACTAAATCGCCTTGCGACCCTTATTACCCATCATGATCATCTCTACTATCTTGAGGATCAACCAGAGGTGAGTGATGCTGAATATGATGAGCTCCGCCTCCGCAATGATGCTATTGAAAAACGGTTTCCCCATCTGATTCGAGAAGATAGCCCAAGCTTAAGGGTAGGTGCTCCCCTCGTAGGGCCTTTTAAAAAAGTACGGCACCGCAGACCAGTTCTTTCCCTCGATAATGGTTTTGAGGATCAAGACGTCCTTGACTTTTTCGATCGTATACGACGGTTCTTAAATGTTTCACGTGAAACAATCATTGAAATTGTTGCCGAGCCAAAAATTGATGGGCTTTCAGCAACGCTGGAATACTCAAAAGGACGGTTTGTTCTTGGAGCAACACGGGGCGATGGAACGGAAGGGGAAGATATTACAGCCAACCTTAAGACGATTAAAGACATTCCCGAATTTATTGACGCTCCCGATTTTCCCTCTGTCACTGAAATTCGGGGAGAAGTCTATATGCGCCATGAAGATTTCATGGCCATGAATAAGGAGAGGGAAGCCCAACATCTTCCCCTTTTTATCAATCCCCGTAATACGGCAGCTGGATCGGTGCGGCAGTTGGATCCTCAGGTTACGGCGAGTCGACCTCTCAAATTTTTTACCTATGCTTGCGATGATTATGCTCCTTTTCATGTCACGACCCATTGGGAGTTTCTCGAAAAATTAAAGAAATGGGGATTTGTGGTGAATCCTTTAGCTCGACTTTGTGAAAATGCGGAAGATGTTTTAGCCTATTATCATGAACTTGAGTCTCAAAGAGCGAGTCTTCCTTATGACATCGATGGAATCGTCTATAAAGTGAATCGCCTTGATTGGCAAAGTCGGATGGGGTATTCAACACGCGCCCCGCGGTGGGCCCTTGCCCATAAGTTTCCTGCCCAACAAGCGCAGACACACCTCAATGATATTTTAATTCAAGTCGGACGTACGGGGACGCTGACCCCTGTTGCACTCCTCGATCCTATCACAGTCGGAGGCGTGGTTGTTGCAAGAGCAAGCCTTCATAACGAGGATGAAATCGCCCGAAAGGATATCCGCATAGGAGATACGGTCGTCATTCAACGAGCAGGAGATGTGATTCCTCAAGTTGTGAGTGTCGTATTGGACAAACGACCTGCGGATTCCAAGCCTTTTGACTTTCCACACATCTGCCCCGTTTGTGGATCCCACGCCATTCGCCTTCCCGGAGAAGTTGCCAGAAAGTGCATTGGCGGACTCATCTGCAGTGCGCAAGCAGCGCTGCGCCTGCGCCATTTTGTCTCACGAGATGCTTTTGATATTGAGGGCTTTGGATCCAAACATGTGGAAGCTTTTTATAAAGAAGGGCTTATCCAATCGCCGGCAGATATCTTTACCTTAGAGAGTCGAGACCGGCAAAGCCTAACACCTTTGCGAAACCGAGAAGGGTGGGGAAATCTTTCTGCTCAGAACCTATTTAAGGCTATTGAGGCTCGGCGAAAAATTCCTCTCCATCGTTTTATCTATGCCCTGGGCATTCCCCAAGTCGGACAAGCCACCGCCAAACTTCTTGCGCGTCATTATCTCTCGTATAAAGCTTGGAGTGAGGCCATGATGGCAGCAAAAAATGCGGAGAGTGAGGCTTATGCAGACCTTCTATCCATCGATGGGATTGGACCGAGTGTTTCTGTCGATTTGATTGCTTTTTTCGATGAACCTCATAACCATACGGTTCTCGGTGATCTCTTAAAGGAGGTAACGGTTTTAGATGAAAAGCCTCTTGAGGTAGGATCAAGCCCCCTTGCAAATAAAACGATCGTTTTTACCGGGACGCTTGAGCATATGACGCGACCGGAGGCAAAGGTACGGGCGGAATCTTTAGGGGCAAAGGTGGCAAGTTCTGTATCGTCTAAAACGGATTACGTTGTGGTAGGGGCGGATGCGGGCTCAAAGGCTAAGGCTGCCAAGGAGTTGGGGGTAACTATTCTTAGTGAGGAGGAGTGGTTGGAGCTGTTGGGGTGAGAAATGGTGACTCTTTCTTGAGCAGTTGTATGACTTGACATATTTGTATTACATGTGTTATATTTATTATAGTACGGGAAAAGAAGGAGATGAACGATGTTATCTGTGAGACTCTCTGAAAGTGTGGAACGTAGGCTTTCTGAGCTTTCTCAAAAGACTAAACGTACCAAAAGTTATTACGTTGAGTGTGCTCTTGAGAGATTTTTAGATGAACGAGAAGATTATTTATTGGCTCTTTCACGTCTTGAAGAAAAGGGGCCCCATCTTTCCTTAAAAGAAGCAAAGAAGCACCTTGGCTTCCCGGATGAATGAAAAATGGATTGCTTCACCCTGCTTTCGCAGGGTTCGCAAGGACGGGGAACGGTTAGACAAATTGTTTCACGCGAAACATTTTGTATTTTAAAATAAAGAGATTGCTTCGGTTCCTACGGAACCTTGCAATGACGATCTCTCCCACTCGTCTTGGGGATTGGACATCGAAAGGACGTCTATGAGAAGCATTAACCGTTATGATTTTCTTTGAGGAAGCGTGGCTGAAGCTGCTTTTGTGAGTGAGAATGATGCACAAGAGGATCTGAATAAAAATAGTCCCTCTTCCAATCAATTATAAGGTCACTACTTTTTTTGAGCGATCAGATATGCGGCACTTCTTCCCAAACAACCTGTGGGCAGATTCTTCTTCTTTAGTTCTGCTAACTCACGGTTCTCTTCCTGACTTATGCCACAATAACCTAAAGCCTCAATCATGAAACCAGAATTAAAGGCTTCTCTCATAAGTGTCTCCTGAAATTGGGGATGCATGTAATTGGGAAGTCCTGTTTCAGGGAGATTTTCTTTAGGTTGTCCAGTGACTTCTGTCCATACTTGTGCCCAGTCCGCTATCTCTCCAGGCCATTCATGGCCTTTTTTTTGATTTAGTAATGCGCGATTGGTATACCATCCGAAGGTTCTGGAAAAAGGTGATAAAGTCATTATATAAACTTTGCCATTTGGTTTTAAAATTTCATGGAACTTCTTGAAAGACGCTTTAATTTCCTTAGGTTTCATATAGTGTATGACATAATACATCGTAACGGCGTCAAAGTGGTTAGGAGGAAAGCTTGTTTCTTCTGGAAATTTACCATAGCTAATATGTACTTTCTTATGATCTTCAGGCTTAAGACAGTCAGCAAAATTCGTGAGTGAGTAGGCATCACTATCGTTTGCGACGGCGTGTGCCCCCTTATGCAAAAGGGGGAAGATCTGGATGCCATAAGAACATCCTATATCGAGGACTTTAAATCCAGGTTCAATCTCCTTCAAAAGTCTTACACTGCAAGGGTTTGAATCACTAATTGTGTTGCCAACTGCTGCAGATGCATAGGATTCATCCTCCCTAAAGTCAGCACCCAAAAAGCATCCCAATCTATAACCAGCTCCAGTTTTCGGGGCTAAGTCTTTAGCAGGAATTAATCCATAAGGATATCTTGACTTGAGCCGTTCGAGTTTCCGCTTTGATTCTACCTTGTCCCTCTCTTCCACCGACCAAGCGTTTTCTGAGTCAGATTCGTCTTCTTCTAATTCCGAGTCAGATTCTTCTTTTTCAGAAGCGGTAGTTAGGTTATTCAGGCTTGATAATATTTGTTCGTATTCTTCACCGCTTAAAGTGTGAAAAGTAGAAGGATGAGAAGGTGTCTCGTCCTGATCTTCCATAGCAAGAAGTACAGAAGTTGACCCTAGCAAGCAAACCGAAGCGAGTATGGAATAATAGAATTTACGATAATGCATGATACAACTTTTCAAATAATTATTTAAATAACATATCTTACATATAATTCAAAAATTAATATAGTCAAGCGTTTTGTATATTAAAAAAGGAACCTTTACCCAAAACCAAACCGTCACAGAGTTTGGCCTCTTTTATAAAAAGCCCCTGTAAAGAAGATCCAGATTTGGTAAACTAGATAATAGACGAGATGGACAATATAAAGATGCAAAATTGTATTGATTTTTTCGAAGCAAAAACACAATTTGGAGAGCTTATCGAGCGTGCCATGCATGGGGAAGATATTTTTATTACGCGCCATGGTAAGACTGTTGCTAAGATTGTTCCCGCAGGTACAACACCCAATTCAGAATCTGTAAAAGCAGCTGGCTTGCGCCTTCGCAATCTTGCTAAAGAGATGAAGCTTGGTCCATTTGTTTGGGATGAATGGAACAGTTATCGAGATATAGGAAGGTGTTAGTTTGGGCTGCTTTTGTTCGTGATTGTTCTGCTGCTATCTCCTGGCTTATGCCAGATGAATCTTTTGGAGCTCGTGTTCTTGACCGAGTTGTTGAAATGGGAGCGATTGTCCCTTCATTGTGGTCATTAGAAGTTGGTAATGTTCTGCTTATTGCCGAACGCAATAAGCGTATCTCATCAGAACAACGTCATAAAGCACTTTATACTCTTACAGAGCTTCCTATTATTGTTGATACGCTGACAACTCAAAACGCTTGGTTAGAAACAATGGACTTAGCAGAACGCTATGGCTTAACATTATATGATGCAACTTACTTAGAGTTGTCTCTTCGTCGTTCTTTACCGCTCGCAACTTTTGACAAATATCTTAAACGCGCTACCGAGATGGCTGGTGGCACGATCTGGCATTGAGCTAATCGTATTATTAGAAAAATCTGGCCTTACAATCCTTAGCGAGGAGGAGCTATGCGTTTCCACGTCGACCATTTTTGAATTTCCCCCGCTTTCCGCTGACAAATGAAATTATAAAAAGCTGTGATGAAGGCTGCTCGATCCAGAAGCTGCTCTTTTGTATAGCTTCCTTTTCTCCAGACAACCGTATTCAATAAATCTTCTGACCCTAAGAGATGCTGACGTTTAACAATGTCATTCAAGGACACATGGGGTGCGTTTTTGAATATGTCATACATGATGAGCATGATCGAGGTTCTCCCTTTGCCATAATGACAATGAAAATGGACCCATGCGTCTTTTGGAAGGGAATCGAAGAAATTTACAACAGCATCAATCGTTTCATCTGAAGATATAAATTTACTTCCCACTTTGAGATGGGCATATAAAAAGCCATTCTTCTTTGCTTCTTCTGACTCAGGAATGACAAGATCTGACCGCACGGCCGTGGTTCCTGTAAAAACCCATCGCCTAATATGGTATTTCCAGTGAGGGTGTGGATTTGGATAAGCAAAAAAAGTTGAGGGAATACCCTTCACATAACCGTGAAATTCATTGATGCCATCAACAATGAGGATATTCTCTTTGACGTGGCTTAGTTTTCTTTTGAGATCAGGAAAACGTACGGACGTCCCTCCAGAAGCCCTCATTTCTCTTAATCCTGTCAAATTAACCTGTTGGGTTGACCAGATTTTATCTTGGGTGGTACGGAAATTTCCGCTGAAATACGCTTCAAAGAATAAGAAGAGCATGAAGCCGATAAAAGAGCTGAGACCTACAAAGACGAGGAGGTTCCTTGGTCTTAAGAATTTCTTCATCATATCTCTTTTTGCTGTGCCCGATTCCATTCAGACCAACGTTGAATGCCACCTGCTTTTCGCTGACAAACGAATTCATAAAACTGTTCAATAAATTGTTTCCGATCTTTAAGCTCTTCCGCCGTATAAGTGCCATTCGCCCAGACCTTTACATTAAATAGATCTTCTGCACCCAAAAGAATATGACGTTTCACAATATTATCTAAAGTGACTTGGGGTGCATTTTTCATGATATCCAGCATCACAAGCAACATGGATGTTCGACCTCGACCATTTCGACAGTGGAAATGAAGCCATACATTGGGAGGGACGGACTCAAAAAAAGCGACAACATCATCAATGTATTCATACGTGTTTTTGATCTTGCTCCCGACATTAACGGCTCTATAGTCAAAGCCATATTTTTTGGCTTCATCGCTTTCGTGGGTGATAAAATCTAAGCGTTTTCCAAGGGTTCCCGTCAAAACAAGCCTGCGAAGAAAGTGCTTTAGAAAAGGGACGTCTTGGTGATAAGCAAGTGACGTCGTTGGCATTCCTAAGATATAGCCATGATAATCATACATGGCATCTACGATAATCTTTTTTAGTTTAACATGGCTGAGTTTTTTTTGAAGATCGGGAAAGCCCGGCAAGCTCCCTCCTGAAGCTTGAATGTCTTTCAAACCCCTTAAATCTATATTCTCCGTTGATTTTATTTCATCTTGAGTTGTCCGAAAACGTTTCACTTTCGGGAAAGCATCATAAAATAAAATAAATAAAAAAATAACAAGACCCCCAAAAGTTAAGAGGGAGATATTTCTTAGATTGAGAAACTTTCTCATGATATGTTTCCTTTACGAGATAAACGGTGCCAATCAGACCAACGTTGGATCCCCCCTGCTTTTCGCTGACAAACGAATTCATAAAACTGTTCCATAAATTGTTTGCGACGATTAAGTGTCCTCGAATTATATCTTCCTTTTTTCTTCGTTTTCCAAACAACCGTATCGAACAAATCTACTGAACCCAACAGATGTTGGCGTTTAATGATGTCTGAGAGAGCAACTTTGGGAGCATTTTTCATAATATCATACATCACCAGCATCATGGATGTCCGCCCCTTGCCGTGGCGGCAATGAAAATGAAACCAGACATTTTCGGGTATTTTGTCGAAGTAGGAAACAAATTCATCAACAGAGGCATCAGGTGTCTTGATCTTACTATCAATTTTAATATTCTTGTAGCCAAATCCATATTTTTGAGCCAGTTCAATTTCGGTAAGAGTTCGTTGAGGGAGAATTCGAGTTGTACCTGTGAAAAGAATCCGGCGAATATAATAGCGTAGACCCGGTTTCTTCCGGTGATAGCCAAAAAAAGTAGTGGCCATATCGTTGATATAACCATGGTTTTCTCTCATCCCATCAATGATAATGATCGTTTTATTAAGCTGCTCAAGCCTTTTTTTAAGATCTGGAAAGTCAACAATGGGTCCACCTGAGGCCTGCAGCTCACGCAGACCTGTCAAATCTAACTTTTCGACCGAAGTGAATTCATCTTTCATGGTGCGAAATTTAGCGTCTGTGTAATCATCAGTGAAAAGCAAGTAAGAAATTATAACTAAAACAGTAAAAATGAAAACTCCACCACCCATAAGAAGAGATTTCTTATTCAAGTATTTTGTCATCTTCTTTCTCCAAGGGAGCCTATCATCACCACTTTTTAAAAATCCTATGTTTATTTTTGCAGCCGATGCCAATCCGACCAACGTTGAATTCCCCTAGCTTTCCGTTGACAGACAAAAGCATAGAATTCCTCAACAAATTTCTTACGAGCTTTGAGCTTTTTATTGTCATAAGTACCGTTTTTCCAAACTTCTGTGTTAAACAAATCTTCCGACCCCAGAAGATATTGGCGCTGAACAATATCCTTTAAGGCAACTTTAGGCGCATTTTTAAGTGTATCTAACATCACTAATAAAATAGATGTTCTCCCCTTTCCGTGGGCGCAATGGAAATGAAGCCATGCCCCGGGTGGCAGATGATCGAAAAAGTCTAAGATCTGATCAATATTCTCATCCGTTTCAATAAATTTGCTTCCAATATTAACTTTTTCATATTCAAACCCATATTTTTTAGCTTCCTCTGCTTCTGGGGTTACGAGCTCAGGGAGTACCTTTGTTGTTCCCGTAATAATCCATCGTCGAATAAGATGCTTTAATTCAGGAGATCTTGCACGTTGATAACCAAAAAAAGTTGTAGGAAGGCCGTAGATATAGCCATGAAATTCGGCCATGCCATCGACGATAATCTTTGGCCCCTTAACATGTGGAAGCCTCCTCTGCAGGTCTGTAAAACGAACAGATGTTCCCCCTGAAGCTTGAAGGTCTCGCAGCCCGGTTAAATCGACTGAATGAGTTGTTAATATCGTGTCTTGCATTGCGCGAAAGTTACTTCCGTAAAAAGCATCTAAGAAAAGGTAGAGAAGGAAGATGACAATGAGGATCGAGCCCCCTCCAATAAGGGACCTTTTTAGAGTAAAGAGGTTTTTCATTCCGTTTCTCCAACTTTCAAAGGACTGCGCTGCCACTCAGACCAACGTTGAATTCCTCCAGCTTTTCGTTGACAAATAAAATTATAAAAATCCTCAACAAATTTTTTGCGATTTTGAAGCATTTCTAAACTATAGCTACCTCCATCCCAGACGGATACATCAAATAAATTTTCTGACCCGAGAAGATGTTGACGGGTTATGATATCCCCTAATGTAATTTTAGGAGCATTTTTCATAATATCAAACATAACGAGTGCCACAGAGGTTCGTCCTTTTCCTCGATCACAATGGAAATGAAGCCAGGTATGGTCAGGGAGAGAATCAATAAAGTTAACGAAAGCATCTACATTTTCATCAGGTGTGATGTATCTGCTTCCCAGGCTAATCTTTACATAATCGAAGCCGTATTTTTTAGCTTCTTCTGCTTCAGTGAAAAAAAACTCCGGACGGTTTTCAATTGTGCCTGTATAAATGAGGCGTCTGGGGAGATGTCTCAAGTCAGGGGAACGATGATAACAAAAAAATTTTGAGGGAATACCTTTTACATATCCATGAGTCTGATTCCTCGTATCAAAGACGATTACTCTTTGTTTTATAAAAGCGAGCTGGTTTTTAAGATCTGTGAAAATAGGGGCGCTCCCTCCTGAAGCTTGAAGTTCACGTAACCCGGCTAAGTTAATCCGTTCAGGGGTTGATATCTCGTCCTGCATCGTGCGGAAATTCTGCGACCCATAGGCTGTGTAGTTATCAATGAAAATATAGGAGGCAAGACCAATAAAAAGAGCTATGCCCCCACAGAGAAGGATATTTTTTACGGTGAAGAATTTTTTCATCAGGCATTCCCACCATTCATATGCTGGCGATGCCAATCAGACCATCGCTGAATACCTCCCGTTTTCCGTTGAACAACAAAAACATAAAATTGTTCAATAAATTTTTTTCGATTTTCTAACTTTTCTTTTGTATAAGTGCCGTACTTCCACTTTTCTGTATTAAACAAATCCGTCGACCCGAGGAGGTGTTGACGCTTAACAATATCCTCTAGAGCAACTTTAGGAGCATTCTTCATTATATCGAGCATGACGAGCATAATAGATGTTCTTCCTGTTCCATGATGACAATGAAAATGAAGCCATGCATCTTTCGTTAAACTATCAAAAAGGGCCACGATATCGTCAACATTCTCATCCGTAAGAACGGATTTACTCACAATTTTAATATTTTTATAGTCAAAACCAAACTTCTTCGCTTCTTCACCGGCACTGGTCACGAGATCTAGACGTTTTTCGAATGAACCCGTAACGATGAATCGTCTCAGAAGATGCCTTAATCCGGAATCAGAAACATGGTAGCCAAGGAGGGTTGTAGGAACACCATCTATATATCCATGGAATTCATTGATCCCATCAACAATGATCTTATCCCCTTTAATATGGCGGAGTCTTTTTTGAATGTCTGCATAACTTACAGAAAATCCACCTGAAGCTCTCAAGTCCTGTAAGCCCGTCAAATCAACACCATCTGCGCTTGCGATTTTATCCTGCATCGTTCGGAAATTTGGATCATAAAAAGCATCCAGGAAGAGATAGAGTAGGCAGCCAATGATAAAGACAAAACCACTTCCAATGAAGAAAAATTTTTTCATTAATGACTTTTTAATCATGTTTCTCCAATTAACAACATAACGCAGTAAGCAAGTTTTTTTGATTGTTTAGATCCTCGGCCAAATATTAAGGCCCTCGCCTTCGCAAGGGCAAAGCATTTCTTGGCTGAGGATCTAAAGATAGCTCTTCTATAACGACCTCTTTTTAAAATAACTTGCACACTACGTTACATAAGTAAAATTATCTAGGTCATAATTACTAGAATAGAAGACTTGTAAAAGACTTCTTCAAGATAGACAAGACACAAATTCTCTTACTCTTTGTGAAAAATCGTTTTCTCTTTAGTTTTTTTATCTTGAGAACGTCGACTTGAGGAAGGCTTTGTAGAAGTTTGTTTAGAACTTACCTGAGGTTTTATCTTTGTTGCTTTTCCTGCTGGAGAAGTTTTTTCACCTTTTGTTCCTTTTTGAACAACTACTTTTTTTTAAATATTGGACAAATAAAAAGTCAATCTTTTTTATTTAAGAAGCTTTCCATCGTCACATACAATTTTTCTTGGGGAGCAGGGCCATATTTCTTTACCAAGATCTCAAAAGAAGGCCGAAAGTGAACAAAAGCCATATGGTAAGCTCGAGCTGAGCCAACGGCAATTCCCTTTTGTATCGTTTGAAAAATTTTACGAGTAATATCCTTTTTCTTTTGCTTGGTAAGTGATCTCTCTCCATAAAGATCCACATAGAGCATTATAAGATAATCCCATCCCTTAGGATTGCCTTTTTCTCCTGCAAGAGTAAAATAGTGAACTGCTTGATCAATATCTTTTTGGGACAGTGTCTTAAGATCTTTCCTGAACTCCTTAGAGTTCATCATGACATCCCCTACAAAGCTCTGTCCCATATCAATATAAGCTTGAGAGACTTCTTTTTCACCAGCTTTAAGGTAATATTTACGAGCTTTTTCAACCTCTTTTTCTTCTTCGTAAAGATAAGCTATTTCAAGTAAAGCAGGAGCATAACCCTGCCGAGAAGTTTCCTTTAAAATTTTAAGCTTGCCTTTAAAATCCTGGGCTAATCTAGCTGCTTGAATAGACGCAGGACCATAGCCTTGATTACCTAAAGCACAGTAGTCCTTCATTGAAGGCGGAGTCAAATTTGATTGGTAATGTCGAGTCGTTTCCAACATTTGAAACTTATTGCGTAAGCTGTCCCCTTTTTTGAATAATTCGTAGGCTTTTTCAGGCTCAAATTCTTCTCCTCTATAAGGATAAGTTTGATAAGCTCTTCCGAGGATATAGCAAGCATCCGCATTATCTTGACACTTCTCTAAGTCAGCAAAAGCATCCGCATACGATCTTGTAAAAAATTCAGGTTTATCTGCATCACTGTAACTGAAGCGAATCTCATCTATCTCTTTTGCTAAGTAGTATAAGCTAACGGGATGCTTAAATTTTGCCCCAATGGCAAATGCCCATAGAGCAACTTTTAGCTTGAGTAAGTATTGGTAACAAGGAGATTCTTCACATTCTATAGCAGAAGATGGATGAAACAAATGGGCTCCTATAATTTCTTTCCAATCCTTTTGAGAAGGCCATTGATAAGGCTTAAGCATGTTTCCTACAGATTGCCAATGCTCTGGCTCATAATCAAGTTTCATAAAACGCTTATAAGCTTTGTAAATTTTTCCTGCATCCGCTTTTCTATGAGCCTTTTGTATTTGTCGAGAAATGGAAAGAATTTCATTAGCGAGAGATTCTTCCTCATTCAGCCGTGCTTTTTTTAGACTTTTTGAGTCTTTTTTAATTTCGACTGGTTTTTTAATTTTGACGGGTCTTTTTCTCTTTTTTGTAGTCGCTTGACAAGTCTTAGACGTTGGTTCTTGAAGATTTTCATCTTGATCCGGGAAAGCAAACAAATCCCCTCGAAAAAGGAGTAGTAAATTGACCATGAGGTAAAAACCTAAAAATTTCATATTCGTCTCCTAACAAACTATCTAAAATTTATCATATATTTTATTTAATTTTTGTCAAGGAATGCCTAAGACCTCGCCGATCAAGGGAAACAAATATAAACACAACTTTAATAAAATTATGCCAGAGTTTATGGGTTAGAGATAGATTTCTATTGACCCACAGATCAACTCTCGGCAAAGTGCAGGAAATCTAAATGAATTTATTAAACAATGCTTCGTTCTTTTACTTGGATATGTACACTCCTTTTCATTCTTGCGCTCACGGGCGGCATGGGGACGCTTGCTGTTCTCTATTATTTTGGGCGCGGTCTTCCGGATTATGCCCAACTCGCAAAATATGAGCCAGCTGTTGTTAGCCGTCTTTATGCGAGTGATGGACGCCTTTTTGCCGAATATGCAACGCAAAAGCGCGTGTTCGTTCCCATCGAAGCCATTCCACGCCGGCTGATACAAACCTTTTTAGCCGCGGAAGATAAAAATTTTTATGAGCATTCGGGTCTTGATTTCTTTGGAATCATTCGAGCTGCGGTTGTTAATTTTAGTCAACGGGGTACAAATAAACGTCCTATGGGGGCTTCTACCATTACCCAACAGGTCGCGAAAAACCTTCTTCTTTCTAGTATTGCGAATCAAGCTTCTTATGAGCGAAAGATTAAGGAAGCCATTCTGGCCTTCCGCATTGAAAATGTCCTGAGTAAGGATCGAATTTTAGAAATTTATATCAATGAAATTTATTTAGGGTCTGGTTCTTATGGTGTTGGGGCTGCTGCCCTTAATTACTTTAATAAATCCTTAGACGAACTTACAATTGCAGAAGCTGCATTTTTAGCAGGACTCCCCAAGGCCCCGAGCAAATATAACCCTAAGCAAAATTATGCAGCCGCTAAGGCTCGACGTGATTGGGTTATTACCCGCATGTATGAGGAAAGAGTTATCACTCGTAAGGAAGCTTTGGCAGCTAAGGCAGAACCCATTGAACTAAAGCGACCGCATGCAACTCATGTAGTGAAAGCTGATTATTTTGCGGAAGAAGTGCGTCGCAGACTCATTTCAAAACATGGGGAGCCTTCTCTTTATCAAGGAGGACTTACCGTTCGGACGACACTTGATCCACATCTTCAAAAAATAGCAGATTGGGCCTTGCGTAAAGGACTCATCGATTATGATCGACTTCATGGATGGCGCGGAGCCCTTCAACATGTGGAATTAAAGGACACAAACATAGACTCATGGAAGTCACAACTCACAGAAATAATACAGCCTCCTGGTGTTGAGCCATGGAAATTAGCGATTGTGTTAAAACTTAGCGATAAGGAGGCTAAGATAGGCCTTAAGTCTGGAGAGGAAGGAACGATTCCCCTCTCAGAACTGACTTGGGCACGACAACATCAGACGCCCGTTAAGCCTAAGTCGGAAGGAATAATCCTTCCTCAATTATATTTAGGACCCGTTGTTAACCATCCGAAAGACGTTCTAAATGTTGGAGATGTGATTCTGGTGAATGCCATCCAAGGGAAAGAAAAAACTTACAGTCTTGAACAAATTCCTGCTGTGAGTGGTGCCCTGGTCGCCATGGATCCCCAGACAGGCCGCGTTCTGGCCATGACTGGTGGCTTTAGCTTTGAGGCAAGCCAATTTAATAGAGCGACACAAGCCCTCCGCCAGCCGGGCTCATCCATCAAACCTTTTGTTTATTTAGCAGCGATGGAGCGTGGATTTTCACCCGGAACCATTGTATCAGACGCACCCATTTCCATTGCGTTGGGGCGAGGACTCGGAATTTATTCACCTAAAAACGTGACGACCAATCATTATGGACGTGTCCCTTTGCGGGTTGCTCTTCAAAAGTCTCTTAATAGGACGACAATTCGCTTGGTGCACGAATATGTGGGGATGAAGCCCGTTGCTAAAATGATCGAGAAATTTGGCATTATGGATCGTGTTCCCATGCAAATTGCCATGGCTATTGGAGCCGGAGAGACCACCCTTTTACGTATGGCTGCAGCTTATGCACAATTGGCTAATGGAGGGAGAAAATTAGAGGCGACACTTATTGACCGCATCCAAGATCGTCATGGAAAAACTATTTTTACCGCAGACACGCGCCAATGTTTGAACTGCAAATCTCAATTATGGTCAAACCAAAATCCTCCTATTATTGAGGATCATCGAGAGCAGTTAGCAGATCCTCGCAGTATTTATCAAATTACCTCCATGCTTGAAGGCGCCGTGCGGGCAGGGTCTGCTCGAAAAGCAAAAGTTTTGAATAGAATTTTGGCTGCAAAAACAGGAACAACAAATGACGAGAAGGAGGCTTGGACAGCTGCTTATACAAAGCGCCTGGTTGTAGTGACCTATGTGGGATTTGATCTTCCCCAAACTTTAGGACATATGGAAGGCGGGGCTCGCACGGCCCTTCCTATCATTGTTGATTTTCTTGGAAAAGCACTCGAAGGAGTTCCTAATGAACCCTTTAAAATCCCTCCTGGCATGAAGCTTGTAAGAATGACAGAACCTCACAGCGGTGACGTTATTTATGAAGCTCTGAAGACGAATCAGACACTCCCAAATCGTCTTTTAGCACCTTCCTATGGGGGTTATTCAGGATCTCAGAAGCCTTATACAGGATCTTCTTATAGTTCCCCTTATCGGTCATATGGTTCTCAGCCTTCATATGACCCAGGATCTCAATATGGTTCTCAGCCTTTATATGATTCTGAATCTTCTTATGATTCTCCATCATCTTATGATACTGAATCATCTTATGGTCCCGAACCCTCTTATGGACCTGAACCCTCTTATGGACCTGAACCCTCTTATGGCCCTGAACCATCCCATGGTCCCGAGCCATCCTATGCCCATGAACCATCTCATGATCCCGAGCCAGCTTATAGTCCCGAGCCTTCATATGAGCCTCCCTCCCATGATCCTCAACCCTCCTATGATCCTGAGTGGTCTTCTGGGTCAGGTACAGGAGGTTTATACTAGTTTTGGGTGGAGAGAGAAGCAAGTGTACACAAAGATAACTCACCACATTAGCGTTACGGTTGAAGCAATTTTCCTAGAGGATCAATCCCTCTCTGAAGATAATCATTACGTATGGGCTTATCAGATATGGATTGAAAACCAAGGATCAGAAAGTGTGCAACTTTTGTCACGCACCTGGCGAATTACAGATGCGAATGGCATCCTCCATGAAGTCAAAGGGGAAGGTGTGGTGGGAGAAAAACCTTGGATTACACCTGGAACAATCTATCATTATACCAGTGGCACACCCCTTTCGACCCCTTCAGGTTTGATGGAAGGGGTTTATCATATGAAAACAAAAGCCGGGGAAGATTTCGATGTCGAGATTCCTGCTTTTTCTCTTGATAGTCCTTATGAAACGGTTGTGGTGCATTAGGGAAGAGTGTGCTTACAAGAAAGAAATTTTTCTTGATAGATGAAAACCCATCAATAATTTTTATAAAACTGTAAGATGAAAGGAAAATACAAATTGTCATGAAATGACTGAGATGGGTTCATGAAAGGTGAGAATTTCCTTTTTTTCAAGAAGTTTATGTCCTTCAAAAACAGTAAGAATCTCAATTCTTTCCTTATGTATCCGATACACAATTCTATAATTTCCTTCAATAAGCTCACGGATGTTCTGGGAATTGATTTCAGGTACGACTCTACCCATCTCAGGGAATTTGGTAAGCACTTCCCCTTTTTCTATTAATTTGTTTATGAAATTTCTTGCAACTGGTTCTGAAGATTTATCCTCAATATAAAATTTAATCGCCTTTAAACTTGAAAGGGCTTGCTCCGTCCAGAGAAGTTTCATCTAACTAACTCAATTCAAAAAATTTCTTAAGTTCTTCTGTGCTATATGTGTTGCCTGATTCGACGTCTGCAAGACCAGTGGCTATTGAGGTAAAAAATCTTTCCTTCTCAAGGACTCGATCGTAATCTTCCGGGGAAATCATTACGACGGCGGGCTTACCATTTTGTGTTATAATGAGAGGCTGCCCTGTTGCTTTCATTCGTTTAACCCACTGCGCAGCATGAGCTTTGAATTCTCCAATGGGGACAATATCCTCAGATATGATAACATCTTTCACTTTTAATCTCCTTTTAAATGAGCTTAGACTAAAAACGAGTCAGAATAAAGACTAAAATCAGGCTGTTGGTTATTCGCTTCATTTTCTGGCATAATAAGACCAGGGAGGAAGAGAAGTGGACAAGCAACACGTTTTTCAAGAGCTGGGGATGACCCCACAAGACTCTGGGGAACTTTGCGTATGTTCCTCGATCGATGGGCTTGAATTGGGACGGTTGAAAACACACTCGATCCAAGACGTCGAAAAGATGATCTCCGTGGCTGTGCAGAGTTTCAAAACTTGGCGCCTTGTTCCTCCTCCCAAACGGGGGGAATTGATCCGTCTCTATGGTGAGGAGCTGCGTGCCCATAAGGAAGCCCTTGGAACGCTTGTCACTCTTGAAAGCGGCAAGATTCTGGAAGAAGGACGGGGCGAAGTCCAAGAAATGATTGATATCTGTGACTTTGCTGTGGGTCTCTCCCGCCAGCTCTATGGGCTTACCATTGCGTCAGAACGCCCAGGGCATAGGATGATGGAAACCTGGCATCCCTTGGGTCCGATTGGTGTTATAACGCCCTTCAATTTCCCCCTCGCAATTTGGTGTTGGAACTTTGCGCTTGCCATCGTTTGTGGAGATTCAGTCATCTGGAAACCATCTGAAAAGACCCCCCTCACAGCCCTCGCTGCAGCTAAGTTATTTGAAAGAGCGGTTGAGCGGTTTGCAAAGGCACCAGAGCATCTTTTACAAGTCATTATCGGAGGAAGTGAACTTGGAAAAGTGCTCACAGAAAGTTCTGATCTTCCCCTTATTTCCGCAACGGGAAGCACGCGCATGGGCAAGGCTGTGGGAACCAGTGTCGCTGCACGATTGGGGCGGTCTATCCTAGAACTCAGTGGTAATAATGGGATGATTTTAACGCCTTCTGCAGACCTCGAGCTTGCGAGTCGGGCCATTGTCTTTGCCGCTTTAGGAACAGCAGGACAACGGTGTACAAGCTTGAGACGCCTCATTATTCATGAGTCCTTTTACGATAAGATGATAAAACGTCTTCAAACCATTTATACTCATGTGAAGGTTGGAAACCCTCTAGACCCTAAAACAGTGGTTGGTCCTCTCATTGATCAGCAAAGTTTTGAGACCATGCAACAGGCTCTTGAAAAAGCACGCTCCCAGGGCGGGACTATTTTTGGAGGAGAGCGTGTGCTTCAGAATATTTATCCAAAGGCCTATTATGTTCGTCCGGCCTTGGTTCAAATCCCAACCCAAACAGAAATCGTTGGCCAAGAAACTTTTGCGCCGATCTTATATGTCCTGCCCTATCGTGATTTTGAGGAAGCTTTGAAAATGCATAATGATGTTACCCAAGGGCTTGCCTCATGTATCTTCACGAACGATGTTCGTGAGGCTGAAATTTTTCTTTCACCTAAGGGAAGTGATTGTGGAATTGCTAATGTGAATATTGGCCCGAGTGGCGCTGAAATCGGTGGCGCTTTTGGAGGAGAAAAAGAAACAGGTGGTGGGCGTGAGTCAGGGAGTGATGCTTGGAAGAATTACATGAGACGAGCGACAAACACCATTAATTATTCCTCAGAGCTGCCATTGGCTCAAGGCATTCATTTTGATGAGGTGCCCTCATGAACTCCTTTCAATGGGATGACCCTTTTCTCTTCGAAGACCAGCTGAGCGCTGAAGAAAAGTTGATTCGAGATACGGCCCGACGATATGCCCAGGAAAAGCTCATGCCTCGTATTCTGGAAGCCAACCGCCACGAAACCTATGACTTAAATGTATTTAAAGAACTTGGCGAACTTGGGTTTTTAGGGATGACGATTAAAGGCTATGGGTGTGCAGGGAGTTCCTATCTAGCCTATGGCCTTGTGGCAAGAGAGTTGGAAAGAGTGGATTCAAGCTATCGCTCACTCCTGAGTGTACAATCTTCCCTCGTGATGAATGCCATTTATCTCTTTGGAGATGAGGAGCAAAAGCATACATATCTGCCCGCTCTTCGAAAAGGACTCCGTGTGGGGTGTTTTGGTTTGACCGAACCCAATCATGGATCCGATCCTGGGGCGATGGAAACCCATGCCAAACCCCATAAAGACGGATGGATTCTGAACGGCTCCAAAACGTGGATTACCCATAGCCCTATTGCGGACATCTTCATTGTGTGGGCGAAGGACGAGGGTGAGATTAAGGGATTCATCCTGGAAAAGGGAATGGAAGGACTTGTCGCTCCTAAAATTGAAGGAAAATTTAGTCTCAGAGCCTCCCCCACAGGTGAGATTGTTTTAAGTGACGTTTTTGTGCCACGTAAGAATCTCTTGCCAAAGGCAATTGGGTTGAAGGCGGTTATGGGATGTCTTAATAATGCCCGCTATAGCATTGCTTGGGGTGCCTTAGGGGCTGCCGAATTTTGTTGGCATAAGGCCCGCTCCTATACCTTGGAGAGATCCCAGTTTGGACGACCCCTCGCCGCTAATCAATTGATTCAAGCCAAGCTTGTCCAAATGCAAACCGATATTACGCTAGGGCTACAAGGGGTGCTGCGGGCAGCGCGACTCAAGGATGAGGAACGATGTCCGTCAGAGCTTATCTCTCTCTTAAAGCGGAACAATGCGGGCAAAGCCCTTAAAATTGCACGCATCGCTCGGGATATGCTGGGTGCCAATGGCGTATCGGATGAGTATCATGTCATTCGGCACGTGATGAACCTTGAATCCGTTAATACCTACGAAGGAACCTTTGATATCCATACGTTGATATTAGGTCGCGCTCAAACGGGCCTTTCTGCCTTTGGGGGGTAAATTTTTTAAATTTTGAATGATATTAAATATCTAAACACCTGACGTTTTTATATCTCTCGTTTTCACCCCACACGCGTCATTCCCGCGAAAGCGGAAACCCAGTTAAAATAACGCATTCCGAAGGAATGCAGCCCAATTTTTAATCGATTGACTAAAAACATAAAAATATATTAATAACCGTTTTGTTTCAATAGCTTTCCTGGGTTCCCGTGTTCCCCGCCTTCGCGGGAATGACGAGCGGGGGAGACGTGGTATGATGCTTAGAAAAACGTCCTTTAGTAAGATTAAATATAATTTTAATTGTAATGAGAAACGCTTCATGATAAATTTTAATCCATAAAAAGGGAGAACTTCATGAAATCAAAAATTACTCTAGCAACTTTATGTACAGTTTTTTTAAGTAGTGATTCTCTTTATGGATACAATTGCCCATCCATTCCAAAAGATTGGGATGGAAAAACATTGGAAGCCTCAGGCCCGATAACGTGGTCGGTTGGAAAAATAACGAAAGATTTAAATTTAGCTAAAGTAACTTGGCAAGCTCATCAGGCTTGGATTCTCACAAAAAATAAGAAGAAACATGACAAATATGGCTATTTTCAATGTGTTTATAAAGCAATAGATAATAAGACAAAAAAAACCGTTGGAAAATTGACGATAGCCTCACCCAAAACCCCTGAATTGGAAAAATTAGCGGCTGGATCTGAATTTAAGGGAGAGAAAATTGATGCTGTTGGGAAAGGTGCTGACGAAAAAGCTTCCATTGCTGACAATCAGTATTCTAATAAAGACAAAACGGTCGAAGGATCAAAATGTACCCCTACTAAAGGCAGTCCTGAATCCCTTAATAAGTTTCCTGCAGCTTGCGAGATCGTTGAAAGACCGAAGAAAGAATAAAATCCGTGTTTTAGAACAAACTACAGGCCCTCAACGGAGGGCTTGTGCTTTTATCTTCTAGATCTTTCATAAATAAAAATTTGTATTTCTGGATTGCGAACCCTGCGAAGCAGGGTGAAGCAATCTAGAGACCCCTATTCCCTCTAGATTGCTTCGTCCCTAACTGAGGCTCGCAATGACGATAATGGGACTATGTCCGGGTGGTACAATGGCCAATTTGGAAATTTGCATTCCTTTAAAAAACATATTATCATTAAATATAGAATGGGTAACTTATATACAGATCTTTCCTTCCCCAACATATCAGTCTTAAGCAGAAACAGTAACTTTCTGGTCATACAATGGATTATAAATTAACACCTTCTTTCGGCAGGCGTAAGGCCCGCAAGTTAAGAGATCAATCTCAAAGGGCTTACACAGACCTTCTCCCCCTTGTAAAAATTGATCACCCGAAAAAGCCTTTCGAAACTGATTTTCCTGAAGTCTGGCTTGAAATTGGATTTGGAGGAGGGGAGCATATGCTTACGCAGCTGGCTCAAAACCATTCTATCGCTATGATCGGATGTGAGCCCTTTATGAATGGGGTCGCTAAATTTTTGACCCATCTTTCACCTGAAGATTATCATCGCGTCAAAATTTGGCACGAAGATGTACGGTATTTGTTGGATGAAATTCCTTCTCCCTATTTCCAACGCGCCTTTATTTTGTTTCCCGATCCCTGGCCCAAACAACGTCATCACCGTCGCCGACTGATTACAAAGGAATTTATGGAAAAATTGTGGCCAACTCTCAGCGAAGGTGCACTTTTGCATATTGCTAGCGATGATGCTTCTTATGTGGAGCACATTCAAGACGTGCTTTATAGTTACCCCAACCTCATCCTTTGTGAAGGGCCACCCTCTGCCGATCCTCTGACGTGGAGTCCCCATCCAAAAGGATGGCCTGAGACTCGCTATGAACAAAAAGCCCTCGCAAGTGGGAAAAAGTGTGCTTATATGATCTTTCAAAAGAAGGAGAATTTGTCATGAAGTTTCCTATGTTACGTGCGCTTATGGTCGGCAACGTCCTTGAGGTTTATGATTTTTTGCTTTACAGCCTTTTTGTATCCATACTTTCCCCCCTCTTCTTCCCTTCTTCTGATCCTTTAACAGCACTGATGACCGGCTTCAGTGTTTTTGCTGTGGGATATGCAGCACGACCCATCGGGGCCATTGTCTTTGGCCATTGGGGAGATAAGTATGGCCGTAAAAAAACCCTTATGGGAACTCTAATATTGATGGCTGTTTCTACCATTGGAATTGGGCTTCTTCCCACTTATGAGGTGATTGGGGTCTTTGCACCCCTATTACTCGTTTCTTTCCGTTTCCTTCAAGGCTTTTCTAATGGAGGAGAAACGGCTGGTGCGGCCATACTCGGCCTTGAACAAACGGATAAAACAAGACAAGGATTTATAGGCGGCTTAATCAGGTTTTCTACGAGCATTGGGACGGTTTTGGCAACACTCATGGGTCTCCTTTTCATCAATGATTTCATGCCAGAATGGGCCTGGCGCATTCCCTTTTTCTTAGGAGGGCTCGTTGGTTTTTCAGGAATTTATTTGCGACGCATTTTGAAGGACACGATCATTCAGAAACCTGTCAAAATGCCTCTTCTCGATGTGATTCAAAACTATCCTCTTTCCTTTTTGAAAACAATAGGCGTAGGCGGCTTTTCCCATGTCGCGTTTTACGTCCTCGCTGGTTATATGAACCCAACCTTGCATACAAAGGGACTTATAAGCAGTTTTGACCTCATGATGATGAATATGACGATTACATTGGTTTATGCATTTCTTCTTCCCCTTTCGGGCTATTATTCAGATAAAATTGGCCTACGCCGACTCATGATATGGGGCGCACTCGGGCAGATGGTTCTTGCCCTGCCGATGTTAATGGTCTATGCGGAGGGAAGCTTTTGGAGTCTTCTTTTTGCACAAATGGTTTTTTTAATGCTGAGTTCCGCTTTTATCGCTCCCTCAAGTGCTTACCTAAACACCCTTTTCCCTGTTGAATGCCGCTATTCAGGGGTTGCTTTAGGAGCTTGCCTGGGAACAGCCCTTTTTGGGGGAACAACCCCTTTGATCTGCAGTAAGCTTGCAGCTCTCCTTGGTCCTTTGTCACCTGCCTTTTATGTGATGGCAATGGCTCTCATAGGTCTGATAGCCCTTGGGCAATTTTCTGGAAAGAAAAACGTTCTCGCTCCTACATAAGGATAAATTACCCCGCAAGTCGCGGCGATTCTCCCAGACTACCAATTGTTTTGGCGATAATCCGCATCTCGTCCCGCAACCTTTTTGAAAACTCTTCCCGATCTTCCTTTTGATGGTGAAGAAAATGGGTAAGGACGCGCTCAATATTTTGAAGATACTTGAGGCTTTCCTCATCGGAGCCTGAGGAAAGGGTTGACAGTTTTTTCTGTAACTCGATTTGACCTTCTGCAAGTTTAATCATCAGATTCTGATGGGTTTTGTTTTGCTCGACCATCAATGCCAAAGAGTTGAGGAGTTTATCCAATAAAATGACCGTTTTCTGGTCATTCTTTTCTGTTTTTTCTATGACTTGACTCAACTGTTCAACGGTTTCCACGTTCTGTGTGAGGAGGGCTTGAAGGAAGCCCAGGGGGGCCGAAGAAGCAGATACCTTTTTATCATGACTATGGGAGCAAGTCGTCAAGTAAAGATCGGCTTCATTTAAAAATCGTCCATAGGCATGCCCGACTTGGAGCTCTAAGAAGCCAACCAAAAGAGACCCTCCGAGCCCAAAGAGGGAAGAGCTGAAGGCTGTCCCCATTCCCGCTAAAGGACTGTGAAGACTTTCTTTTAAAAGACTAAAAAAGTTGGCAGAACTCGAAGCTTCTGAAGGCATATTTTGAATGAGATGGGCAATAGATGTAATGGTCTGAGAAAGGCCCCAAAACGTTCCCAAAAGACCTAAAAACACGAGAAGGCCAATTAAATAGCGAGGGAATACCCGCTCATTATCCAAGCGATCTGCAAGAGAATCAGCAAGTCCCCTGCCTAGAGAGGGATCTAAAGGGGATGGCTTCTTCGAGACATAGGAAACAATAGGCTCTAAAAAGAAAGCTTTTGGCGTGGATGAAAAGCTCCATTGGCCTTGCTTTAAATCCTCGAGGACTTCACAGTCCTTTCTCAAACGGAAAAGCTGATAAAAGGCGTAAAGCATGCCTGCCAAGGTTAAAGCGATAATAAGTGCATTGAGCCGAGGATTACTTAGAAAAATGGACCATAAGGATGTGCCAAAGAAACCAGCCACACCTACCATGATCAGTAGACTGAGGCTCATACGCAGAAAATAGGGTTGAAATTTCATCCAGTGTTCCTTTCCGAGCGTTGTAGCAACCATTCACCATTATCCCCAGACGTGTCACATTCTACCCCTTATATTTAAAAGCGCAAGGGGCGAGGGTCTTCTGTATACGTATTATAAATTCGCTCATCCGCTTCAACAATATAAGAATCTTCGGCGATATGGGCAGTGAGAAAAATGACAAGCTCTGTTGTCTTTCTGTCATCATCTTTTCCTTTCGCAAACTCTCCAAAAAGGGGAATACTATCGGCAACAGGAACGGATGCGCTTGTATAACTTGATCGGTCCTCCATGAGCCCTCCCATCACTAAAACTTGCCCCGACTTGATTTTCAAAACCGAGTCCAGCTCCCGCACTTGGACAACAGGGATTGTGGACTTCACCTTTTGTTGGGATTTGATAGCAACGGCCGGATCTTCCACTTCCTTTTGAACACGAGAAATGGTCGGGCGCAATGTCATTGTAATCTCCCCCGTTTGAAGATTCACGGAAGGCTGAACGACCATGACAAGGCCAATGGGAACGGTCATGGCATCGCTCGATATATTTTCCACATCGGGTTTTCCTTCGGCTTGGAAATAACGTTCAAACTCAAGGTGGAAAAAGACCTCATTCGTCGCAACCTTCAACATAGCAGGTTGATTGTTCATAACCGTCAAACGAGGATTAGAAAGGGTTCGAACGGTTCCAAATTTTTTCACCAAATTTAAAACGGACGAAAATTTTTCATGATCAACAGAAAAGCTAAAGACATCCCGGGAAGTGAACCCGTGGACGGGATGAGGGGTGACTTGTGTCCCTAAGGAAGCTGTAACGTGGATATCCCCTCCTAATTGGCTCCAATTAATTCCACTTTTAAATTCATTATCTAGTGTTACCTCAATAATTTTAGCTTCAATAATAACTTGTGTTGAGACTGCCTCCTTTAATCTTTTAAGATACTCAGCAATTTGTAAATGCTGGCGATCTGTTCCCAGAACCATAACGAGACCCGCCTGTTTGTGCAGCGTATAATATTGAGGTCCTTTGATGGAAAGAGCACTTTCGGGCATTAAAATCATCTTCAAGTTTTGCTCAAGCTCAACCCAAAAATCCATGAGGCTGTTGCCGACAAGGAGACTATCCGATCCATTATCCGTTCGGCTTTTACTTTCGAGAGGGGAAAAAACATCTGTCGAGACCGAAATCCGATTCTCACTTTTGCGGGTGTGGCTTAAAAACTGAACACTATAGGTTGAAAGATAGGGCTCATCAGGCTCGATCAGGATACGATTTCCCTGAATTTGAAATCAAAGACCTGTCAGTGAGCATATGTCTTTAATCACATCAATAAAAGGTAAATGATGGGCGCTATAGAGAATTCCGATCTTTTCAGAAGCTATTTGCGAACTTAGCGCCATGCCGACTCCTGCTTGATGGCCAAGTTCCATGAGTACAGTCTTAAAGCACATATTTTCATGCAGAGTAAGTGAAACCTCCTTCCTCATACCAGGCGTTAAGGATGCAGCCTTTGGAAGAGCCGAGAGTTTAGGTTGAAAAGAAGAGATCTCTTTATGATACGGAGGAGGCTTCGTCATTTTTTCATAATCTTCTTTTTGAAGCTTAAGGCAGGGATCGTGATAATAACGATGATCAATCAGATCACATCCGCCAAGAAGATTTAAAAGCCCCGTAACCAAAAGCAACCGTTTTCCCAACATGACAGTCCTTTTATTTTTAGAGAGTGTAAAAAAATTTAATTATATGTTTCAAGAAAAATGATTTTTGATAAAAAAATAATTCACTAAAAAATCTTTTTTAAGAAAAAGATGCGCTTAAAAAATGAAAGAAAAATGGAGGTTTCATGAAAAATGATCTGATCTCACCTGAATACATAATCGTCATTCCCGTCCTCGCGAAGGCGGGGAACACGGGAACCCAGGAAAAATTTTTAATAACAGAAGTTTATATGAAATTTTTTGCTGAAGAAGCAACAACCCTAAAGAAATATTCGTTTTGTTTCAGATACTTTCCTGGGTTCCCGTGTTCCCCGCCTTCGCGAGGACGGGATGACGACAGGGAGGGTTTGAAGTGCAGTATATTTTGTGCATTTACAACTCCTAGATAGATTATAATTCTACCTTTAAACTGACGTGAAATCAAAATTACCTTTTTATTATCAATAGCATATGATAATTTTTGAAGGAGACTCTCGATTTTTCTTTATGCCTTTCTAAAAATTCATTAAAATCATTTTCATGAGTAAAAAACAAAATTTTCTAACTTCACATATTTTATCCTCAGTCTTTAGTGTGGACAATTAGCAGCTCAAATCTTGTCTCGCAAATATCTATTCTTATTAAATTCTCTGAAAATAAAAATTAAATAGTGAAATCGATGCATCCTATGCTTATATATAAAAAGATAGTAAAAAGTGAATGGTGTTCAATTGTTTAACGTGCGTTTAAAAGAAGTATTTGCTGTTATTATGGGAGGTTTCGCTGTATTCGCAATGTTTTTCGGAGCCGGAAATTTGGTTTTCCCCTTACTTGCTGGGAAAATAGCGAACAGTGTTTTCCTTCCTACATTTGCTGGACTCAGTCTAACCGGGATTCTTGTTCCCTTACTCGGCCTGGTAGGGATTTTACTCTATAATGGAAGTTATCAAGTTTTTTTTGAGCGCTTTGGAAAAGTAACCGCATTCACCCTCATCTTTTTGATGTTGCTTCTTATGGGACCCTTTGGGGCATTGCCACGTTGCATTACGGTCGCTTTTGGAAGTTTTTCAACCATAGATCCTATGTTTCCTTTAAGTGGATTTAGCCTCATCATAAGCGGGATAGTTTTCCTTTTATGTTTAAATGAAAATCAAGTTGTTCCTCTTTTAGGAGCCCTCCTCGCTCCTGCAAAGATTTTATCCGTTGGCTTCATTTTGTTCTTTGGCCTTTTGTTTGCAACCGCCCCCCAACACACTCTCATGCCTCCGTCAGAAGCCTTTCAAGAGGGAGCTTTTAAGGGCTATCAAATGATGGATTTGATAGCCGCTTTCTTTTTTGCCACTGTAATAGCGCGTCATTTTAAGCTGAAATTTAGGGTAAATGATAAAAATCATGATCATTCATTTCACCTATCCCTTTACGCTATCCTTCTCGGCTCGGGGCTTCTTCTTATTGTTTATTTTGCTCTTGTCTACTTGGGCGCAACGTTTTCGGAAGAATTAGGGAAAAATGCCCCCGAACAATTTTTAAGCGTGATTGCCTATTTGACTCTCGGAAACATCGGAGGACGTATCGTCACCGTTGCCATCATCTTGTCCTGCTTAACAACAATTGTTGCTCTGACGACCGTGTTTACAGACTTTCTGTATGAACAAATTTTCAAACAGCGCCTCCAGCGCATAGCTTGCCTTGGACTGACCATCTTTGGAACATTTCTCATGTCAAATCTGGGGTTCAGCGGGATTATGGCTTTCCTAACTCCCATTTTATTTTATCTTTACCCTCTTCTGATCCTCTTGACGGTTATTAATATTGCAAATTGGATCTGGAGAAAGCAGATGGTTAAATCACTTCAGTTTATCGCGGCAGTAGCTGAAAGTGAAAAAAGAAGTGAAAAGTGATGAGTTACCTGAGGCCGTGCCTCTCTGTAAAATCAAAGCAAACTTGCCACATGGGTGAGAACTTTGTTCAAAAAAATGATGTGACTCCTTAACACCTGACGTTTTTCTAAAGCATCATACCGCATCTCCCCCGTTCGTCATTCCCGCGAAAGCGGGAATCCAGAAAGGCTATTGAAACAAAACGGTTTTTAATAAATTCTTTATGTTTTTAATCAATCGATTAAAAATTGGCCAATCCACATGAAGGACCTGCTCGTGGCTCTCGCGAAACAAGCTCCTAAGTTCAAGACGCCCTCGTTCTCCCGTCCCTTATCATTACCCGCATTGGGAGCATCGGGCGATGCACTCTCGAACGACTCGATCTATTCAAGAATACAGCAATTCCTGGAGCCAGGTGACATTCTAATTGCGAATACTGGTACCGCTGGGTTTTTCATGGCCAACATTCTGCTACCTGATGGCGCGAACTACCATACTCAAGCACTCTGGAGCTGTATTGGTTGGGCGACTCCTGCTGCTTTTGGAGCGGCCCTGGCGGATCCCTCACGTCGCGTCGTGTTGGTCGAGGGAGATGGTGGTCACCAGCTTACGGCGAACCAAATTGGGACGATGGGAAAGTATGGGGTGAACCCCATCATCCTGCTGCTAAATAACGGCATGTTTGGCGTCGAAGAAATCGTCATGGGCAATAGTAACCCCGACAAGGTCCACATATACAACAAACTCGCTCCCTGGCAGTATCATAAACTCCCAGAAGCCATGGGCTGCCGCGATTGGTTCTGCACGAGCGTGGAAACCAACGCTCAGTTTGAATCGGCCCTACAGAATGCAAGAAAACAACCTGGCGCTGCATACATCGAGCTTCTCCTGGGATCCAAAATGGTCACTCCCCTTCCGCCCGAAATGATCGATAGAATGTACCAAGCCAAAACGCCTCCCGTGACGTCATGATGGGGCGTTCTACCAAGACACAAGCATTTCAATATGACCAACCCTATGAATGAACTAGAGTTGTTACTTCAACAATGGGCGAATTTCTACCTTATCATGTCAGCGGCAGCCTCGACCTTGATCGGTCTGTTGTTTGTCGTAATCACACTCGCCGCTCAGCGATGGGTAAAAAAGGTTGAAGCCACTGCTAAGATTGGCGTGTACGTTCTGCCCAGCGTTGTCTCTTACGTTTCCGTGCTAGGTATTGCTGCGCTTATGACCTTTCCAAACCATACTCGGCTCACGGCCACTCTTTGCATTTGTCTCCTGGGTTTCGCCGGCGTAGTTTTATCGGGGTCCATTTTAATTGGAGGAGATAAGAACAATTACGAGAAACGGCGTGACTTGATCCCTCACTCGGTTTTTCCACTTGCGGCATACTTGCTCCTTGTATTGGGCGGGGTCGTGTTACTCCACGACCCCCGATGCGGCCTCATCTTTGTAGCTGTCGGTATGCTGTCATTGCTTATGATTGCTATCCGCAACACGATGGCGATGGCCATTGGGGTCACCTCAACTCATCATGACCTAGATTAGCGTCAGCGAAGATCCATAAAGCCGTGGCAATCCATTTTGAGTTGAGCTCTTGTTTTTTAACAGTCGTTTCATTATGTTAACTTTGAGCCAACTGTTGAAAGGAACAGCCCATGTCCGCTCCCTCTTCGACCATTTCCTTACGCTCTTGGATGGTCCTTATTTCTATCGGCGTTCTTATCTTCCTTTTAAATATTGACTACACCGCAGTAAACCTAACGCTCGTTCCAATTGCAGAGGAAATCAAGGCAGATCTTAGCAGTCTGCAATGGCTTTTGAGTGCCTATGTTCTCGTCTGGGCCGCTTTTGTCATTCCGGCTGGTCGGATAGCCGACCTTTATGGCAAACGAAATACCCTTATCGTAGGCTTAATTTTGTTCATGGGAGGATCTTGCCTGACAGGTTATGGTCACTCCTTAGAAATACTTATTTTCGGACGCGTGCTGCAAGGACTTGGAGCAGCCATCTTTTCAGCCCCCGCTTGGGCTATTATTTTCACGTCAGCACCCCCCGAAAAACAAGGCTTTGTCATGGGTATTATCTTATCCTTTGCCGGATTTGGGCTCGCAGCGGGCCCTACCCTTGCGGGCTTGATTATTGAAGAAGCAAATTGGCGTTGGATTTTTTATATCAATATTCCTTTAGGGCTCCTGATTATTGCCATTCTTCAACTTTATGGAACAAAAGACATATTGCCGAAAGTGAAGCAAAAAATTGACTATGTGAGCGCACTTCTTTTGGCCTCAGGATTATGTATCTTTGTTTATACACTTAATGAAATTGAAATTTTGGGAATCGATAGCTTTCGCATATGGGCTGGGTTAAGCCTTGGGGCTCTCCTCATAGGAAGTTGTTTTTTGAGAGACCGTACACAAAAGATCCGTATGATTCCTCCCCATCTCTTGGGTAACAAACCTTATATGGCCGCAAGTGTGGGCGAATTTTTTATGGCGATAAACTTTTCATTGATCCTTGTGATGATGGGTCTTTATCTCCAAAATACCCTGCATTACTCAAGCTATGAAACAGGCCTTATCTTTATTTCGATGACGATCAGCATGGGACTTCTGTCGCCTATTGGTGGAAAAATGATTGATGCTTTCGGAATCAAAAGCCCCATGATTTTTGGATCGCTTTTATCCGCAATTGCCTTAGGGCTGATGGCCTTCTTAAAAGTGGATTCTAGCCTTTATTTTGTCCTGACGGTGCTCTTCATAGCGGGCACTGGTTTAGGCGTTTACTTTACATCTTGTAATACGGCCATGATGCGCGCTGTTCCAGAGGAAGACTTAAATGTGGCATCAGGCGTTTATATGATGCTGATGATGATTGGGAACACTTTGAGCGTAGTTCTTAGCACGAGTTTCGTCGTCTTTTTTGGACAAAGCCATCTCTTAGAAAGCGCTCAAAAATCTGGACTCGCATTGTCACCACAGCAACAACAAGACCTTGTAGGGATTATCTCGAAGGTTGAGCATTCTGCCTCTCAGCTTAAAGTGTTTCCTGTCGAACAGGTTCCACAGCTCTTAAGTTGGATCGACGAGGCCTTTGTCTACGGACTTTCACTCAATATGATGTTCGGATGTGGGTTTGCCCTTGTTGCTACAGGATTAACAATCTGGGGCATAGAAACCTTTAAAGCGCCTGTATCTGTAAAGCACGTTCCTATGGCTATATAGGAAAGTCAGTCGCTGCCGAATGATCCGACAGCGACCCTTTCAGATGAGTTTTACATCGGAGCTTTGCCACCTTGCGGAGCTGCGCCACCATGCATTGGAGCTCCACCACCTTGCATATGAGGTGCTGCACCCTCTGTAGGACAAGGATGCTTCTTATGATGCATGTGATGCTTATGATGCTTATGCTTATGATGATGCTTCGCATGATGCGCAGGTGGTGCACCATAGACAGCCCCAACAGGGCCAGCGCAAGGAGCACTGCAAGGTGTGATTGTTTCGCATGAATCACAACATGTGCATCCAACAAGACCCAAAGTAGCTACTGTACTTAATAAGAAAAGATTTTTCATTTTTTTCCTCCTTCGTTTTCTTACAGTCCAACCTTACCTACAAATTGTTAACAATTTATTTAAAAAATGAATTTATTTTTATCTTATGTTGTTAGGAAGAGAAATAAGAGGTAATGCTTTGAAAAAAAATCGAAAAAAATTTTTCTTCTTCGAACCTGTATGAATTTTTTGCGTCCACAAAAAGTCAAGAAGAGGTATTTACTCTTTTATTTAAGGATATCACTCTTATCAGTAATTGTACCAAAAAAACTGAATTTGTGGAAATCGCTATTTCCATTGAACTTATCCACAATCCGTGTTAAGTGTTCGATCAAGTATTAGGAAAGGTAATGACTCACCCGTCTTCACACTCGGTGTCAGGTGAGTCGTTATTAGGAAAGAGACTTTTAATGTTACAACGTACCTACAATTGGATTTTAAGCTTCGCAAACCATCCCTATGCTATATGGATTTTAGCAGCCGTCTCCTTTGCAGAAAGTTCTTTTTTTCCCATTCCTCCTGACCCTCTTTACATTGCTATGCTTTTAGCGCGTCGAGAGAAATCCTGGTGGTTAGCCACGATTTGTACTGTTTCTTCTGTCGTGGGTGGATGGCTTGGATATGCCATTGGGTATGGGCTTTATGAAACGATCGGGGAGTTTATTCTTCAGACTTACGGCCTTCAAACGGCCTTTGATAGGTTTCAGCACAGTTTTAACGAGTGGGGCTTTTGGATTGTGGCCCTAAAGGGGCTAACCCCTATTCCTTATAAGGTCGTAACAATTGCTTGCGGGGTAACGGGCCTCGATTTTACATCCTTTACGATAGCTTCTATCATTGCGAGAGGATTCCGGTTCTTTTTGATAGCCGCTTTATTTTGGTACTTTGGGCCCCCTATTAAAGGATATATTGAAAAAAATCTCACCCTTGTTACACTTATGGCCCTGGGGGCTCTTTTAGGCGGATTCGGAATTCTTTATGCTCTAGGGTGAACGATTTAAAGGGAGGTCTTATGTGTCTAAAGCGAATTAAAGAAATATCATCTCAAAAGATATTAGCTATACTCTTTCTGGTCAGTGCCGTTGTTGTAGCTACAGCCTATATCATGGAGCACTATTTTGCGGTTCTTGGATGCCCTTTGTGTCATTATGAAAGAGATGTCTTTACTGGTGCGGGCCTCATTTCTCTCCTCTCGTTCATCCTGCTTCCTCAGCGCTTTCAACATTATGCCATCCTCCTTTTAGGATTTGTTTTTTTGGGGGGAGCCCTCCTTGCGGGTTATCATGTTGCCGTCCAGCAGCATTGGGTAAGCCTGCCAGGTTTTTGTGCTTCTAATGATTTCAGTGCCTTCGAGTCTGTTGAAGCTTTGCGTGAACAACTCCTCAAGACACCCTTTGTTCGGTGTGACCAAGTCACATGGAGTCTTTTTGGCTTGTCTCTGGCAGCTTATAATACACTTATATCCTTATGTCTCGCTCTCCTATGCTGGGGATGGGGATGTAAGCGTAAATGAAAACTTTCCCTGGACAATCGTCATCGAAAGGCCAGATAGCTTCCATGCTCCGGGTGAATTTAGCCGGCGAGTATGGTGCTAAACGCATCTATGAAGGCCAACTGGCCATTTTAAAACACAGTCCTGTGGCTCCCCTTCTAGAACATATGAAGGCCCAAGAGATCGCCCATCTCAAAGCCTTTGAAACTTTGGTTGTGGAAAATCGTGTCCGCCCGACCCTTCTTCATCCTCTATGGCATGTGGCAGGGTATGCTTTGGGAGCCGCAACGGCTCTTCTAGGGGAAAAGGCTGCCATGGCTTGCACCGCAGCCGTTGAGGAAGTCATTGATCAACACTATGAAAAGCAGCTCACACTCCTGGGAGATGAAAACCCAGACCTCAGCCAGCTTATCACCACCTGCCAACAAGAAGAACTTGAGCACAGAGATCTCGCGCTTGAACAAGGTGCACGGGAAGCCCCCGCTTATCCGCTCCTCACCCACGCCATCAAATCAGTCTCACGACTGGCCATTTGGCTTTCAGAAAGGGTGTGAGGATCAAGGCTTGTAAAAGTAGAGTAAGGGCCTTATTTATAGAATGACGGAAATCGAAAAGTAAGGAGAACGAAAAATGAGCGTACTTGTTGGAAAAGAAGCCCCCAATTTTAAAGCAAAATGTGTCACCAAGACTGAGTGTAAGGATATCGAGCTTAAAAATTATAAGGGGAAATATGTCGTTCTCTTCTTTTATCCTTTAGATTTTACATTCGTTTGCCCAACGGAACTTCACGCCTTCCAAGCCTGCCAAGAGGAATTTATAAAGAATAACTGCGTCCTCCTTGGCTGTAGTGTGGATAGTCATTTTTCTCACATGGCTTGGCTCAATACCCCTAAAGAGAAAGGCGGTATTCAAGGGATCACCTATGGTCTTATTTCAGATTTGGGGGGTCATATCGCTAAGGATTACGATGTCTTGAATCCAGATGGGATTGCTTATCGTGGCCTTTTCCTCATTGATTGCGATGGCATTGTTCGCCATCAAGTGGTAAATGATCTTCCCCTTGGACGAAATGTTGAAGAAGCTCTTCGTATGCTATCTGCGCTTCAACATACCGAAAAACATGGCGAAGTCTGTCCTGCCAACTGGCAAAAGGGATCTAAAGCTATTCATACAACGACTGAAAGCGTTGCAGATTATTTAAAGGCTGTTTGAGTACTACTCACCCGTCATGCGCTTTGTGCATGACGACCTCTCCCACAAGGAGCTTTATTGAACAAATAGTTTTGGTCCAACTTAGGATAAACTGAGTTCCGTATAAGATATTTTGAGATTGTGTTTAAAAACAATAAACGCGCGTCATCCCGGGATTTAGGAAAGCTGACGCGGGTTGGTTGTTTCCTTGGGAATTATTCAACAAAGCTCCCACAAGGGGAGAGGTAATTCATCCCACTGAAATTATCAACTCTTTCCTTATGAAAGGATCGAAAGTTTTCAGGAGGTCGTCCCGGTCCTCACCATTCAATTGTGGGGGCGGCCGAGTCGTTACTATCCATTTGAGCCACTTCGTTTCGTTTTAAAGTATTAATCTTCGGAAACTCTATGCTATACTCTGGTTATCTAATTATTCATAAGGATGTGGTAGACCTTGATTCAGTCATGGCGAACGAGTTTTTTAGTCTTTTGCGATAGGCGAATTCTTTCGATTTTCCTGTTTGGATTCTCGAGCGGATTACCCTTTTTGCTGACCTTATCAACTCTGACCATTTGGCTAAAAGAATCTGGGCTTAATAATACAACGGTTGGTCTTTTTGTTATTGTAACCATTCCCTATACGTTTAAATTTTTATGGGGGCCGGTCGTTGATCGGGTTAAACTGCCTCTTCTCTCAAAGCCTTTGGGCCAAAGGCGAAGCTGGGCTCTTCTTTCTCAAGGTATCCTTATTTTTATGTTGCTTGGGCTTGGTTTTTCAAATCCGAAGGAATCCATTTTAGAAACTGCCTTGTGGGCCTTTGGCGTTTCTTTTTGCTCCGCTATTCAAGACATTGTGATTGAAGCTTACCGTATTGAAATTATTGATGAAGATCAAAAAGGATCCGCTGCTTCTTCAACTTACCTCGGTTATCGCCTTGGGATGATGATGTCAGGAGCTGGAGCCCTTTCCCTTGCAGCAACCTATTCGTGGCAAACTGCATACGTCGTCATGGCATTTTTTATTGGTGTCGGCATGCTTACGACCCTTTTTAGTCCGTCTCCCCAAACCCTTGTCTTCAGTTCAGCTCCTCACCTTTCTTTGAAGCACATCGCCCCTCATAACCGTTTTTGGGAATGGTTCAAATCGACCTATGGTCCCCCTCTTCAGGAACTATGGCAGTCCTATGATTGGCGGGTCGTTCTCGCCTTCATTTTCTTTTATAAAGTGGGTGATACAGCGCTCAATGTAATGAACACTCCCTTTTTGGTTGAGCTTGGATTTAGTAAGCTTGAAATTGCCAATGTGGCAAAATTTTTTGGCATTTCTGCCATGATTATCGGTGGATTTCTGGGAGGGCTTTTTCTGAACCGATTTGGTATCCTTTCAAGCCTCATCCTGTGCGCGAGTCTCCAAATTTGTTCCAGTTTGATGTTTGTTATCCAGGCCTTGGTTGGCTATAATCTTAGCATTCTTGTGATGACGATTGGCGTTGAAAATCTGACCTGCGGACTGGGCGCTGCCGCTTTTATTGCTTATCTTTCGAGCCTTTGCAGCGCGCCCCATACGGCAACCCACTTTGCTCTTCTCTCCTCTTTTGGATCTCTCGCACGGATCGTCCTTTCAATTGGCGCGGGTTTTCTTGCAGATTTTCTAACATGGCCTCTCTTTTTCACCCTTACAGCGTTTGCCTGCCTCCCATGCCTCTTCCTTCTTATTCACGCTTCTCACCATTTTCCTTATATGCATTCCTTCCTAAAAACGGCCACTCCGTCTTAAGGGTTGCGTTTTCAAAAATAATCCCTATATTAATAGCGAGTTTAAAACTCCTTTTAAGGATAGAAACCGTAGAGATTGTGTGCTCTGCGTAAGAAACTAAGATAGACTTTATGCCTTCTTCTTCTTACCCTCAGCTCCCCCTCCTTATGTAAGCGACCCTTGGTATTCGGTGGAATTTTTACGCTTTTTGTTGAGAACTCAATTAGTTAACGCCTATCAAAGGATATAGAAATGAAAAACGGCACTGTAAAATGGTTTAACCCCACAAAAGGCTACGGCTTTATTCAAATGGAAGACGGTACACGTGATGTGTTCGTTCACATCACTGAGCTTGAGCGCTCAGGGATTTCCAATTTGGCTGAAGGCCAAAAAGTCAGCTTTGAATTAGCAAGCAACAAGGGTAAAACCTCTGCTGTCAATCTTAAGTTGCGGTAAATGTTTTAGGCTTCTCATTTGAAGCTTTTTTAATACCACCCTTAAGGTAGGGTCTTCTCTCCAGGAGACTACCTTAGAGGGTGGTTTTTTTTGAACAAAAGCGTGAAGATTAAAGAAAAGAGTCAGCCCGTTGTATCGGTCTTGCATTGATCCTTAATACCTGTTTTTCTAAATGTCATAAACTTCAGTCACTGTTCGGTTGAAAAATGAATCACAAAATAAAAACTTCTTTTTTAAAAATCGTCTGCTTAAATATTGAATTTGATCGCCATCTTGATCGTGTCATTCCCTTTCTTAAGACTCAACAAGCGGATGTCATTTTGCTACAGGAAGTGTTTGTCAAGGACATCCCTTCTCTTGAAACTGCTCTTCAGATGAAAAGTGTTTCTGCTATCATGAACCTTAGACAATTGCATGGGGTTTTAGAACATGTTGCGATCGCGACATTTTCAGCTTTACCCATCCTTAACAGTGATAGTGCCTATTACAGAGGAGATAAAGATCATCTTCTTCTTGCCTATGAGGGAGATACGCCTGAGGTTGTCGCCGAGAAGTCCGCACGAGCCATTCTCGTAACAGAAGTGATTAAGGATGGGCAATTATACCGTTTGGTCAATACACATTTTACCTGGTCTCCAAAGGGTCTGCCCACTGAGGAACAATATCAAAACTTAGAAACTCTTTACCAACTGCTTTCTCCTCTTCCCGATTTTATTCTCTGTGGGGATTTTAATGCCCCCCGCTGGACAGCTATTTTTGATGCCTTGGCATCAAGATATAAGGATAATATTCCTGCTGAAGTCACAACAACGATTGACAAGAATTTGCACAAAGCAGGTGATCTGCAATTTGTCGTAGATGGTTTATTTTCTACGCCTAACTATCAAGTAGAGTCCGTAAACCTATTTGATAACCTTAGTGATCATTGGGCGATAACGGCAAAAATTTATGCCCTATACTCTTCATGAATGAAATTTAGGTTTTTCTGGATTGCTTCGGAGCAAAGCTCCTCGCAAAGACGCTCCTTCCTAGCCGTTTTCGCGAGGCCGTTCCCGCGAGCGGGGAACAGGCCGTGGCAATCCAGTTTTTAAATTACCCTGAGTGCGTCAGACTTCGGACTCGGGGTGCTTACGTGGGTTTTTTATCGTGATTTAACAGCAGAGATCACATTTCCATTTCTGTCATAGGTGATAACCATGTTGACTTTGTCACCTTTAAGGCGCTCAACTGGTGTACCCACGACTTCCCAAATACCTAAAGTTAAAACATCCATCACACCATGGGCAACTGCGCGTCCAGCACTCGGTTCCTTGCCAACCTCATACTGATAAACGGCTGTGGTATTTCCATTCTGGTGGGTGTCCACTTTAATAGGCGCCCCAAGTTGAACTTCAATGTCAGTTCGATGGGCTGTTTTTTTTACAACACTTACGTCCGGATCTTTTTGCCCATCCAAAGCCATACCAACAGAACAGGCAGTCAGTGAAAGAGCGCATAGAACTGAGACAGAATAGTTTTGAATTTTGGAAAGGGAAATTACCATAAAATACTCCTAAAAAAACCATTTTAAAAAACGATAATTAGCAGAAATCTATATAAACAATATATTTATGTCAATGTGATCTTATTTTAGTTGTCAATGGACATCCCATTGTATAACTCTTGCGTTGGATACCTTTTCCCCGAAGGTAATTGACAGATTGTCTCATTTTTTAAGACAGTTCCTCCCACCAAGGCACAATAGGTTGCTTCAGGAGTTAAAAATCCTGTTATTTTAAGGCCTCCCACGGGACATTCACCGTGAAATAAAGCCCACTCCTCGCATTGACGGTTATCTTCAAAAAGACAAATTCCGTATGTTCCCCCATCCCCTCGTTCAGCCATTTGCAAGGTGCCACCTTTTTCTATACAATTTTGAGAAGCGGGGTTAGCTAATCCCATTGCATTCTTTTCTTCACAACAGAATGCGAGCCCTACGGACCAAACTAACACTAAAGTTACCTTGAATTTTTTAAGAATCAACTCCATATATCCTTATATAAATTGAGGATGTACTTGAAAATGTTTTCTTACCCCATTTATCGTGGAATGGCTATTATGTTTTTAGCAGTCGTTCTCTACAGTATGACTGATGGCCTAGTGAAATGGTTAACCTACACCTACAATCCGATGCAAATTATGTTTTGCCGCTCCTTTTTTACGTGGTTGCCCCTTTTCATGATGGCTCCCCAAAAACTTTCCTGGAAAAGTTTAAAATCCAATAAAAAATCTTATCATGCGCTACGAGCAACGATCATGGCTAGCTCTCTCCCATTCTATATGTATGCCTTTAAATTCTTGCCGTTAGCTGATGCCTATGCAATTGCCTATGTCGCACCTCTCTTTATGGCCATTTTTTCGATTCCCATTTTAGGGGAGAAAATTGAAAAACACTCCTGGATTGCTATTTTTGTTGGATTTTCGGGCGTTCTCATCATGATGCGCCCAGGAAGTCTTGTCTTTAGTATAGGAGGTCTTTCGGCTTTCCTGGGAGGGATCCTCTGGGCCCTCGGACTTGTTATGGGGAGAAAACTGAGTCAAACAGAAAGCAACTTTTCACTCAGCTTTTGGTTCCTTGGAGCTTCCTTCCTTCTGAGTTCTCTTTTTATGCCTTTTTGCTGGCAATCGCCTTCCTTCTCAGATTGGGTGCTCTTTGCCGCATCAGGTGTTATAGGGGGTGCGGGCCTTTTAGCCATTACCCGAGCCTTTAGTCTCGCTCCGGCTTCCGTTGTCGGGCCCATTGATTATTTGATTCTCGTTTTTGGCACGCTTATTGGTTATGTGGTATGGGGAGATATCCCCGATACTTTTATCATCCTAGGTGCCTTGATTTTAGTTGTAAGTGGGCTCTATCTCGTCTATCAGGAAGCGCGACGCAAGCCTTTGGTTTTCTTCCCTGTTGTTGAATGACCATGAAGTTTAACGTAACACTTGCTACAATACGGACAAACGATCTTTCCTTCTTTTCCCAAATTTAGATAGATGGCAGGATGACCTAGAGGCCCCCCTCCTCCATCGCACCTGACGACGGAGCTTTTCGTTTCAATTGGTTCCACCTGTATATCCATGGTGTCGGTCTCCTTGCATCTCATTTGATGAGAGTATATAACCCCTTTACAGACTTGACTACTTCTTCTGCGCCCGTAGCTCAGCTGGATAGAGCGTTGCCCTCCGGAGGCAAAGGTCAGGGGTTCGAATCCCTTCGGGCGCGCCAGCCTCACCCTGTGTCCGTTCTGGGCACATAGGTAACAGAATATTCCGGAGACATAGGTTACACTTTTTTCATTTGGAGGATTTTATGAAAGACAAAACAATCGTTTTTTCAAAAGAACAAATCCTCATTTCCAAATATATTCGCGAGTTCTTTGGCAAGGGTTCTACACGCGTCAAAGGGGAAAAAATGTCCATAAAAGATATTGATGCTGCAATTGCAGAATCTGTTTCTGAGTCAAATCTTAAGGAAAAATCTTAAATCGGTATGACCACGTTAGGTTCTCCAAAAGGTAGGCGCGAAGAGAATCAGTAATGTTAAAAGCTCAAGACGACCCAACAGCATACCAAACATTGTAATCCATTTTGCAATATCTGGAAGGGTTCCGTAATTGTCAGAAGGACCAATTTGGCTGCCTAATCCTGGCCCCACATTCCCAAGAATAGTCGCACTCCCCGAAAGGCTCGAAATCACATCAAGCCCACAAAGAGAATAGCTCAACGCCAAGGCAGCATAACAAAAAATATAGAGGGCGAAAAAAGCAAGGACTGACATAAAATCAACTTCTTTTAGCCTTTGATGGTTATAAAGAGGAACAAACACCCCATGGGGCCGTCTGAGTTGTAAAATCTGTTGCTTTGCGGCTTTAAAAAGAATTTGATAGCGAAAAATTTTAATTCCTCCTGCCGTTGACCCTGTACACCCACCCACAAACATCAGAAGAAAAAGAAAAATAACAGCGCAGCTCCCCCATGTATTAAAGTCAGCGGTCGTAAATCCAGTCGTGGAAGCAATTGATACAACTGCAAAAGACCCATGTCGCACAGCACTAAAAAAATCATATTGATCCGTCTGCCATAGCCAAAATGTCATAAACCCTGATGCAGCAACGACGAGGAAAAGGTAAACTCGAACTTGGGAATCCCACAGAAGGGCTTTAGGATCTCCCTGCAAAAAACGGGTGAAAAGAAGTAAGGTTATGCTTCCCATCATCATAAAAACGATGGCAATTATCTCTATCCAGACATTGGCAAAAGAACCGAGAGAGAGATCAGAAGTTGCAAAACCTGCCGTTGAAACTGTCGACATCATAAGGCAAATAGCTTCAAAAGGAGTCATGCCTGCAAGCCAATAAGCAACGCCACACAGAGCTGACATCAGGAGATAGGTTGAGAGTATGGCGGAAGCAATTTGTGAAACGCGGGGGAAATATTTTTCAGATCGGTCGGAAAACTCACTCCTGAAGAGTTGCATACCCCCAATTTTAAGGGCTGGTAAAATTGTCATTGCCATGACTACGATTCCGATTCCACCCAACCATTGTAAAAGGGCGCGCCATAATAAAATTCCGGGAGGAGCGTAATCAAGATCTTTAAACACAGTGGCTCCTGTTGTGGTCAATCCCGAGATGGCTTCAAAAAAGGCATCGGTGAAGGTAGGAGCAGCGCTCGAGAGAATAAAGGGAAGGGAGGCAAATACTGAAATCGCGACCCAACTTGAGACTGTTAAAACAAAGGTTTCCCGCACTTCAAACATGGGTTCTCCTTCAGGACGGAACCCGAGAGTCAGTAAGATCCCCACAAAACCTGTAATCGCTGCCGACTCTCCAAAATACACCCAATCTGGATCGCGGTAGAGGAGATCCATCAACGCTGGTATAGCCATAGCAACAGCCAAAATGCTTAAAAAAATGCCAAGAATAAAAACAACGAATCGACCTTGAATCATGGGGCGATGCTAACCTGTTCTGATTTTTAAGAGAGTATAGCATAGGTGCAGGAAGGGAGTGAAATATTTAGAGAAATCTTTGCGAAAGGCGCGCTCCCTATCTCTATACTTAATGAATTTTAAAATTCCTGGATTGTTTTGGCGTTTACGCTCCTCTTAATGAAGGGCGGGTGAGGGGGTTTAAGTGAATAGGTAAAACTGGAAATTAGACAAAACAATACGGTCACCGTACTAACTCTACGCGAACAGTCGATGATTTAACCAGTTCTTAACGGTTAATGGTGGAGAGTGGAGACTTGAGGTAGATCAAAGCTATGACAAGGAATTCCTTCATGAATCCTCCCACCTTTGAAGATATTCGAAAAGCTCATGCTTTGCTTAAAGGGGTTGTGATTGAAACTCCAACACTTTATTCACCTTCTCTTTCAAAAGTTACGGATGCTCAGGTTTTTTTAAAGCTAGAGAACTGCCAAGAAACGGGTTCCTTCAAAGAACGCGGAGCGTATGTCAAATTGAGGAGCTTGTCTCAAGAGACTCTACAACGCGGCGTTATTGCAATGTCCGCGGGAAATCATGGCCAGGCAGTGGCCCTTCATGCCCATACCTTGCAAATACCGTCAACGGTTGTTATGCCCCTTTTTACCCCTCCAACGAAAGTGGGGAACACAGAAAGATGGGGAGCTCGAGTGGTGCTCGCAGGAGAGTCGCTAGATGAGTCCTATCAAGTCGCAAAAGAGATTGCAGATACAGAAAATCTGACCTTTATTCATCCCTATGATGATCCGGTCGTGATTACTGGGCAAGGAACAATCGGGATTGAGATGCTTGAGGCGTGTCCAGATCTTGAGGTTCTTATGGTTCCCATTGGAGGTGGAGGCCTTTGTTCAGGGATTGCCTTAGCGGCTAAGGCTTTAAAACCCAATATCCAAATTTATGGGGTGGAGGGGGAAGGATATGCTTCTATGTCTCACGCTTTATTTGGGACAATCGAGATCAAAAAAGAAGGCACCACACTAGCGGATGGGATTGCCGTTAAGGCCCCAGGACAGCTTTTCCAGTTGATTCTGAAAAACCTTCTTGAAGATATCATTGTGGTCACCGAAGAAGAAATAGAACACGCCGTTGATTTATTTGCACGTAAGCAGAATATCATCGCAGAAGGGGCAGGAGCCGCTGGTCTTTCGGCTCTTTTGCATAATTCCTCTCTTTTTAAAGGGAAAAAAGTTGGGATTGTCGTAAGCGGTGGCAATATTGATGCCCGAATTGTCTCAGCCATTATGATGCGAGGTCAAATTCATGAAGGTTATCTTACCCATTTGCGTCTCAAAGTTGATGATGTTCCGGGGGTTTTAGAGAGAGTAACAGGAATCATTGCCCACCATCAAAGCAATATCATTGACGTCAAACATCAGCGTCTTTTCTATGAGATTCCCATTAAAATGGCTGAGCTTGATATTATGATTGAAACCCGAGGTGTGGCCCATACGGATCTCATTATCAGGAACTTAGAATCAGCTGGATTTTCTGTGAGTCATGTTATGGGAGGGATTGCGTAATTAACCTCAGTTCTGGATAAGGAAATCGGTAGTGTCTATGTAACTCATTGAGAAAAACTTTATTTCACCTTCTCCGTGTCATCCCTCGCCTTCGCAAGGGCAAGCTCTTGGCAAGAAATTGCTAGGCTCCGTGAAGAAAATTTAAATACTAAAATTTCTCATATCACTTTTTTGCTGACAACCGTCTCAAGAGTATACCCTCCCTTCTTAAACATTTTTTTAATTGTCTTCACATGATGTGAGCGCAACCTTTTTGAACCTTGCTTATGGGGATTATGAACTGTCGTTTTGATGGAAGATGGATTTTCTCCCTTTTCTTCACTTATAAGAACACTGTTTTCTTCTCCCTCCTCCTCAGCCAAAGGTTCAAGAGAAGAGGCGAAAACAATGGAATCTAACTCCAGAATATGTGGAACCCCAAAATGCCAACGTCCTTTTCTCAAATGGGCTTTCCCCCCAAAATGTTTAATAATCAATGATTCTACAGGGCCCATTTCTCCATTATAAGTTTTTTTCATAATTTCTTCAAATAGATAGAAAGCGTTCCCTGGAAGAACAAGTTGGGAAGGTATCAATGATTTTTCTTCCTTCTCAACTCTCTTCTTTTCTTCTTCTGGAGTCCTCTTTTTTTCTTCTTTATCTTTCAATTTTTCTTTCTTTTCTAATTTCTTTTTCTCCTTATTTGACTTTTCTTCAGAATGATCCCGATACAAACTTTTTAAGTTAGCTTGTTGAGTCTGTAAGGGTGATGTCCAGTCGTAGGTAACCCATTTTTCAAGATAATTATCTTCATCGTTTATTTTCGAAGGAGAAACCGGAGCAGGCTTTGGTTGAATAGATCTCTCCATCCGAGGAAAGTGTGGGCCATGGCCTCTAATTTTCTTTTTTCTCACTTTTGATGCTGAGTTTTTTCCTTCTATCTTCTGCTCAGAAATCTCTACTTCCTTCGGCTGAAATAAATTTTCATATGCATTTCTAAGATGCTTTAGCTTTTGTTTTTGTTCCTCAAGTTGCTTCTTAAAAAGAAGGGCGTTAGGCAGAATATTTCTACTTTTTTCGTCTTTCTTCATCTCTCTTTTTAAATATTCATCATTCGTCAATACATTAATGAGGGGAGAAAAAAGACCTAAAATACAATCATCTTCTTCTGCTTTTAGTAAAGTCAAAAAAAATGTAATATGAAACTCTGCTAAATATGGGTCAGTGATGCTTGATTGCCCTTTTTTTATGGCTTCCGGTTGGCAGCATTCGGAAGCAGCTTCTTGAGATTTGTAATTTTTTTGGAAAACTTCCCAATGTTCTTCAGCACTTTTAATGGTAATTTTTAATAAACCCACATATTTGAAAAATTCTTCAAGGAGCCGATAGGGAGAAGTATATGTAAACTTTAATTGAGTATGATGAAATCTCTCACCATCCATAGCAAGCAGATTTGAACTAACTAAAAAATAGCACTGCTCAAGTCTTTTTTTTCTGAATTTATTGTCAGGATAATAATCACTCATAAACCCTTCGCTTGGGTTAATAAGGTCTTTCAACTCTCTCTCTATTAACTCTTTGTCCGAATTCATCTGCATTTTTCTTGATGCCATTTCATCAGAAATGAATTGAGGTAACCGTTTAGCATATGTAAATAAGTTTGCTTTTTTAAGAGCTTTTGTAAAAGCGCTCTTTACCCTTTCACAAGATGGATCTGGAACTATAGCATTGCTGCCATCAGCAGCTGCTCGCACGAGCGAACTAAAATTTTCAAGGAAATCAACCATACCATTATCTTGACCAATTTTTGGCTGAGATTTCGGCAAAAAGAGCCTTTTTGGCTCTTCTTCCATAGCTAGAACATTAACCGTAAGCACACTAAGCAAAGCTAAAAAAGAAGAAAAAATTTTTAATGAATGCACTTTTTTACCACCTTTTTATATCATAACCTAATTAATTTTTAATATATAAATCCTGTTTTAAAGTCAAGGATGAAAAATTTTACGGTTCAAAAAAAGGTAACTAATGTTTTCCTTTAGAGAACAAAGCAAAAAAGTGTATATCTTTCAGTAACACTTCTTGTAATAAAATAACGTCAGGGTGGTGTTTTTTAAGAAAAGGAATAATCCGATAAAGAATCATTCGAGCATTGATTTAAGTCGGTCAAATGGCTAACTTTGGCTAGCTATAAAAACTCGAGGAACAAGGAGAAATGCTAAAATCTAACAGCTTACCATCTGATTCGGATGCAAGAACACCGAATGGCATTTTTGTTCCTTTAGATCCTATCGAACATTTTAATGAAGCTGAGTATTTAAGCCTTGCCAAAAAGACAATTGAATACTACCAAACGCAGAATTGTGCCGTTTCTTTGGGAGAATGTCCCTTAGAGACCTAAGGGTCTACGTAAATTATTAGCTGAAAGGAATTTTGTTGATGTCTTTAAGAACCCCTGCTGTTGCTCTAAATGGTCAAGAGAAAATCGTTACAGCTTACACTGTTCCTGAGGTCCAAAAGGCTCTTTCAAAGATTGACGAAAATGCGGTCATCTTTATTGATGTCGATGACACGTTGATTACACCAAAATCTAAGTTTTTTCATGCCTCAAGTCCCTATCGCTTTCTCATTGACGATCTTAAAAGGAATCGAGAGAAATATAGGAACTTTGAAGAAATCTTGAGCCATTGGCGGTTACAAAGAAAAACGATCCTTGTGTCCGAAGATTGGCCGGATTTCATTAACACCTTAAAAACCGTTTATCCTGTCTATGCCCTTACAAAAATGGAAACAGGATCCATAGGAGCAATTCCTTCCATGGAGAAATGGCGATATGAGGAATTAAAGGGAAAGGGAATTTCTTTTACCCCTCTTTTTCATGGAGTTTCAGAAGTCACACTTGTTTCAGAGCCTTCAAAGCCTTATCCAGCAAGCTTTTATAAAGGCATCTTCATTACAGGATCTTTTAATAAAAGCGATATTATCCGCGCCTTTTTGAAAACGGAAAGGCCCTCTCAAATTGTTCTGATTGATGATCGACCTGAATACCTTCAGGATGCTATTGAAGAATGTAACCGACAGTCCATCCCCTTTTTGGGAATTCTCTTTAAAGGAACTGAGCTTATTCTAGGAGAACCCGACCATGACATTGCTGAGTTTCAAAAGCAGACCCTTCTCGAGCATGCCAAGTGGCTTGAGGATGAGGAGGCTGAGCAGGCGTTACGTCGGTTCAAGGAAGATTTTCTTATATAGTTTTTCCAGCTGACGACATTCTTTAGAGGTCAGGGCCTTAAACTCCTTTTCTTTGGCGCGTTGGGAGAGGACGCCGTTGTTCTGTTGTAGAAAGCGAATTAGCAAATCTACTGTGTGATCTGGCATATCAAAAAGTTCATGTATAGCAGTTTTCATTAGATCATATTGTTCAAGATAGGAAATTTCATTTGGAAGGGTTTTTTCTACGGTTTGACGAACGCAATCATAAAGAAATTCAGCAAGGAGAGTGGCATCGAAATAACGGTAGAGATCTATCGTATCATTCAGCACCTCCACATTTCCAGATTTTGTGGGACGCCATTTAATGAACTCTAAGCGGGGCCGGGAATAAGACTCAAGGATACGCCTATATTCATCAATGCGTTCAAGGATAACTGCTGATATTGGGAAAACAACTCCTTTTGGAGTGAATCCATGCTCTGACAAAACGTGATGGATGAGATACCGCTGGATACGACCATTTCTATCAGCGAAAGGATGTATAAAAACAAACCCGAAAGAAATCACGGCTGCAAGGATAACAGGATCAAATCCATTCCCTTTAAAACGTTGATCTGTTGCGATTATACCCTCGAGTAGGCGAGGTAAATCCTCCCATTTTGCCGATATATGATCTGGTAGTGGTGTACCTGTTAATCGTTCATGAACGCCGATAAACCCGCCCTCTTTACGTAAACCCATCGGAACAAAACGTTGATCCTCGATGACAATCTTCTGAAGGCGTATAAACTCTTTGAGAGAAAGAGGATAAAACCCCGCTTGGGAAATGGCCCTACCCCAGCGTTCAGCTCGATTTTTCCCAGGGCGTTCTCCCTCGATTGCAAAGGAAGCTCGAGAATCTTTAAGCAATAGAAAAGCAGCAGCTCTCGCAAGAACGTCCGGATGAAACTTCCCCATTTTCTTTTGAGCTAGCTGATCCAAATGCATAGCTATAAAACTTTCGAGTTTTTCAGTTCGCCTTACCAAAGGACAAAAATCAGGAACGCCGGGAAGGTTATTACGAACTCGATGACGTTTAGAAATTTTCGAAGGACCTGAGTATTGTTGAGTAGAATCAAGTGCTTCAACAAAATTCCCCGTTTCAGCATCTGGAAGATTTAAGGTTTTTTCCGTTAACCATTCATAAAAAAACCAAATCCGTCGACTATAGCTACCTACAGGTTCCGATTTTACCCAACTCTCAATTTCTTTAGCGTGGATTTTATTAAAAAGTGCGTGGAGTATAGCCAAATCTACTCCTTCATATTTGAGGGCAAAGACTAATTGTCCCTGAAGTGTAGCTTCTGGTTTATGACGAAGGGTGTAAATTGACCAACCTTCAGTCGTATATTGCTTGTGCTGAGAACTGATGGCTGCCATTTTTTCAGGTAAGGGGACTTGCAGGTCATAAAAATCAATGAGGGCAGCATAACCTGCTAAGTAGGCAGTTTGGTCAGGAAGGGGACGTCTATGAAAAACGCTTACATCTCCCGAAATTTGTTTATTTTTTTTAGTTTCCATGAAAAGCACTTATGTTTCGTGAAAAACGCTTATAAAATGAGTTTCTCATGAAAAACGCTTAAAGTCTATGGAAAAGAATTCTCTTCCTTACCACACATCACTTAAGGAACGCAGCCCTAGGTATTCTTCGATGCGCCTTTTTGTCGAGGGTGAAATGTCGGGGGGCAAAGCATTTAAAGGAAACCATCGAGCTTCAGAAATTTCTTTTGAGGTAACTTCCTCTTTTTCAAATTTCTTGCAAACATAAACAATCACGTAGTCATCTCGTTTTTCATAACGGTTATGATAAAATCCCAAAATGGAAGGGGATTCCTGGAGGATAACCCCCACTTCTTCCTTAAGCTCTCGTATGAGAGCTTGGAGTCCTGACTCGCCTGCGTCAACGCCACCTCCAATCGTGTACCATCCTGCTAGATATGTATGTTTAACCAATAAAATGTGATCCTTTTGAAGGACAAGGGCTCGTGCTCCTACCGTTTTTAAAGAGAAAAGAGAGAGAAAAATGTTTCTGATTTTCCAGAAGAGTTTCATCATGAAGTTCGTCTTTGCTTTATATTTGTGTGACTTCGCTTTGCATTTTATGCGAGCTTTGGTCAGATGTCACGACGTAGCTGCAAAAAAGAAAAGTGGCTTTTGCAGAAGCAAAAGCCACAGATGTTATAAGTCTATACGGACTCTCTTTTACTGATTACCATACACTCCTGTTATTACGTTATGTTCTATTCCGGCTCTAATTTTTTCAGCGGCAACCTTAGATTCTTTAACAGTTCTCTGAACTAATGCTTGAATTTGCTCTCTTGATGCATCAGGATACTCTTTTTTTATCTCTTTTAATGCAACTGAGCCAGCTGAACTAACGATCTGTTCTGCTGCTACTTTAGAGCGTATGAGTTCTGTCAACTGATCTAGATCAAATTGAGAGTATACGGCAATTGAAAGCTTGTTGTTTTTTCCACTGGGCGCTTGAAGCCCAGCTGCGACTCCTTTTTTAAGACAGCCAGCTAAACTCCCCCAGCCTTCACCAAATCTTATGCGTATTTCGTAGCCTCCCATTTGCACTACTTCTTGGCAACGAGCCTTACAGAGACTCAAAGCGGATCCCGTTGAGCAAGCCCCGGGGAGATTGCAAAGGCTACATTGAGTACTTTTTTTGCCTAACTTTGCTGTTGCATCAATTATTGCTTTAGTAGCCTTCCCAACCGTTTCTTCAGCTATAGGTTTTAAGATAGGGATTAAAAAGGCGCCTACTGCTGCTATTGTAAAAGGCTCTGCTTTGGCGGGGGATGCTGTGAATAAAGCAAATGATAATGCAGATAAAATTATATAATTGGGTTTAATTTTCATTTTTGCCTCCTTATTCTTCTCCTTATCATCTTAGTTTTATAATATTTAAGATATCGTTAAATGGAGTTAAATTTGTTGTTCTGGGTATATATTACGGAAAGTAAATTTTACTGCGGTGAATTATTTTTAAATAACCCTCATCATTTCAGGTCTTGGGCTTCTTCACGAGCCTATTTGGGTGAGTGATGGAGAGGCTTAGGATTCGGAATCTAGGGAAACAGTTGCTTATGTCTCCGGTATAAAGTTTACCTATGTATCCGGAACGGACATTATTTTAGCCCGCCTACGCCAAGGCTTCGTCGGGCAGCATTCGCTGCTTATCTTTCTTTTGGCTTGCCAGCCGTAGCTGCGAAGCAGCGAAGGCTGGCGGATGGAGTGGGATTCGAACCCACGGTACGCTTACACGCACAACGGTTTTCGAGACTGTTGGAATGTTTAATTGACAGCAAATGTCAACAAATTATAGCAATAAAATCAACAGATTGTCTCGAATTCTTTGCTGCTGCTTATACAGGTTTGTTACTGTTTTTTTTCTCCAAGTGTCTCTTGAACCCTACCCTGTCTTTTACATAGTCTGCATATCTTTTTGTTTCTCATCAGTCCTATTTTGTCAAGCGCAACATCACATGAAAGCTCTGAGACAATTTGCAAGCGCCAGTGAATGCATTAGTTAGAGGTCAATTCTATTCCCAATGTTAGGAACCACTTATGATGACGCCGGGTAGCCAGGAGGCGTTGCCTCCTCCAAGCCTCTGAGAACTGTACCGGTATGGAAAGTGAGTATGGGACGATAGCCATATCTCCCATATTGGCTTGCTAGGTGGATAAGATCTACCCTTAAAGCAGCCTCATCTTTTCTTTTGGGTTCATATCTGAGCACCGAACGATTAATTCCCACGGCCTGGCATACACGGCGCTGAGAAATTCCCAGTTTTTGCTGAGCTGTAATAGCACAGCTCTTCTGTCATTCGGTGCTTAAAAGTTTCCCTCAGCTACTTCCTTTAAAGTAAGTTTGTCCAAAGTCGAATCAGCAATAGCTCTTTTAAGCCGAATATTTTCTCGCTCCAGCTCTTTCAAGCGTTTTGCTTGATCAACCTTCATTTCTCCATAAGCCTTCAGCCATTTATAGTAAGTATAATCTCTTTTTTTCAATAGCCGTGAATCTTCTGGTAGAATATCAGAGCAAACAATCTAAGAGGAATAGAGTCGAATTCATGTTAAATTTGTTTAAGATGTATTTACTCTTTACAAGATTGCTGTTAATTTTTATCCTAAAAATATTAATATTGTCAAAACCTTCTCAGAAGTGGTTGTTAAATTTTTTAAAATAATTAGGAAATTTTATGACAAATAAAATTAAATTATTCTTCTCCCTTTTAGCTTTCTTTATTTTTTCTTTAACATCTTCAAAAGGATTTATTGTCGTAGATTTTGAGGATATTTCAAATGGAAAAACACGTATTGTTGCACTCAATACAAGAACACAGCAACTTCTTCTATATAAGGAAGTTAGCCAAGTCTTAAATGAACGGTTGAATGGCTATGTTTTATCCTTTGCTTCACCAGGTAACATCCAAGTACAAAGCGACTCCCCTCAAGAAGCTATGATTGTTCGCTCAAAAAAGGTTATCTCTGTTGATCAAAATTTGCAACAAATGCCATGTGCTTCCTATAATATATACTCTTCTCAGCAAATTACTATAAAATCTCCCCAAGAAATTGAAGCTATTTTACCTAAGCCTAAGAAAAAAGAGGCTGCAGGTGCTAATTTTCCAATAGACAGAGAAGGTGACAAAGGTATTAGAACTCTTGAATCTCTTTCTAACGCCTATAAAGGTGCTTTGGGTGAATTAGCGACCACCTTAACCATGTTATCTTTCGGGTATACCCAACATCCTTCAAAATATGGAGGAGATAATGGTCTTGATGGTGTTTTTGAAGATTGGGGGAGGAAATATCTTTGGTTAACTCAAACAAAACAAGAAAAAAAACCACGTACAGCACCAAATATTATGAGGAATTTCCTTAACGAAGGTAAAATTTGGGAAGCAATTCAGGAAATGAAAAGAATAGGCACTCCAGAAGTTAATCTAACCGCAACCTTAATAAATAGATATCTTCGAGATAGGCCTCAGGCTGTTTATAAATTGGCTTATCGTATGATGGATAAGGGAATGGCACAATGCCAAATGTGTCCTTTGGATATCCAAGGTTTTCCAAGAAAAGGTCCTAAACTTTTTAATGCTCCTCTAAAAGAGAAAGTTAAAACAGTACAGGTCATTTTTGGGGGATTAGAAGAAACACCTGAAAAGCAGTTGACGTTAGCTTTAAATGTGATCCCTTTAACTTCTATGCCCAAAGAGCGATTACTATACTTAGTAGAACAAGCCTATGATGCTCAGGCAACAGCGCCCATGCTATTTCCAACAAATAATATACAAACCTTTCCGGCTCCGTTCTTAAAGAGAGAGGAACAAACTTTCCCTGCTCTTCCTCAACCCACTTTCTCGTTAGCTAAGAGACAGCCTACAACCGCTATAGCCCCTCCCCAAACAATACAAATGCAAGGTACGCAGCTGAACCAAAGTTTGGAAACAACTTCTCAGCTTTGTCCATTTCCTTCAATGAATAAAGGCTCTGTCCCAAATGCAGTTCCTTCAACACTTACAAGCCTATCAGGGACACAAAATTTAGTCAGGAGAGTACCTACTTTACCTCACCCAGCTCACCAGCCCATCCTTTCATCGATTAATAAAGAATCTACAACGACCTTAACGAATCCAAGTACGCCAAATATTCAAGGAGAACAGAACTCAACTGCAATAATAAACTCTCATCCTTTTCCTGTCTCCCTTCAACCTGTTCCTCTACCAGTTAGGACACAATCTAGACTAACAATAACGCCTTCAGGAACAACATCTATGCAAGTACCTCAAAATTCTGCTGGGAGGCCGGTATTTCATGTGGCTAATTTTCCTCCACAAATTCCTCCTGTAAATGTTTATGCTCAACAACGTCCTATCCAACAACCTGTTATAAGAAATCCTAAGGACTCCTATAATCGTACAAATCTTTTTAATTTTTTATCTTATTTGTGCGAAAAAAAAGAGAATAAACGTACAATTGCAGCCAAATTGCAGGGCACAGAGGGAGCTTCTGCTTCGTCCATCGATCGATTGATGAGACATATAAATTACGCCCCTACCAAAGAATACGAGCCTATATGGGGTGCCCTAAAAGATAAGTACTCTGAAGAATTTCAAGAATGGCTATCGGAATAGAAGGCTAGCTCTTTTTCTCTCTATAAAACTCACCAAAAAGGCTTCTTGTTTCAGTCCCTCTTTGTCAGATTCCTCTCTTTTTATTTAAACTCCTTCCAAAAATTAGGTTTTTCGAGGTTCCCCTCATTCAAAAGGGCACGAAGCTCCTCAATAACAACACGTCCCTCCCATTCTTGTCTGAGGGAATTCCATTTGAGGCCAAAGGATTTGAGGGTTGCTTTGACGTCGTCCGAGGGAGGAGTTTCGAACTTTACAATAACTGGCGTTCCTTGCTTTCGTAAGGATGAGTTTTGGGTTTTCTCCGAAGCAAATGTACTGCCTCCTTTATGGTCCAGGATTCCAGTTGTTGGGGATCAGTTTCCTTTTCTTTTATAAAAAGTAGAGCCCCAAATAGCGTATTAGCATCCCAATCAGCAAGATGGGCTTTTAAAATGAGACCACCGAGCTCGATGAGTCTTCGGGTGCGTCTTTTGCGCTCCTGAACGTTGAGGGAAGCTTCCATTTCTTTAAGCTTGTTCATTCTTTGGGCGATGTACTTTTTACGCTTTTTGATGAGATTGATTTTTGTCATAGGCTACACCAAGGGGAAGAGCTGTGATAGAAAGAGTATAGCGCAAAAAGGGGCCTCGAGCAAACGGACGTTTGAATACATTGAGAAAATAAAATGATCAATCACAGAGAATAAATCCGCGAAAAGCGGTTATGGACCAGATCGTCAGATTTGGGACATACGCAATATGCGTTGAGTCCAACCCTGGCTTTTGATATAATAGCGCTATTCCCATTTAGAGATATCATTCCCCTTCCTTAGAGGTGCCCATGGCCATTCAATTTGCGCGTTGTGAATACGTGTCGAGAAGCACCGGCGGGTAATGCCTGCCGGAAGGCTTCCTATAACCAGCGCGTCGTGTTTCGATCGTAGCCATAGTCCATCCATCATTGATGAGAGGAGTCTATAGCGAAACATAAACAATGGCAACAGGCCTTAAACCGTTAGATAGTTTTATATTTTGTAGGAAAAATGCCAAAATATATGATCTCTATTGCGGCATGGGACAACATTGGGACAGTTTGCAAAAATTCACGGGAGAAGGCCCTGTAGCTTAGGAATGAGTAGAGGATCATCAATTAATGGCACTAACTTAAGGGTATTGAGGGGTAAAGACAAAAGAGTCCCACTACCCCCACCTTAATGGAACTCTTTTTCTCTATGTTATCTAACCTAAGGCCTTCTTAACCGAGGGTCGATTTAAAATTTTTCTCATGTATTGCAGAAGGTTGGGTCGTTTTTCCCCTATTGTTTCATCAAGATTAAGTCCAGTTGTTGAAAGTGTTATCAAGTGAGAAGCAATTGTGATGTCTGCAAGAGAGAAGTTTTTTGTGTCTGCTATCCACGCTCTGTTATCTGCGAGTGTTTTCTCAAGAAAATCAAGAACAACGGGAAGTTCTTCTTTTAATATGTTGTCAACAAGGGCTGTGTCTGTTTTCTCTTTTAAAAAATTTGGTTTTATAACCTTCTCAAAAAGAATTTTATAAGTTAGTGGCGCAACCACATCATTTCCATATGTCATAAACCATGAGACGCGTGCATTTCCTTTTGGATCGTTGGGACGGAGAGGGGTCTCTTCTATTGTTTCGTTAAGATAGTTCATAATAACGGATGACTCAGTTATGCTAAACTCCTTATGATCCGTCATATTTATTTCTTGATAGGCAGGAATTTTTCCAAAAGGACTGATTTTTAAGAAAACTTCCGGAATTTTCTGGTTTGTCGCCTTCAAAAGTTTTTCAGGTAAAATTCCCTCAAGTTTATAAGGCGCCTTTTTTTCTTCCAGTGTAATAAGTACCTTTCGCACATAGGGAGATTTTTTTGTTCCCCAAAGTGTTCTGTGAACATCTTTCTGCTCTTTGTGCGCTACAGGAACTTTAGATTCAGTTGTTTGATCTGCTGCATAAAGAGGATGTACTGCGAAAGAAATCCCCGCGAGAAGGACAAAAGTTAATAGACGTTTTTTCATTTTACGACTCCATAAAGTTTTATAAGTTTCACATTTGTTAAAGGCATTTGTTTTGTCTCAAGGGGCAAACAAACTGCAGCTGCTGTCTTTTCAAAAGCTTCCTTAATCGAAGGGAGGGAAGGCCAAAAGCTTTTCCAAGACTACAGAATCCCAGAAGTTCTTATCACAAAAAGGCAGCTTAAAATATGGCGTTTTTCCTTAAGTTAGTGCCATTAGATCATCAATGACTCTCATCATATGTCTTTTGTTATTCTCAAGTTTCCCGTGAGTGTCCCATGGAGAAATTTTAAGAGGAAAAATACTTATGAAAAACCCCTTGAAACTGGCGGAGGGAGTGGGATTCGAACCCACGGTACGCTTACACGCACAACGGTTTTCGAGACCGCCCCGTTCGACCGCTCCGGCATCCCTCCTTAAGCGTTGAACCTACCGGAGAGAGGAAAATGGTTCAAGGGGAAAGGCGAGCAAACTCCGAAGCAATCTAATGGCCACAAATATTGTCCCTAGATTGCTTCGCCTCCTCCGGAGGCCCGCAATGACGATTTTGGTAAATATGTCAGGTCTTAAAGGGATTAGCGATAGACAACCTCAACGATTTCATAGGATTTGTGGCCTTTTCCAGGCGTCGTAATATCGCATGTATCTCCGATTGATTTTCCAATCAACGCCCGTGCCAAAGGTGAGCCAATGGACAAAAGGCTTTTCTTAATATCAGCTTCATCCACCCCAACGATTTGATAAGTAATTTTGTCACCTGTTTCGTCGTCAAGCAATGTAACCGTCGCACCAAATTTAACATCTTTTCCAGAAAGTTGTGAAATATCAATAACTTCCGCCCGGGCCACTTTATCCTCGAGCTCCTTAATCCGACCTTCAATGAATCCCTGACGTTCTCGGGCCGAGTGATATTCTGCGTTTTCAGAAAGATCTCCATGCTCCCGAGCTTCTGAAATCGCTTTAATAACGGCATGACGCTCTACATTTTTTAAATGTTTAAGCTCCTCTTGAAGCTGCTGGAGTCCACCAGCTGTCATCGGCAATTTTTCCATAAAGAATACAACTTGTTGGTTTAAAGGATTAGAAAGTTTAGCATAAGCCAGATGGGATGAAAACCTCCGTTGTTCATCGATAGACCCATGCACTTGAAGGTTTTTTATTTCTGGATTGCTTCCCCCCGTTTTCACGGGGGTCGCAAACTTTAGCCCTGGTCCCCGATCAAGTCGGGGATGAACCGGGGGACGGCTGGGGATTAGCAGAGAATGTGCCACCAGTTCGTCTTTGTGAGGAGCTTTGCTCCGAAGCAATCCAATATCTTCAAATCCTGGAGTCAACCCAAATAGGCTTTTAAGGCAAGGTGGGTAGGAGTTTTTAAGAGTTGATGAGGGTGTCCTTCATCCAAAATTTGCCCTTGTTCCAGAAAGAGCAAGTGATCTGCGAGGCCAGTGGCTTCCTCAGGTTGGTGCGTCGTAAGGAGAAGGGTTAAATGAAACTCTTCACAAACAGAAGTGAGGAGCTCTAACATTTCTTTTCTTAACCCGGGACCTAGGGGCCCTAAAGGTTCATCAAGCAATAGAAGAGGTTTTTGTCTCAAGAGGCTACGCGCTAAGGCAACCCGTTGCCTTTCTCCACCTGAAAGTTCAAAAGGGTATCTTTCCTTTAAAGGATAAACCCCAACTTTGTTTAATATGGATTGAATTTTCTCCTTTTCATCCACGGTCAGCTTTAAAGAAGGTTTAAGTCCCAAGGCCACATTGTTCCAAACCGTTAAATGGGGGAAAAGATTGTGATCTTGAAAGAGAAGAGTGAGGGGTCGCATTTGTGGGGGAAGCTTTGTCATATCCTCACCATTCCATAGAATGACTCCCTGTTTGGGGGTAAGAAATCCACCAATTAGGGATAAAAGCGTGCTTTTTCCTGCCCCACTCGCTCCTACGAGAAGGGTTTTAGACCCTTTAGCAAGGGAAGTAGAAACGTCTAAGGAAAATCCTTGACGTTGAAAACTGAGATTATGTAACTGAAGTCCGGTCATGGGTTCTTAATATCCAGTGTGGAAGTTGGTAAAGGAAATAACAAAGAAGCAGTAAGATGAGAGCTGTTCCCATACATTTCTCGAAATGCCTCCCCATTTGTTGATAAAAAAGACTTGAAAGTCCAGGGCAATCAGGGCTTGAAAAAAAAGCCAATGAAGGAAAATCTCCAGCGGATAAAGCACATCCCAAACCTAGAGCTGTTGCGAAAGGTTTTTTTAACAAAGGCCATTGAATCAAAGAAAATTTTTGAAATGGGGAGAATCCTAAACTTCGTGTCGTTGTGCCATAGGTGGCTTCAAGGGTGCGATAGGATCTTTCTAAAAGGAGAAAACAGAAGGGAAGAATCAGAAGAACTTGCATCACACCTAAAAAGAACTCTTGTGGGAGAGCGGGTATTTTTAGAGAGAAAAGGAATAAAAGAACGCCCAGGAGAGTAGATGGAAACAGGAAATGAAAAGAGGCTAAATATCTTAGACTCCGCCATCCACTGACCACAAAGAAGAGAGAAATGACGGCACTCAAGGACCCAAAACAAACAGCCAATGTCAGGCTTTTCTTTAAGGCTTGCCATACAAGAGGATTTTGGAGCGTTAGGGAAAGGGAGGTTAAAGAAGGACCCAAAATCACAGCCAAGGGGAGACAAATGAGACTCAGCCCGACCCATACAAAAGGCTTCTGGGAGGAATCTTTAAGATTGGGCAAAGAAGGTTTTTTTAAAGAAACTTCTTGGGGCTGAGTTTTCAGTAAAATAGTCAATATCCCCAAACTTAAAGTGAGGATGAGTTGAAGACTCACAAACCACATCATTTGTTCAAAATCATAAAAAAAGAAAAGAGAATGATAGAGGCCAGCACTCAGTGTTGTTTTTTGAGGACCTCCTCCTAACACAACAATTGTTGTAAAGCTATTCAGAGAAAAACAAAAACAAATCCAGGCTACCTCGGACAGGGATTTGCGAAGTTGAGGCCATTCGATAAAATAAAAGGTTTGCGTTGAGGAAAAATGCAATTGATTGGCGACACGGTAATGTTCCTCTGGGATCAATCGCCAAGCGTTAACCAGGAGAAGCGCTATCCAGGGACTATAAAAAATAACATGGACGGCAACGATGCCAGCTAGGCTATAAATATTAAAAAGCCCCCCCATAAGGGTGATAAATCCTAAAATCCCAACGAGTGCGGGTGTAATTAAGGGGAGGCCTAAAAGTTTCAGACAAAACCGTGCAGGCCACCATGAATGATTCCACACAATGGCTCGTGCTATCAAAACGGCAAAAGGAATCGCAAAAAAAGTTGAAAGGGCTGCTTGCTTCACTGTAAACCAGCAGACATATACGACATAATTCATTGAATAAGCCCCTCCACCCATTCCTGAATCCAGGCTCTTTGGGAATCCTTGACCTCTTGCGAAGTATAAGAAATCCAGAAAGGTTGAGGGAAATAGTTTTCCGCCTTTATCCAAGCCTCAGGTATGTCTCCCTTTGGGTAAATCCACGCATGCGTGGCAATGAGATGCTGAGCTTCTTTGGAAAGAAGAAAGTCTAAAAACTGATCAACGAGCTCTGAATGCTGGGTTGTTTTTAATTTAGCTGCATAAATGTTTGAGCAAAGGTGCCCTTCAGGAAAGCGAAGAGATTTAAGATGGGGCATCTCTTTTGCGAGCTCATTAAAAAGTCCATCCGTTGTGTAACTGAAAACAATCGGCGCGACTCCTTGCTTAAAAAGGGCATACGCCTCCGTCCATCCTTTTGTGAAAGTCAAAACATGATCCGCAAGGGTTTTCCATTTTTGGGGCGCTTTGTCCCCATACGATTTTTTCATCCACACAAGAAAGCCTAAACCCGTGATGCTACTTCGCGGATCTTGAAGAATGATGGGATAGGAAGAGTTGATGAGTTCATCAAGTGTTTTAGGGGGGCATGGAATTTTTGTTGAATCATAAACAAAGGCTAAACAATGGGAGGCATAAGGAACAAGTTTATCAACGTGGGTTACATCAAGGCCAATGTCTTCAAGACCAAGGATAACATCAGCCTTTGTTTTTTCTCCTTCAAAGTTGATACGGTTGATCACAAGAGGAATGGTGTCCAACACAACGTATTGAACTTCACATTCACAGATCTTTTCGAAGGCTTCTTTCAAATGGGTTCCCGGTCCATAAGTAGAGGACATAAAAGCTGCATGGGTATAAATGGTAAGGGTTTCTTTTCCATAAAGGGGGGATGTGGAGAGGAGGAGCGCAAAGGTAGAAAAATATTTAAAAGGACTAGATTGTGTCCACTTTTGACAAGGTACTCTAATTTGACCCCATCTCGTGTCATCCTTGGCAAGAAAAGGTTGCCCTTGAGAAAGCAAGGGCTTACCTTTTCTTGGCCGAGGATCTTTCGGGCAAAAAGATCCTCGGTCAAGAAATGCTAGAGTTTTCCTTTGGAAAACAAAGCATTTCTTACCAAGGATGACACCCTTTTGGAGAAGCAATCTAGGAAAAAAGTATTTTAAATTACTAGGAGTAGACATCTCATTTCCTCCGCCGGTATGAGCCGGATCAGGTTCACGGGTCTAATCTCAGCTCTTCCATAAGAGCACCCCGATGAGTTCTTCTTGTTTACGCGAGTTTTGGAAAAAGTTCAAGTTCTCCGAGTTTGTGGATCTTTTAAGAGTCTTATCATAGGAACTTGTTTAGAAAAAAGGGGCCACAAGGCCCCTCTCCATCAATTTTACTTAAAATAGTTACTTTTTTTGTTGTTTTAGTTCACTCAAAAGATTGTGAATTACATTTCCATCGTTCGTCATCTTATCAATAAAGATTAGTACGGGGTGATCTCTGCATAAATAAGTGATCGTAAGTTCGGGTTTAGTTGGGACTTCAATTCCAAAAACGTGTGCAGTTTCGAGAATTTTGTCTCGAGAGTTTCCTTTAGATGAAGGATTACCTTCAGTGAGTGACTTCTTGAATTCTTCAACTACTTCTGGGAGGTAAACACTCATCTGGTTTAAAAATTTATTTGTGTCATCTTGAAAAGCGTTCTTTAAGGGTGCGAAATTGTTTTCGCAATCTTTCAATAAATCTCCTTTTATTCCATTTCTCATCCTTTTGAGTGAGTCTCTAAAATCTGGAATCAGATCAATAGTTAGCTCTCTCCTAGGGTCTTGATCGCCCATTTTAGAAAGAGCTTTTGCAAAGGATTTTGAAATGGAACACTCTTCTTGTAAGGACTTAACACGTTCAAGCTCACTAAATAAGTCGGGAGGCGTCGCACCCTTTTCATTTGCATAAGCTTTAAGTGCACCTGTAAACTCCTTAGCGTTTGTCTCTAAAGAACAAATGGTATTATAAAGATAAGTAGAGGAAGTAGCAGGACGAGAAATTCGCAACTCTTCTCGATCTTCCATCGCAAAAACTGAAGAGCTTATGGCTGTGACGAGACTCATAACCATTAGAGACTGTTTTAAAAAAGCTAAATTCATACTATAAATCTCCATAAATAATTAAATACCAATAATAGGCGCCATGTTTCTTTTAACGGCGAAGTAATAATGTGTCAAGTTTTTTAACTCTAAATTTTTGATATTAATTCAACTAGAATAATAAACAAAAAAGGCACCTTTTCAGTGCCTTCAAGTTTATGGATCATATTTTTATTATTATCTCCTCAGCCGAAGCTAGAGAGTGAACCTCTTCTATTTATTTCTCAAAGTAAGATATCCACAACGATTATATGTATCAACGATTCGACAAGGGATCACACTAACAGTCTGGAGATGCGGAGCAGAGAAACCCAATGGGAAGACCTCAGAGACGTTCCACAGAGCTCTCCTTACCGGCTCTCTTAGCCTTACCTACAGGCTCAGGGGCATTCTTACTCTCGCTTTCACTCACTTTCTTACCCTTTTCCTTACTCTTACCTTCATCCTCAACCCCACCCTTAAGCACATGTTCAACTTCGGCTATATAATGGTAAAATCCTGTTCTGCAATTAGCTATATCCTCAATTTGCCACCCTTCTGCTTGTTGCTCCACCCAACAGTCAAAATTAGCCTGGGCGTGAGCCGTTATCTTTGGAGCTATTTGCCAAGCTCCCGCTTCTAATGCTTGCATTAAACGTTCGCGTGCGGTCGTAAGCTCAGAAAGTTTGTCTTCCTCTATATCCCATCTGCATAAAGAGACTGGGTTTACGAGAAAGCCTCGCCGAGCATAAATAGCCTTGCAGTAATAATAATTAGCAGACCATTCATCAAACATGATATTGTGCTCGATATTTCCAAGGTCTTCATATTCTTTTGCCAGTGTTCTTGTGAATTCAGGGCCACATATCGCTGTGTCTTCGAGAATCATTCTATGATATTCTGCGCAGCCTGTAGCACCAAGCACAGCAAGAAGAGCACTTAATTTAACGCTTTTAGCTAAAAATTTGTTTTTCATATTTGACTCCCTTTCTATTTACTTAAGCTTAAGTGTCTTAAGCGGCCATCCTCCAGAAAATTACCAAGCGGCCTTTAAAATTTGATTCATTCAAGCAAAATTTTATAACTCATTAAAATTTTTATCATTTAATGAAAAAATTCACACAAAAATGTTTCTGAGGCCTCAAAAATTGAAGAGAGTGAGGTAATTTTAACACGTTTTAACCCCTTTTAAATGCCCTTTAGAAGAGGGTTGCAGGTTGATTTTTCTTAACCCATTCAATTGTTATTTTAAGGCCATCTTCAAGAGAATGGGTGGGATGATACCCCAAGACATCCTTAGCCTTATCAATGCTTGCGAATAAATGTTTTATATTTCCTGGTCGATCCTCTCGATGAATGAGCTTTGATTCTTCACACCCTCCCAAAAAGGTTTTGATGAGGGCATGCAATTCTAGGAGAGTTGTTCTTTTTCCTGAAGCGACATTGAATACTTCCCCAAAAGCCTGAGAGTTTTGAGTCAAGGCGGCCTTTATATTTGCTTGAACGACATTGTTGACGTAACAGAAATCTCTTGTATGGAGGCCATCGCCATTGATAATGCAAGGTTCTTGTTTCAAAAGAGCGTTTATCCATCGAGGAATAACCGACGCATGGGGACTTGTCGACTCTTGACGGGGTCCAAACACATTAAAGTATCTTAATCCTAGGGTTGGGAGGCCATAACAGCGGTAAAAAACCTGACCGTAAAGTTCATTCGTTCTTTTTGAAACGGCATATGGGGACAGAAGATTTCCAATCTTATCTTCCACATTCGGATCTTGAGAGTCGCCATACACATAACTTGTGGAAGCATATATAAACCGTGAAATTTTGTTTTCTTCTGAAGCACGCAAAATATTTAGAAAACCCATCACATTCACTTCATTAACACTCAGGGGGTCTTTTATGGATTGCGGAATGCTTCCAAGGGCAGATTGGTGTAAAACAAAATCAACGTTTTTTGTGATCTCTAGACAAGTCTTAAAGTCTCGAATATCTCCACTCACCAAGGAAAAGTTCTTTAATTTTTCTGGGGGGATTTGGCTAAGTAAGTCATTAAATGTGTCTCTTTTTTCTGTAAGAAAGGGACTCAGGCCAATAACTTTTTGATTGTTTTTTAAGAGGGTCTCAAGCAAATGTGAGCCAATAAATCCAGAAACTCCTGTCACGAGCCAAGTTTTATGCATTGTTAGTATTTCTTTTAAATGCGTCACTTAAACCCTCACCAACTCATAAAGCGCAAGGGCCGTTGCAATGGATACGTTTAATGTTGGGAACGTAGGATCTGTGGTGAGCTTCGTTAAAAAGTCGCATTTTTCTTGAGTCAGACGACGAAGCCCTTCTCCCTCTGCTCCCATAATGAGAGCTACCTTTTGTGGCAAATCTGCTTTTGAAAGCATTTTAGGGGCCTTCTCATCAAGACCTACGGTCCAGAATCCTTCTTTCTTAAGATCATCTAAAGTGCGTGCAAGATTGGTGACTTGCCAAACAGGTAAACTCTCAAGAGCGCCTGATGCGGCTTTCGCTAAAACCCCATTTAAAGGAGGAGCATTCCGATCTGTCATCACAACACCCAAGGTGCGCAAGGCTCTGGCCGTTCTTATGATAGCCCCCACATTATGCGGATCTGTGACTTGATCTAGCACAATCAGAACCCCTACACTCACATTGCGTAACTCAAGGAGGGGACTTTCCTGCAAAGGAGCTACTTCCATCGCAATCCCTTGATGCACAGCCCCTTCGGGTAACAATCGGGAGAGTGAGGAAGCATCGAGAATTTCCACTTTATAGGAATGACCTTCCTTTGAGAGTCCTTGTTCTTTTGCAATCGATTCCGTCATTAAAAGACGAAAACAACGCCTTTTCGGATTTCTTAGAGCAGCTTGACAGGCATGAACTCCCCAAAGCCAGAGACGAGAAGGATCTTGGTGTATTTGGGAGAACCGTTTTGCCATTACACGTCCACTTCAAAAAGGGCTTCGACCTCAACTGCAATTCCGAGGGGAAGAGAATGAGTGCCTACGGCGACACGCGCGTGTTTGCCTTTTTCGCCAAAGACAGCAACCATAAGGTCAGAAGCCCCATTGACCACTTTCGGCTGGTCCTTAAAATCATCTGTACAGTTGACAAATCCCCCGAGACGAACACATCGTATAACTCGATTTAAATCTCCCTCACAGGCGATTTTTAATTGGGCAAGGATATTGAGAGCGCAAAGACGAGCAGCTTCCCGACCTTCCTCAATAGTTATATTCCTACCCACCTTACCTAAGACCTTCAGCTCTCCGTTCCAAGAAGGGATTTGACCGGAAATAAATACCAACGCACCCACCTTTACAAAAGGGACATAGTTAGCCGCAGGCGGGGATGGGGACGGCAACTCTATTCCCAATTCTTGAAGGCGGGCTTCAACCATAATATTTCATTCCCTTTTAATGTTGTGTCAGCATACCCGTTGTTGCAAAGATCTCAAGCCTGAATCTTAATACCTGACATATTTCCCCAAACCGTCATTGCGAGCCTCCGGAGGAGGCGAAGCAATCTAGTGGAAATACTTATGCGGTCTCTAGATTGCTTCGGACGTTTCACGCCCTCGCAATGACGTTAAGATATTGAATTTTCTTTATTATCTAAAATCTGTCAGGTGTTAAGAGCCTGAATCGATACGCAGTGACAGTTCCTGAAATGTATGGTAATGACGCGCTGTGTGAGATAGCTGAGTACTTAAATCTTATGAAATCTTTAGGTCTTTATATTCATTGGCCGTTTTGTTTATCAAAATGTCCTTACTGTGACTTTAATAGTCATGTGAGAGAGAGCATTGATCAAAAACGGTGGGGGAAGGCTCTTTTAAAGGAGCTGAGGAGTGCTGCTCAACATCAGAAGGGAACTCTTGTCAGTATCTTTTTGGGAGGAGGCACGCCCTCCCTTATGGAGCCAGAGACGGTTGCTTTTCTTGTGGAAGCAGCAAAGTCTCTTTTTCCTATCGCAGAAAATCTTGAGGTTACCCTTGAGGCTAATCCGAACACAGTTGAAGCTGAAAGATTTAAAGCTTTTTATGAGGCGGGGGTTAATCGCCTTTCCTTGGGCATTCAATCCTTGGATGACACAGCTCTTACCTTTTTAGGACGTCGCCATTCGGCAAAGGAAGCTCTTAAAGCTTTAGAAATTGCTGCTACTTATTTCCCTCGTTTTTCCTTTGATTTAATTTACGCAAGACCTGATCAAACACATGTTGCTTGGAAGGCGGAGCTTTCTGAAGCCTTGGCCTATGCCAAAGGGCACCTGTCTCTGTATCAACTCACAATTGAGCCTCAGACTGTCTTTGCAACTCGTTTTGCACGGGGAGAGAAGATGACCCTTGAAGAAGATCCGGCAGCCGTTCTTTACGAACTTACGGAAGAGATCATGACACAGAACGGATTCATTCCTTACGAAGTTTCAAATTATGCTGTGCCTTCTCAAGAATGCAGACATAACCTTCTTTATTGGAATTTTGAGGATTACATTGGCATTGGACCCGGTGCCCACGGTCGAATCACACAAGGGAACATAAAATATGCAACCTCACGGTACAAAGCTCCTGAAACATGGCTTGAGACCGTTGAAACCCATGGTCATGGTCTTCAAACGTCACTGCCACTTTCTCCTCTTGAAAGGCTTCAAGAGCTGACTCTCATGGGGTTACGACTCACAACAGGGCTTGAGGTAAGGCGAATAACTGAAGAAACGGGCTTGGATGTGGAGGAAGCCTACGGTTTTCAAGCCCTCCAACTGCTCGAAAAGGAAGGACTTTTGCGCAGAACAGCAACCCACCTTATACCAACGTTTGAAGGACGACTTAGACTGAATGGCCTTATTGCGTTTATGCTTAAACCATGTGATCGTGCAAAAACTCAACACCTTTAAGCTGAAGCTCTCAAAAAAAGTCTGGATTGCTTCACCCTGCTTTCGCAGGGTTCGCAAAGACGGTTGGGGGTTAACAAGGTATCTGCCACCAGTTCGTCTTTGCGAGGAGTGCAACGACGAAGCAATCCAGAATTTCAAAATCTTATTAGGAAAGATCTTTTACTTGTTCAGAAGGGGCAGTTTGAAGGAAGAAGGGCGCGTTTATGGCTCCCGCACATAGGATCCCGGAGCAGGTTCCAGAGAATGATAAGCCCTCATGGGCACGATTTTGTTCCCACTTAAAGGGCTTATCCAAGTTTCCCACGCTGTCCACCAAGACCCTTCCGTTTTTGTTGCACCTTTGAACCAGTCTTCGGGGTCTGTTGGACAACAAGGATTTGTAAAGAAACCATATCTATTCCTGGAGGGAGGGTTTATGACGCCCGCTACATGCCCTGATCCTGCGAGTGTAAAATTTAAGGGCCCCTTAAAAAGATGAACGGCGGGATAACAGCTTTTCCATGGAGAAATGTGATCTCCAAGGGTTGCGAGGAGGAAAGTTGGGGTTCTAATCTCTCGCACATCAAGGGGAACACCATGAATATCAATCCCCCCCGGCTGCATGAAACGATTTTCTTGAAAGTATTTACGGACAGTAAATTTATGAAGATTTGCTGCAAGACGTGGTGAATCTCCATTCCAATAGAGGAAATCAAAGGCAGGGGGGATTTGGCCTAATAGATAGTTTTTGATGAAAAAGGACCACACCAGCTCATTTGGTTTTAAGAGACTAAATATGGATTTGAGCGTATCAGCCTCCAAAAAACCTTTCTCCGCCATCGTTTCTTCCATAGATTGAAGAATGTCTTCATCCATAAAGATCTTTAGATCTCCGACTTTTGTAAAGTCGATGATGGTTGCCAAGAGGGTCATGGATTGAAGAGAAAAAGTGGCCTTTGTTTTTTCGATATAAGCCCCAAGGGTGGTTAACATATTGCCACCTACACAGTAACCCATCGCATGAATGGACGGGCTTTTGGTGAAGGAAGAGACAAAGTCTGAGGCGCGATAGGCGCCCTCCAAAAGATAGTCATCAAAGGTTTTTGAGGCATGGTCAGGTCCTGGATTCACCCATGAAATGATAAAGACATTGTACCCCTGCTCGAGCATCCATTTGACGAAGGAATTGTTAGGGCTCAAGTCAAAAATATAATACTTATTAATCCAGGGAGGGATAATGAGAAGAGGAACCTCATATTGTTTTTCTGTAAGCGGCTTGTAATGAATCAGTTCGAAAAGATCGTTGCGAAAGATGACATCGCCAGGGGTTGAAGCGATGGTTTCCCCAAGTTTAAATGTTGACGGGTCTGTCATCTTCATCCATTTTCCCGATTCCATATCTTGAAGAAGGGTTTCAAAACCCTTTTGGAGAGAAGTTCCTTGAGTCTTTACGAGCTCTTCGATAACTTCGGGATTGGTGAAAGGAAAGTTGGTTGGAGACATGGCATCCGTAAGCTGCTTCGTGAAGAACTTAATTTTATATGTGGTTTTATCATCCAGGCCCTCAACTTCTGAAACAAGTTTTTGAAGCCAACGAGAGGTGATGAGGTAATATTCCTTTATAAACAAAAAGTAAGGGACAGCCTTCCAGGCCTCATGGTGAAAACGCTTGTCGGAAGTATGATCTGGGAGAGCCCCCTTTTCAGCTGAGAGCATGTTTTGCCACAAGCCATTGATCTCTTCCAAAAGTTCTTCCTTAGCTTTGAGAAGATAGTCTGGGTTTTCAAGAAGGGCTTGACCCACTTTTATGAAAACATCTCCCATTAGAGTCGGGGAAAAGGGGAGGTGGTTTTGCATACTCTCAAAATATGTTTTTGCCATGCTTTGGTTTTGTTCTTGAAAGGTTTCAAGAAAACTCCACCAAGAGTCGGCCATGTTTTGTTGCTTTATATTTTCCGACATTTTTCTATCTTAAAGGGATGTAATTTAGGGTATTCTCCATCCAGACAAGTTAAGAAAGGTTTAAAATGAGTGAAATTCGGGATTAGGGGGTTCTCTTACTAAAAGACGGTTCTGAATCATGAGATTGCTTCGGAGCAAGCTCCTCGCAATGACGATAGTGTAGATATGGCGTGGTAACCCTCAACCGTCATTGCGAGGCCACGAGTGGCCGAAGCAATCTCTTTCCAACATTGGTCTTTATCCAAAATTCTTGACTTTTGTCAGAAATTTTGCTACAAAAAATATACGCTGGATGAAGTTTTGGTAGCCTAAAAAGGACTTTTTTTCATGGATATGATGACCTTAATCACAGCCTGACATAAGACCCAATCCCCCTCATAGGTTCTGCCTTTCGAGGGAGCCATATCTTTTGTCATTTAAATAAAGGTCACAACTCATGATTAAACTTGAAAATATTACAGTCCGCATTGCAGGACGAACACTCATAGAAAATCTTACGATGACGCTAAACGAAGGCCATCGCTATGGCCTTGTCGGACGAAATGGTACAGGAAAATCAACCTTATTTAAGGTTCTTTTAAAAACCCTTCATCCGGATGCAGGACAGCTCGAGATCCCTGTGCGGGTGCGGTTAGGCCATGTCGCTCAAGAAGCCCCCTCGGGCTCAACGACCCCCTTAGAGGCTGTCATGGCAGCGGATCAGGAACGCCTGGAGCTGATGGCGCGCCTTGAAGATGGCAGTGAGCCGGAAAACATGGCCGATATTTATGATCGATTGATTGCCATTGACGCTTTCACCGCCGAAAGCAGGGCTTCAGAAATTTTGTCAGGTCTTGGGTTTTCCCAAGAGATGCAGAAAGAGCCTCTCTCTAATTTTTCAGGCGGATGGCGCATGCGGGTGGCTTTGGCTTCCCTTCTCTTTTCAAATCCTGATTGGCTTTTACTGGATGAGCCCACAAACCATTTGGACTTGGAAGCGTCCCTTTGGCTTGAAGAATACCTTAAGAATTATCCTAAGAGTCTGTTGATCATCAGCCATGATCGCCATTTGCTCAATGGCGTATGTGACCGGACCCTCTTTTTGCATGGCGAAAAAATTCAATCTTATGGGGGGAATTACGATACCTTTGAGAGAACGTGGGAAGCTCAACAAGAAACGCTCAAGGCCCAACATGTTAAGCAGGAAGCTCAACGAAAACATATGCAAGATTTCGTTAACCGCTTTCGTGCCAAAGCTTCGAAAGCGAAGCAAGCTCAAAGCCGTATAAAAGCTCTTGAAAAAATGGATCATCTTCCTGACATCGTGCGAGATCCAGAGGTGCGCTTTGATTTTCCACAGCCACAAAAACTCGCTCCTCCCCTCATCGTTCTCGATCATGTAAATGTCGGGTATACGGAAGGTGCTCCCATTCTCAAGGGCCTTTCTCAGCGGATTGATGAGGAAGATCGTATTGCCCTTCTGGGAGCCAATGGGAACGGAAAGTCCACCTTTGCAAAATTGATTGCAGGTCGTCTTTCACCCCAAACGGGAGAAATTCGTCGTTCTGGAAAACTAAAAGTTGGTTATTTTGCCCAACATCAAGTCGATGAATTTGATATGAGCTCGACAGCCTTCGAACATGTGATTCGCAAAGAACCCTCTTTGACACCAACAACAGCACGGGGTTATTTAGCACGCTTTGGCCTTGCGGGTCAGAAGGCCGATGTGAAAGTTCAGAATCTCTCCGGAGGTGAGAAAGCCCGCCTCAATCTTACCCTTATTTGTTTGGATAAGCCGAACATACTTATCTTGGATGAGCCCACCAACCATTTGGATATGGATTCGCGCCAGGCTTTGATGGTGGCCCTCAATGATTTTGAAGGAGCCGTGATTCTCATCACCCATGATCGAGATTTACTGGCGGCCACTATGGATCGTCTCTGGCTCGTAGCCGATCAAAAGGTGGAACCTTATGAAGGAGATCTTGAAGACTACCGCCGCCTTATTTTGAAGGGTGCAGAAACCTTTTCCAAACCCCAAAAACAAAAAAAGGCGAAAGAGTCGGGTGTTGCCCTTAAAAAAACCGCCCATGATGCGAAGTTAAAGATGGAAGCGGTTTCTAGTTCTCTTCAAAAAGTCATAGAAGAACTTGATAACCCTGAGCTTTATACCCATCACTCAGAATCTGTGACGGAGCTTCTCCAGAAGCAACATCAGCTCGAGAAGGAATTGGCCATGGCAGAAGAAGAGTGGTTGAGGGTGGAAGAGGAGATGGAGAAAGTTTCCTCCTAACTTGCCACGTCTTAAAGGGATCTATATAAAAAGAATGGGTGCCCGTAGCTCAGCAGGATAGAGCACAAGATTCCTAATCTTGGGGTCGGAGGTTCGAATCCTCTCGGGCACGCCATTCAAAACACTCATTTTTCCTTTATATTCCTTGTTGTTACGTTTCTTCAATCCTACCGAAAACTATACCAACTCTTAGTCAATTATGCCTTCAATTCGATATCATTTGGTGACAATATGGTGACAATTTTAAAAAGAAGTGATATAGCTCTATGGCTAATAAGGGAGAGAAAAGATGCCAAAATTTACAAAACGGTTTGTGGAGGCTATTATTCCAGATTCTGAAAAGGCTCTAAAACTTTGGGATGCAGAGCTCAAGGGATTTGGCCTTATTGTTTTACCAAGCGGAAGACGAACATACTGCATCGAATATAGAAATGCAGATCGAATTAAAAAACGGCTTAAGCTTGGTGTTCATGGTACCATTACAACAGAAGAGGCTCGAGACTTAGCCAAAAAAAGATTAGGTCAAGTTGCTCACGGCGAAGATCCTACAGAACAAAGAAAGCAAGTTAATCTTTTACCAACAATGAAGGATCTGGCTATCAATTACATTGAGCGACATGGCTATAAAAAAAGGCCTAAGAGTTTGCAAGGAGATCTTGGACTATTAAAAAATGTTATTCTTCCTTCTCTAGGGAATATGAGAGTATCTCATGTAACACGTAGAGATATTGAACTCCTCCATAAAAATTTGCAAAGCACACCTTATAAAGCTAATCATTCTCTGGCCCTTCTTTCTAAAATGTTTAACCTTGCTATCTCCTGGGAGTGGAGAGATAGTAATCCAGTGGCTAATATTCCAAGGTACCAGGAAGAAAAGCGCGATCGTTGGCTTAACGAGGAAGAGCTTAATCAACTATGGGAGGTGCTAGAGCGCCATTCTGAACGCATGACTGCTTATGTTTTTAAATTCCTTCTTCTTACAGGTGCTCGTAAAGGTGAAGCTTTGGGAGCGACTTGGGATCAGTTCGATTTAGAAAAAGGAGTTTGGACAAAACCTTCTCATTTGACAAAGCAGAAAAAGAAGGAACACCTTCCGCTTTCGGAAAAAACAATTGAAATTTTACAAATCGTGAAAAAACGAACACCTAAAGGATCTATTTATGTTTTTCCTGGCCATATTCAAGGAAAGCCTTTAAAAGAAATCAAAACGTTCTGGAAAACCGTGCTTAAGGAATCAAAACTGGAAAACGTTCGCATTCATGATTTACGGCATACTCATGCTGCTCATCTAGTCTCTAGCGGATTAAGTTTGCCTATTGTGGGAAAGCTTTTAGGGCATACGCAAGCTTCTACGACACAAAGGTATGCTCACTTAGCGGATGAACCATTAAGGCAAGCGGTTGAGTTCTTTGGGAGCAAAGTTGAGAAGTTGACGTCAAAATAAGTTTGAGGCAGAACGGATGGATTCTATACTTTATCCATCTGAGTCACATAGGGGTTTATGAAACGATTAATAACATCTACTTGAAACTCCATAAAAGGAAAAAACAATGACAACCTTTCCACACAAAATTTCATCTTTCTCCTTATCCACAATAAGCTTTCTCAATTTTTTAGATTATTGTTCAAGGAGAGGCATAATTTATGCTTGATGTAACGACAGATAAACTTCTTGAGTTCATATCTGCTGGTGAATCAGAAACCATCGAGTTTAAGGAATCTTTTGGAGACACGGCCCTTGAAACAATAGGCGCCTTTTCAAATACTCGTGGAGGTACTCTCCTTATAGGCGTTAAGGACTCTGGGGAAATAAGGGGCGTTCAGATTGGAAAAAAGACCCTTGAAGATACGGCCAATCGAATACAGGAAGCCACCGATCCGCGACTTCATCCCTCCGTCTCTATTTTGCAGCACGAAAAGAAAAGTGTGATTGCTGTTTTTGTTGCAGCAGGAACGAGTGCTCCCATTAGCGTTCGTGGTCGTTATTTTCGTCGTTCGGGGCGAACAAATCAGCGAATGAGCCATGAGGAAATCATGCAACGAATGGTCTCAAGCATAGGGCTAAGTTGGGATGCCTATATAGAACCCGGCACCACTCTTGAGGATTTGGACCCTGAACGTATTGACCAGTTTATGCAGGCTGTAAAGAAGATAGGTCGTAGGCCTGTCCCTGAACAAGCTTTAGACCATGAATTTCTTCGAAAGATGGAACTTATTCGTGACGAGACTCCAACGCGTGCAGCTTTGCTACTCTTCGGGAAAAATCCTGAGTCCTATTTTCCTTCCGCATTTTTAAAGATGGGGCGGTTTAGGTCTCCTACCCTCATTGTGGATGACCGTGAAGCCCATGGAACATTGTTTGATCAATTGGATGAGGCTACGAATTGGTTTCGGGAAAGACTTGAAACTGCCTTTATCATCTCGGGAAAGCCTCAGCGTGATGTGGTGTGGGAGTACCCCTTAAGTGCTATTCGAGAAGCAGTGACGAATGTTCTGTGCCACAGAGATTATACAAGCCATGCTCATAGTCAAATCCGCCTTTATGATGAGCGTCTAGAAATTTGGAACCCTGGCAGCCTTCCTTCTTCGTTAACGCCTGATCTATTGCTTCGAGAACATGATTCTATACCGAGAAATCGGAAGATTGCAGAAGCATTTTTTTACGCAGGACTTATAGAGAGGTGGGGCAGTGGAACACTACGAATGGCTATAGAATTAGAAGCAGCAGGGATGCCCCTTCCAACTTTTACGTCAGAACCGGGACGCTTTCGGCTCACATTTCATAGAGAAGTCCTTGCCGAAGACCGTCTTAGGAATAAGGGATTATCCGAGAGACAACTTTTAGCTGTCGCTTATACGAAGGAGCATGAAACGATTTCCAACTCTGACTATCAAACGATAGCTGGAGTCTCAAAAAGAACAGCATCAAGAGAACTTAATGAATTAAAATTAAAAGATATCTTAGTTGCTGAAGGTGTTAGGGGTCGAGGGACGATTTATAGATTAAAAAAAATCTAATGGGGCCAATGGGGCCATAATGGGGCCATAATGGGGCCAGTGGGGCCAAAAGAATTTTTAAAGTGTGAGAAACTATAGAATAGAACTATTTAAAACTTTACTGAGTTTATCTTCCAAAGAGGAATCATCGGATATGGCAATAAGTTTTACCTTTTAAAGTCGAAATAATCTTATACATTCGCTGTTTGCAAAAAGGAATTACCTTAAGGTTTGATTTGCGTCAATATTGAAATTTTTTCTGTCAATTTTTTTCTGAGAAAAAAGTTGTTTGCCAAAGCACATGAACATGATAAACTTCTTAACGCTGCACATGGGCGCTTTCAACACCCACGTACAGCTAACCACAACGACCCCTTGATAAGAAGGAGTATATCATGGCTAACGCCAAGCTACATGCATCGTCAGAATTTTTCAAGCAGTTATCCCTTGATTTTCAGCAACTGAAACTTGTCATTCAAGCTCTTGAGACCTTTGCTTTCCGAGCATTGGTGAGAGGGCATGAGTTGGGAGATAATCGTTTGCTTTTGATCCTTGATCAGCTGGAAGTGTTTGTCTCAACGGCTAAACATCTCCTAGAGGGTCTTGAAAAACTCTTGGCTGTCGTTGTAGTTGTGGATTAAGCCAGCGTAGTGGTTTCGAGGGCTTCAAGAGATTAAACTCGAGGAGCCCTCATATTCCAAGCTCTATTTTTCTTCAATAATAATCAGCACTTTCTTCTCCAGCACTTAGTACTACAGTTGTAAAAATAGGAAAAGAGTAAAAATCCATGACATATAAGGCAGGGAGGATGCCATGGATAAGAAGAAACTTGAGAATGCCTTAGAGGTATTAGAAGAAAAGTTAATAGACTTAACGAAAAGCTTAAAGCCTTTCTTTGCAAATTTTTCTACTTATAGAACAGGTTCTTAGATACCAGCGGTAAATGGAATATCAGAATTTAAATGCCTTTCTTAATGTTTTTATAATTGATTCACGCTTTTGGGGATGATAGCCTTAACTTTTAAAAGTAGAGATGAAGAATATGCAAAGTTACAAGAGACAAAATTTATGTAAAATATACGCTCTAATGGAGATTCATATATGAAGACCGATTTTACCCAAGGTACTGTTACAATAACCAAAACCACGCCAGTTGATCCTTTAAAAAAGGCACTAAAATCCCGAGAGCAGAGATTTCCTCGTATCTTAAATGATGAAGAAATTCAAAGATTGTGGAGTGTATTGGGTGAATACCCTAATCAAAACTTCTCTAATGTTATTCGTCTGCTTCTATTAACTGGTTCAAGGCGCTCTGAAGTTATCAACGCGAAATGGGATCAATTCAATCTTGAAAAAGGTATTTGGATTAAACCAAGCAACAAAACAAAGATCAAACTTGACGTGGTCATTCCTTTATCTAGTCAGGCAATTGTAAACCTTAAAAACATGAAGAAAGTAAGTGATTCAGATTTCCTATTTCCAGAAATGGCCTCGGGAAAATTACTACAAGAATTTAAAAAAGCTTGGATAACAACCTGTAAGAAAGCCAGCTTAACGAGTTTTCGTCCCTCAGACTTACGAGAAACCTACGCTTCTCACCTTGTCTCAAGTGGGCAAAGTTTGTATAGGATTTGCAAGCTTTTAGGGCAACGTGTTCCCTCATCAATGATTCCTTTAGTAAACTTATCTATTGAGCAATTAAGACAGACCACGCAGGTATTTAGTGATAAAATTAATAAATTGGCATCTACGAGTTAGCCTTTAACTAAATAAAATACAGCATTTACAAGATCTCTTTTATTATAAACAGCTCGGTTTCTGTAGTTTCCAAATTTAAAATAATCTTTATTATTAACTCCCGTTGGGTGTCTTTTATGTCGCTTGGATAGCTCATAGGGCTCCTTCTTTTTGGAGCTATACTATCCAGCTTTTTAACCATGACGACAGGTTCTTATGGTGACGCCAGGAAAGTTGTACTTACCTTACTGGTAAAAATTCCGTCGTAAAAGATTTTTTGATTTTCCCTCCATACCCCACACTTTTAGATGTCTCTACTTTTTCTACTGCTTAGCACATCCGCCTCATAGTTGTCATTTTCTTCAATAACGTATTGTACGCATAATTTTTATGAAAGAGGAATCAAACAATCAATTGATAGTAAATGTTCAAGGTACATATTTTGGTTGAGAATTAGTTTTTTCTAACCGCGCTGCGCACCTTCACATCGAAGCCCATAGAGCCAGACCGGCTGCTCCGACCACCATGCTAGCAGCCACCAGGTTCATGAAAGCAATCCGACGAGATTCCCGGATAGGAATGGCAAGCTGTGCAACAGTGGCTTCGACTTCGCACCGCATCACTTTAGTTGCTGCTTGAGCACCGTCCCGCATCTCCTTTGCCATTGCCTCTTTACTGGCCGTCAGAGCCGCGTTAAGTGTCCGTTCTGCCTTGTTCTTAGCATCATCCTCCCAACGGTAAGATATCGCTTCTAACTCTTCTTTAAAGCGGTCCAAGATCTCTTTCTGGGCGGTCGCACTGTCTTTCATCAACCGATCGTTGATCGTTTGCAGGATCAAGATGGGATCGTCACGGCTGACGGCAATACCGTGCTTAGCAAAGATATCCTTGATCGTTTCCTCCAGCTTATCATCCGTCATCACAGTACCACCGCATTATTCATTTGAGCGAAAAGTTGTGTTCGAATAATCTTGAGGCGTTGCCTAGTCATGATGGTGAGGGATTTCATAGCCAGGGCTTCATCAAAAGTTAGGCGAGATTGCAACATGTCTGCGAAGTCTCGACTATAAGTTTCTGCTTTGAGGGCTGGAATCTGAATGAGTGCAGAGATACGGCTCTTATTGTCCGTGTAGGCTTTCATTTTTTCGAATTCCTTTCCCTCGTGCTCGATAGGTCCCCAATAGGGGTTCAGCCAAACCACGAACAGGCATTCGATGGGAAACTGGCTAGCAAGCTGGGCAAATCCACTCGTGGTGTCCGGAAGGGCTTGCCCACCCGTGATGATGGTGTGAATGACCAGCTCGTGGCCCATGTCTTGAAGGAGTGCCGGTACCTGGTTACTGATGATGTAATGTGACAAAGGCACGAATGAACTCGCTCCATTATCAATGATGACATCGTTTTCAGTAGATGCAATTAACTCGACGAGGGCATCGAAGTTGCGCGAATTGATCTCATCATTATCCATGATGGTGAGGTGACGCACATTCAGAGCTTTGTATCCCTTAAATGTCGCATTGACCGGGTCTGTATCGATGCACAAAGGCTTCTGGCCGTGCGTTGCCTTGTATTGGGCAAGCATAGAGGCAATCATCGACTTGCCGACACCCCCTTTACCTTGCAAAATCATATGAATCTTTGCCATTAGAATAAATCCTCTTTTTTTGGTATTGGATTGAAGGTAAAGCCAGGCAAGGGTGCTGGTGACTGTGGTTTTGTTACGACTCCTGCCTTTTGTTCCGGATGGTTCCCCTTCGCCTGCGTGATATGGTGTCGGACATACTTAAGGAAGGTTTCATAATTATACAAAATTTTCCCCTTTCCGTGCAAATGCTTCCAAATGATCTTAAGCGTGTAGCCAGCCTCAAGGGCTGCTTTCACATCTGCGCGTACGGCTAAGAATGTAATGAGGTTCTTATCTCGCTTTGAACTTGAAGCCTCCCCTTTCTTTATCCACGCAGCTAATTCTTCTTTGTAGTCCTTCGGCATTAAGGTTAAATCCTCTTTTTATCTTGAGAGCATCATTGATGCCTTATAAGCGCCTTATTATATCACGACTCCCTCACGGTTTCTCGCATGTTTGTTACCTATTAGAGGCTGGATCACAAGCTTTTCTGTCAATCGTTGATAAGTAGAGTGAAAGGACCATGGGAAAAAGAGGCTAACGTGGGTGAGTAATCGTGGTAAAATGAATGCTGAAGAGCGGGCAAGATAGGTGAAGTTGGCCAACTTCACAGTCCCTTATTCGCGCGGGTCGCGCTCAACGGGAATCTTGCTCTGCGAGGCGAGACTGAACGATGGATCAAGACGAAAAACAAACGAGCCGAAGACGGTTGCATCGCCTGCGAGTTCCTGTATTTCCAGAAGAGAAAGATGCAATCGAGCGCCAAGCGAAGCAGGCTGGCCTGAGTGTCGCCCGTTACCTGCGTGACGTGGGGCAGGGTTATCAGATTAAGAGCATCGTGGATTATGAGCAGGTTTGCATACTTGTGCGCATCAACAGCGATCTAGGCCGTCTTGGTGGTCTTTTGAAGCTTTGGCTCACCGATGATGTACGCACAGCCCATTTTAGTAAGCCCACCCTACGAGCGCTCCTGAGGAGGATCGAGACAACGCAAGATCAGATGAGTCGTGTCATGAAGTCCATCATACAGCCAAGGGTCAAACAATGAACATTTTAGCGGCTAAAATATCGGGGTATGTGTTTTGATCGCCAAGCATATTCCCATCCGCTCCTTGCGCAAAAGTGACTTCGCTAATCTTGTGACTTACATAACGGATGCGCAAAACAAGACAGAGCGGCTGGGGCAAGTCCAGATCACAAACTGTGAGGCGAGCTCACTTCAAGATGCGATTATGGATGTTATGGCTACACAGCGTATCAACACACGTGCTACGGGCGATAAGACCTATCACCTACTTGTTGCGTTTCCAGCAGGGGAGAACCCTTCGGCGTCCGTCCTCAAAGAGATAGAGGAACGCCTTTGTACCGGCCTTGGGTATGGAGAGCATCAACGGATAAGTGCACTCCACCACGACACCGATCACTTGCACATCCATATTGCTATCAACAAGATACACCCCACAAGACATACGATGCATGAACCTTTCCAGGCCTACCGAACATTGGGAGATCTCTGTACGGAGTTGGAGCAACTGCACGGTTTACAGCAGGTAAATCATGCATTCTGCCATCGGATTTCTGAGAATCGAGCTCTCGATATGGAGAAACATTCTGGACTTGAAAGCCTGGTCAGTTGGATTAAACGCACGTGCCTGAATGAACTCTCAAGCGCGCAGTCCTGGAAGGAGCTACATGAAGTATTGCACAAAAATGGCCTTGAATTGCGGGAACGTGCAAATGGCTTCGTGATAGAAGCTGATGAGGGACCCATGGTTAAAGCCAGTACAATCGCTCGTGACTTTTCTAAGCAAAAACTGGAGACTCGGCTGGGTCCATTTGAGGCGTTCCTTGAACAAAAAGGGCAAAAGAGGAGACAGTACCAGAAGGAGCCTCTACGCTTACGTGTCAACACGAGTGCGTTGTACGCTAAGTATAAAATCGAACAGCAAACTTTAAGGGAGAGCCAGGAGGTCGCCTTAAAGAAAATACAACGTCATATGGATCGTGAGATAAAGGCCGCCAAGCGGGCAAACTGCTTGCGGCGGGCAACCATCAAAGTTATAGGTGAAGGGAGAGCGGTCAAGAAGCTGCTGTACGCACAGGCAAGCTATGCTCTTCGCACAGAGATTCAAACAATTAGCAAGAAATACCAAAAGGAACGCCAGGACCTTTACGGTACCCACAAGCGATGTACCTGGGCAGATTGGCTTCAGAAAGAAGCGATACAGGGCAATGTTGAGGCGTTGGCAGTCTTGCGTGCCTGTGAAGGGACTCGGTGTCTCAAAGGTAACACCGTGCAGGGGGAAGGTCAGCCTCGGCATGGTCCTATACCCGTCATAGACACTATCACCAAGAAAGGCACAATTATTTTCCGTGCCGGCATGAGCGCGGTGCGTGACGATGGTAATAAGCTACAAGTCTCTCGTGAGGCCACATTTGATGGGCTGCAAGAAGCCTTGCGTTTGGCACTAAAACGCTATGGCAACCGTATCACCGTTAACGGAACTGCCTTATTTAAAGCGCAGATTATCCGCGCAGCTGTTAATTCCCAACACCCCATCACCTTTACTGATCCGGTCCTCGAACGCCGACGGCAAGACATTCGATGTACGCTTTTGAAAAAGGAGAATACACATGAGCGATCCGAACACGATAGAGGATGCGATAGAGAACGAACTAGACGCGGCACTGGCCATGCTGAATCAAGCATCGTTACCAAGCACGATGCTACCCGAGTTGGCCTCCCCGACGGCAGAAATAACGCTGACTCAATCATCACCCAAAAGTCCAACATTAAACGCATTGGACGAATCCCGCCGCCCCAAAGCCAACACCGTTTGCGAACGTTGTCCCAACTCGATGTGGTTCGCATCCCCGACAGAGGTGAAGTGCTATTGCCGCATGATGTTCCTCATCACGTGGAGCAGCAAGGAACAAAACCAGATCATGCACTGCGACGGAGAATTTCTAAACCAGGAATGAATCAGAAATGGTTAAAGGGTATCGGTAGGCCAAAGCATTTCCGGTATACTACCGGAGACGATTCCGTCGCTGGCAGCTCGAAGGGTTCGATTAAAAAGTCGAAAAGAAGGCGTTAATGAAGATCAAAATGAATAATGCGGTTGGACCAAAAGTCCGCTCTGCAAGATCGAAGGAAAACAAGCTGCTGCCAATGCTTGGCGTGCTATCGTTGAGTGCTGGCTTGCAATCCGCAACACAGTTCTTTGCACATACGTTCAATTACCAGGCAAGTCTTGGCGCGAACATCGCTCATGTCTACCTACCTTGGTCAATCTTGCAATGGTCAGTCAAGTGGTACAGCCTCTACCCAGATGAAGTTATGCGAGCTAGCAGTATGGGCCTCTTGGTCTCGACCATGGGCTTGTTGGGTGTAGCGGTTGCCAAGGTTGTGTCCGCAAACACAGCACGTGCGAACGCGTATTTGCACGGTTCAGCCCGTTGGGCTGAAAAGGAGGACATTCAGGCTGCCGGCCTGCTACCCCTCAAGCGTACCCTGTTTGAAGTCGTTACTAATAAGAATGCGCTGACAACGACTGGTGTCTATGTTGGTGGTTGGGAAGACAGACACGGCAATTTCTTCTATTTGCGGCATAATGGTCCGGAGCACGTTCTTACTTATGCGCCGACGCGTTCTGGCAAGGGCGTTGGCTTGGTTGTGCCGACGCTGCTTTCGTGGGCGGCGAGCTGCGTTATCACCGACCTGAAAGGCGAGCTTTGGGCCTTGACCTCCGGTTGGCGGCAGAAACATGCCAAGAATAAAGTTCTGCGTTTCGAGCCAGCGAGCAGCACTGGAGGTGTGTGCTGGAACCCTCTCGATGAAATCCGTCTTGGGTCCGAAAATGAGGTGGGGGATGTGCAAAATCTCGCCACCCTCATTGTTGACCCAGATGGCAAAGGGTTGGATTCTCACTGGCAAAAGACCGCTTTTGCCCTCTTGGTGGGCGTGATCCTACATGCACTTTACAAGGCCAGAAATGAAGGAACGCCGGCTACCTTGCCATCTGTGGACGCCATGTTGGCCGATCCTAATCGTGACATTAGTGATCTTTGGGTGGAGATGACGACCTACGACCACGAAGATGGTCAGAACCATCCAGCCATTGGATATGCTGCCCGAGACATGATGGATCGTCCTGAAGAGGAAGCGGGCTCCGTTCTGTCAACGGCCAAGTCCTATTTGGCCTTGTATCGTGATCCGGTTGTTGCCAGAAACGTAAGTTTTTCCGAGTTTCGCATCAAAGATTTGATGAACTTTGATGATCCGTTAAGTTTGTACATCGTTACACAGCCCAACGATAAGGCTCGCTTGCGACCCCTGGTGCGCGTCATGGTCAACATGATCGTACGTCTTTTAGCTGATAAGATGAACTTTGAAAACGGCCGTCCTGTTGCCTCCTACAAACACCGGCTGCTCATGATGCTGGATGAGTTCCCGAGCCTTGGAAAACTCGAAGTTTTACAAGAATCGTTGGCCTTTGTCGCTGGATATGGGATCAAGTGCTACTTGATATGTCAGGACATTAACCAACTCAAGAGCCGCGAAACGGGCTACGGACATGATGAAAGTATTACATCAAACTGCCATATACAGAACGCTTATCCACCCAACCGCGTCGAGACAGCCGAACACCTCTCAAAGCTGACGGGGCAGACCACTATCGTCAAGGAACAAATTACAACCAGTGGCCGCCGGACGGCTGCGATGCTGAGCCAGGTATCGCGTACCTATCAAGAGGTTCAACGTCCTTTGCTGACCCCGGATGAATGCTTGCGTATGCCAGGGCCTCGCAAGAATGCCAATGGCGAGATTGAGGCAGCAGGGGATATGGTGATCTATATGGCCGGCTATCCGGCCATCTATGGCAAGCAGCCGCTTTATTTCAAAGACCCGATATTTCAGGCACGTGCTGCGATTCCCGCACCAAAGACAAGCGATAAGCTCATTCAAATTCAAGAAGAGAGAATCACGCTATGAATCGCATGTTAAAACCTATTACGGTCAGTGTTGCTGTCGCTGGTACGGTTATTTTGGTGCTAATTGCTGTTTTCACCATTGCTGGTGCGCGTATCAACACGACGAAGAGCATTCCTGTCGGTTTATACTGGACAAGTCCGATTGAAAAAATACAAAAGGGTGCTTACGTCATATTTTGCCCACCACAAAATAGCGTGTTCGATGAAGCAAAGACGCGGGACTATATCGGAGCTGGTACCTGCCCTGGCGGGTACGGTTTGATGATGAAACGAGTTTTAGCTGCTCAAAATGATGTGGTTAGCATCAACGATAAAGGCGTGTACGTGAATGGTAAGCTGCTGCCTCACAGCACACCGATCAAGGCTGACACTATTGGGAGGCCTTTGCCGTGTTACACGGTCGATCATTATGCGCTGAGCAAGACGGAGTTGCTTTTGATGTCCGATGTGAATGCGACATCGTTTGATGGTCGTTACTTTGGCCCCATCGACCGTTCACACATCAAAACCGTGATCTTTCCAGTTATGACTTGGTAGGGGGGGGGGAAATTATGCGTCTTTTCATTGCTGAAAAACCATCCGTCGCAAGAGCCATTGCTGGTGAGCTTGGCGAGACTGGCAAAGGTGATGGTTTCATTCAGTGCGCCACTGACAAAGTAACTTGGTGCTTTGGGCACATGTTTGAACAAGCTGAGCCAGACGAATATACTCATGAGAACGTGCCACGCAACACTAACGGCAAGAAGATCTGGCGTGTCGATGAACTTCCCATCATTCCGAAAAATTGGATTCTCCGACCGAAAATTGAGGCGAAGAAGCAGCTCGCCTTGATTGGCAAGCTCATCAAGGAAGCTAAAGAGATTGTAAATGCGGGCGATCCTGATCGGGAGGGTCAATTGCTGGTTGATGAGATTTTGGAACACTTTCATAATACTAAGCCAGTGCGCCGTTTTTGGGTGTCAGCGCAGGATAGCGTTTCTATCAAGCGTGGTCTTGACGCTTTAACGGAAAATGGCCGTTATCGTGGTTGGGCGAATGCTGCCAGAGGGCGCCAATGGGCCGACTGGCTTATCGGGATGAACCTCAGTCGTGCTTATACGCTGCGGGCACAGCGCGGTGGTTCGCAGGCTCTATTGACTGTGGGGCGTGTGCAGACGCCAACATTGGCCCTTGTTGTGAGACGAGATCGGGAAATTGAGGCTTTTAAGCCGGCTCCGTATCATACTCTTCTGGCTGAAATTCAGCATCCGGGCGGTACGTTTGTTGCGGCTTGGAAAGTAAAAGAGAATCAAGCCGGGCTTGATAGTGAAGGTCGCCTTGTCGATACGGTTGTTGCAAATGCAGTTGTTGAGACAATCAAGGGCAAACAAGGCACCATTTCCGTGTACATCCAAGAACCCAAGAAGAAAAATCAACCGCTCGTTTTTGCGTTGTCAGATATTACGGTTCTAGCTTCGAACAAATACGGGTACAGTGCTGAAGACGTTTTGAATACGTGCCAAGCCCTCTACGAAACTCATAAATTGACCTCCTACCCTCGCACGGATTGTGCTTACCTACCAGAATCACAGTACGCAGACGCACCCAGTGTTCTAAAAGCCATAAAGCACGTGAATCCCGAACTGTCTTCCCTGGTTGATGGGGCTGATCCAGGTATCAAATCCAAGACGTGGGATGATACAAAAATCACGGCGCACCACGGCATCGTACCGACAATGCACAAGGGCGATAAAGCAAAATTGAGTGCACGTGAGCGCAATATTTATGATCTGATCGTCCGTGCTTACCTCGCACAATTCTATCCCCACCACGAGTACATGAGCACAACGGTCAATGTCGATATTGCTGGCGAGACATTTGCTGCGAGCGGTAAGGTTGTTACATCTAACGGCTGGTGCGACGTGTTCGAACAAGCTCACGAGGATACTGGAAAAGAGCGGGATGAGAGTTCTCGTCAAAAACTTCCCACCATGAAACAAGGCGATAGCGTAACTTGTATCGAGATCACCCGAAAGGATACAAAAACCAAACCACCAGCACGATTTACTGAGGGTACGCTAACGCGGGCGATGGAGAACATTCACCAATTCGTCGATGATTCCGAGCATAAGAAGCTTCTGCGTGCGGGCGATGGCATTGGCACGTCTGCAACCCGCGCTTCGATCATTTCTGAATTGAAGCGGCGCAAGTTTTTAGAACTCACAGGCAAGCACATCATAAGCACTCCCTTAGGCCGTAGCGTCATCGACGCGCTTCCTGATGACGTAAAAAGCCCGGTTCTTACGGCCCTCTTTGAGCGCATGTTGAAAGAGATAGAGCTGGGCACCGCTGAGCTGGAGTCCTTCATTGCAAAGCAAGAAGCTTTCATCCGCGACCAAGTCATGCAGGCCAATAGTAGTGCTGTAACTATTATTGGTGACAAGGAAACAGCAGAAGCATCCGCACTCCACAAATGCATGGTCTGTTGCAGTGGTTTAGCACGCCGGCCGAGTAAGAAAAAAGGACATTTTTGGTGGGGATGCAGTAACTTTCCCAACTGTAAGCAAACATACCCAGATTTGAAAGGTCGACCTGACTATAGTGTTCAGTGCGCAGTGGTCAGTATTCAGAAGTAAAAATAAGAGTTTTACTTAAACATACACACAAAGAGGAGTAAAATAATGAATAAACAAGTCACTATTCAAGAAGAAAGTGCCTTTGACGACCAAGCCAATGCGGTAGACGTCGTTGCTGAGAAGTTGAAAGATGCATTGACGCCCGGTTATCAGGCTGAGTTTGATCCCGAGGAGGCTGACCAGGCGGGTGCGTTCTTGGAGGACGCTTTAAGCGAACAAGATGCGATGGAAAGCGATGCTGACTTAATGGATGCTCTGCTTGATGACACACAAGAGAAAGCGTGACTCTCTCAATCGCAGAGGACCATTTATAATTTAAGAGGAGACTTTGATGGAACCACAGAAACCATTTCATGAAATTGTCGCCGAGAAGTTGATCGATCAGCTTAAGGCTGGCACAGCACCTTGGCAAAAAAAATTAGAGCCAGGGGAACCCAATTCGTGTCTGCCAATGAATCCAGCCACTGGCAAAAGGTACAAAGGCATTAACGCCATTCACTTGATGGCACAAGGTCACAGGTTTAGCCTGAGCGATTCACGCTGGATGACGTACAAGCAAGCGACTGCCCTAGGTGCCCAGGTGCGTGAAGGAGAGAAAGGCACGCCGGTTCAATACTGGAAATTCAGCGAAGAGCAAGACAAACTCGATGACAAGGGTAAGCCCGTTCTCGATGCAAAAGGCCATAGGGTTAAAGAAACTGTAAGGCTTGAACGGCCCCGCGTATTCTTTGCAACCGTGTTCAATGGCGAGCAGATTGACGGTTTACCACCCATTCAGCAGAAGGCACAGACGGAACAGATCAACGACCGTGCCGCGAACATCTTGAATACGTCTGGGGCTACCCTCATCCATCATGGCGAGAATAATCACGCCTTCTATCAGCGTGAGACAGATAGCATTCACCTTCCCGACAAAGGCCAGTTCCCAAGCAACGACAATTATTACGCAACGGCCTTGCACGAGTTGGGGCATTGGACGGGGCACCCATCGCGTCTTAATCGTGACCAGGTGCACCCGTTCGGAAGTGAGGGTTATGCCAAGGAAGAACTTCGCGCCGAAATTGCCTCGATGATCCTGGGTGACGCGCTTGGCATTGGTCACGATCCAAAACAGCACACGGCTTACGTCGGTTCTTGGATCAAGATTCTCCAGGATGATCCATTGGAAATTTTTCGGGCATCATCTGAGGCTGAAAAAATCCATGACTCTGTGCTGGCTTTCGAGCAAAAGCAAGTTCAGCAGGCTCAGCCTGAGCAAGATCAAGTGAACAGGACGAGCTTGCAATCACAAAAAATTGATGCTGACTCGCAGAGCCCCATCGTAAACCACAAGCTGCACGAACAGCAGTATATCACTGTTCCGTATGAGGAAAAGGACGAAGCCAAAGGCCTGGGAGCACGTTGGGATCGTCAACAACAGTCCTGGTATGTGCCGCAAGATATTGATGTTGCTCCTTTTGCAAAATGGGCGCAAGGAGCAGTGGGCGTCGAAGCTCAGACACCTCAACTTCAGCCTCACGGTCAGAAAACCACCCAGGAGCCTGTTTATTTGGCTGTGCCCTATGACGAACGTGGTGCGGCCAAAGCTGCTGGTGCCTTATGGGATACAGTTGCGAAATCCTGGACTATCGGTCCCAAGGCAGACATAGAGAAACTTGAACAATGGAAGCCTAACAACGTGTCCTGCCAGCAAGAACCTGCCATGACGCCAAGGGAAGAGTTTGTTGAGGCACTACGTTTGCTTGACTGTCAAGTGACCGGTGAACATCCCATCATGGATGGCAAGAAACACCGGATTGGCGTCGAGGGAGATAAGAAGGGCGAGCGAGCTGGCTTCTACGTGGGGCATCTCAACGGTCACCCAGCTGGCTACATTAAGAACAATCGCACGGGTCGTGACATAAAGTGGAAATTTAAGGGCTATTCTCTTGATCCACAGGAGAAAGCGAAGCTGAGAGCTAAAGCGGCTACAAAGTTGTCCGAACGTGCGGCTGAGAAAGATCTTCTGCAACACGCTGCGACGCAGCGTGTAAATCAACAAATGGACAACTTGGTGCCCATTGTCAAACCGACCTCGTACTTGCAAGCTAAGGGCATTCAAGCCCATCCAGGCGCACTCACCGACAAGGATGGCCTGAAAACTTACATCCCCATCTTCGATGTAGATGGCAAGCAGTGGTCAATGCAGACCATCCAAGAGGACAACACCAAGCGATTTGCCAAGGACAGCCGGAAGGAAGGATGCTTCCATCCTGTTGGCGGCATGCAGGCTGTAGCTTCTGCGTCGACGCTGGTGATCGCGGAAGGCTATGCCACCGCTGCCAGCTTGGCCGAGGCGCTTGGCCAGCCCACTGTTGCAGCATTGGACGCGGGCAATTTACTCTCTGTTGCCAGCGCTCTGCATGAGAAATTCCCTGAGAAGCCTATCATTATTGCAGGTGATGATGATCGGCACTTGGAAGCGACTCGAGGAATTAACCCCGGTCGCATCAAGGCTGAGGAAGCAGCAAAAGCTGTGGGTGGTAAGGCGATTTTCCCTGTTTTTGCACCTGGCGAACAAGCATTGAGCTCAAAGGAGTTTACTGATTTTAACGATCTCGCAGTCAAGAGCAAGCTGGGCAAAGAAGCTGTCCAGCGTCAAGTTGGTGCAGCTATGAACAAGATAATAAGCGATAAAAGCCAGCAGAAAAACTTGAAGAAGCTCGAACAGAAGCAGCATAGGCCGCAATTGGTGAAGAAAATTGGATAATTACAGTTGCCATTTTCTTCAATAACGTATTGTACGCATAATTTGCCTCGGTTGCTGGTTGTATACGTAGAGTACGCATGATAAGATTTTGATATCAAAGCTAGAATAAATGCTAGAAAAGTACCCCAAAAACAAAAAATAGGTACATAAGGGATATAGATGTTAGGGAGGAAAATAACCAAGATTAATTCTATCCTTTACATCTTGTTGTTTGGAGTAAGCAAAGCTCTGGTGGCAGAACCGGTGCCGCTCACGCTACCTGAAGTGGAACGTATTACGATTGCTAACGCTCCAGAATTGCAGCGTTTAGAAGCTACCAGCGAAGCCTTTGCTCAACAAGCTATTGCAGATGGTCAATTACCCGATCCGAAACTTGTGACAGGTGCAGTAAATGTTCCCGCCAATTCGTTCAGCTTTACCCAAGATGATATGACAATGGTCGAAATAGGCGTGCAGCAATCTTTTCCACCTGGAGACACACTGGCCATAAAATCAAAACAAACTCAAGAAAAATCAAACGCAGAAAAAAGAAAATTCGAAGATCAAAAGGTTTTTTTAGTACGTACTGTGCGCGAAATCTGGCTTAACCTTTATTATTGGACACAAGCGGCCCATGTTGTTCGAGAGAATCAATCTTTATACCGCCAATTGTTAAAAGCGGCGGAATCACTGTATAGTGCTGGAAAAGGAACTCTATCGGATGTTACGCAAGCGCAATTAGAACTTTCTCGCCTTGATGACCAAGTCATTCAAATTCAGCAACAAATTGATGTACTGCGGGCTCAGCTAGGCCGTTATATTGGTAAAGCTGATGCGAATCGTCCTTTATCAAATAGCTTGCCACAATGGCCTAATCCCCTACCTCTTGATACTTTAGAAACTTGCTTATATCAGCATCCTTTATTGAAAGTGGATGCCGCGAATGTCGAAGTTGCCCGAAATGAGGTCGCCTTAGCAAACGAGCAATACAAACCAGGTGTAATGGTTGATGCAGGTTATGGTATTCGTCAAGGCCGCTTCTCGTGTTGTGGCGGACGCCGTAGTGACATGATTAGTGCAAGTGTCACGATGGATTTACCGATTTTTACGCCCAACCGCCAAGATCGACACTTTCAAGCCACTTCCAGTCAATTTACAGCCGCTCAACTCGATCGGCAAATTCATTATCGCGATTTACTTAAAGATCTAAGAACGCAGTATGATTTTTGGCAACGTTTTGCCCAGCGTGAGACTCTTTATGAAAAACAATTGGTTCCTGAAGCCAAGCAAAATTCCAAAGCAAGTTTATTCGCCTATCAAAGCGCTACGGTAGAAATAGCGTCAGTGCTTCTTGCTTTTAGTCGCGAATTAACAATCGAGTTAGAGCAGCAGCAAATTAAAGCAGAGGGGGCTAAAGCAAGGGCAGCTTTATTTTACCTGGAAGGAGTGACAGAATGAAGAAGAACTTTGTATTTATCATTGGTACAGCTGCTATTATCGTAGGAATTATTATTGGGCGCTATTCGAGCCATTTTACAATGGGTATTGAAAAAGCTGAAAGGAAACCTCTCTATTGGATCGACTCGATGGAACCTCAAATTCATTATCCAAGCCCTGGAAAGTCACGGATGGGAATGGAGTTGGTGCCTATCTACCCTGAGGAAACAAAAGCGACAGAGAGCCCAGGTGCTATTCATATTTCACCTACTGTTGTCAACAATCTCGGCGTGCGTATGGTACTTGTTCACAAGGGGACGTTGTCAAGGGACATCGAAACAGTGGGGTACGTTGAACCTAATGAAAATAAAATTAGTCATATCAACTCCTATGCAGAGGGTTGGATTGAAAAACTTATAGCGAAGACCCTTGAGGAACCTGTAAAGAAGGGCCAACTCCTTTTGCAGCTTTATTCGCCCATGCTTGTGAATGCGCAAGAAGAATATTTGATTGCGTTAGACAGTAAAAATCAGTATTTGATTGATGCTTCTTATAAAAAACTATTAGCATTTCGCATTTCTGACCAGCAGATTCAGCAATTAAAACAAACGCGCAAAGCCAATCAACTCGTTAATGTTTACGCACTACAAGATGGAATTATATCAAAACTCAATGTTCGAGAAGGAACGCATGTGTTGCCTGAAACTGAAATTATGAGTTTAGTGGATCTCTCCAGTATTTGGATGGACGCCCAAATTTATGAAGATCAAGCTAATTGGGTGAAAGTAGGTGAAGTGGCAGAGGCTCGACTTCCTGCCTTTCCGGGTAAGGTGTGGAAAGGAGAAGTCGACTATGTTTACCCACAAGTTGACCCCGTGACGCGCACAGTTAAGGTGAGATTTCGTTTCGATAATCCAGAAGGCATTTTAAAGCCTAATATGTATGCCAATATTAAGTTACTTACGGAAAGCAAGCCTAATGTAATTACTATTCCCACCGAGGCACTTATTCGGACGAGTAAAGGGGATCATGTCGTTATCTCCCTAGGAGATGGACGCTTTGACGTGCGCCCCGTTACAATAGGGATAGAATCTGGGGACCAAGTAGAAATTTTATCTGGGTTAACTACCGGAGAACAAGTGGTTATTTCTGGACAATTTCTCATAGATTCAGAATCAAACTTAAAGTCAAGTTTCCAACGGTTAGAAGCTCAAAAAGGGGGCAATGCTTCTCCAGTAAATGGAAAATCTAACGTTATTATCGGACACGGAACAATTAAGGCTATCGACCTTAGGAATCATCGGCTTACGATTAAACACGATGCCATAAAAGCTATTGATTGGCCAGCTATGACGATGACGTTTACGGTTCCTGAGAAAACGGACATTAGCCAATTGGAAGTAGGCTCAACAATAAATTTTCATTTAGAGAAAAATAAGGATAATCAAATGGTCATTACCCATATTGAGAAAGCTGATTGATGATTGCTGGGATTATTCGCTGGTCAATACAAAATCGGTTTTTAGTACTGTTAGCTACGGTATTATTAGTCCTATGGGGAATATACACCCTTAAAAATATGGCTGTGGATGCCCTGCCTGATTTATCCGATGTTCAAGTCATTATTAAAACGGATTTTCCTGGACAGGCACCGCAAGTCGTGGAAGATCAGGTCACATATCCGCTCGCGACCGCTATGTTAGCCGTGCCAGGGGCTATCACGGTGCGTGGGGAATCGGGTTTTGGCGTTTCCTATGTATACATCATTTTTAAAGATGGAACGGACCTCTATTGGGCCCGTTCGCGCGTCTTGGAATACTTAAGTCAAATTACCGGTCGATTACCGCAAGGCGCACGTACAGCCTTAGGACCAGATGCCACAGGTGTGGGGTGGGTTTATGAATATGCATTGGTTGATCGCACGGGTAAACATGATTTATCCCAATTGACGAGTCTACAAAATTGGTTTCTTAAGTATGAACTCCAAAAAGTGCCTGGTGTGGCTGAAATTGCTACTGTAGGGGGCATGGTACGCCAGTATCAAATCACTTTAAATCCTAACCAATTACGCGCTTACGGCTTGACACTCGATCAAGTTAAACGAGCCGTTCAACGCGGTAATCGCGAGGCAGGGGGTTCTGCCATTGAAATGGGTGAAGCAGAACATATCGTAAGGGCAGGAGGCTATCTGAAATCCATCCAAGATATTGAACACGTTCCCGTTGGATTAGGTAAGAATGGAGTCCCTATTCTTTTAAGAGATGTCGCAATTGTCCAGCTCGGTCCTGAAATGCGCCGGGGAATTGCTGAATTGAACGGCGAAGGAGAAGTCGTGGGCGGCATTATCGTGATGCGTTATGGGCAAAACGCCATGCAAACGATTGCGGGTATCAAAGAAAAACTTGCTCAACTCAAATCGAGTTTGCCCCCCGGGGTAGAAATCATCGAAACGTATGACCGTTCCAGTTTAATCCAACGAGCGATTAATACATTAAGGAACAAGTTGATTGAAGAATTTATTGTTGTCTCTCTTATTTGTATCGCCTTTCTATTTCATTTTCGATCTTCGCTGGTCATTATTATCAGTTTGCCTATTGGTATTTTGATAGCTTTGATTGTGATGCATCTCCAGGGCATTAACGCTAATATCATGTCATTAGGGGGGATCGCGATTGCCATTGGAGCAATGGTTGATGCTGCCATTGTCATGATTGAAAATACCCACAAGCACTTCGAACATAATACAATTACAGAAGAAAACCGTTGGGAGGTCATACAACAAGCAGCGCTTGAAGTTGGGCCTCCCTTATTTTTTTCGTTGTTAATTATCACCTTTAGTTTTTTGCCTATTTTTGCGCTGCAAGCCCAAGAAGGGCGACTTTTTGCCCCTCTCGCTTACACAAAAACCTATGCGATGGCCGCTGCCGCAGGTCTTTCAATTACGCTTGTACCCGTCTTGATGGGGTATTTCATTCGCGGGAGAATCAGGCCTGAGCAACAAAACCCATTAAATCGTCTGCTTTACGCCATCTATTACCCTGTCATTCAAACAATATTAAAGGCTCCAAAAATCGTCCTTGCCATTGCTATTTTGGTTGTTCTTATAGGGTATTTGCCTCTATCGCGATTAGGAGGTGAATTCATGCCTGAGCTAGATGAGGGCGATCTTTTGTATATGCCCACTACTTTCCCAAGTATTGCTGTTGGTAAGGCCCAGCAACTTTTGCAGCAAACCGATAAGCTCATTAAAAGTTTCCCTGAAGTGAAAAGTGTCTTTGGCAAAATCGGCCGAGCTGAGACGGCTACTGACCCAGCACCTCTTTCCATGATCGAAACCACGATCCAATTCAAACCGAAGAGTGAATGGCGTTCGGGTATGACCATGAAAAAGTTACGTGCGGAATTAGAATCACGAGTCAAATTGCCTGGTTTATCGAATGCGTGGGTCATGCCGATTCGTACCCGTATTGATATGTTGGCAACAGGTATTAAAACGCCTGTCGGAATAAAAGTTGCGGGTCCTGATTTAAAAACGATTCAAGAAATTGGTCAGCAGTTGGAAAAAGTGCTTAAGCAAGTTCCTGGTACAACATCCGTTTATGCGGAACGTGTGGCGAGTGCTCGCTATGTCCAAATCGATATCAATAGGCTTGAAGCCGCACGGTATGGCTTAAATATCGAAGATATTCAAGATATCGTCGAAACAGCGGTGGGGGGAATGAATATTTCTCAAACAGTAGAAGGCAGGGAGCGTTACCCTATCAATCTTCGTTATCCGAGAGATATTCGCGACTCCCTTGAAAAACTAAAAGCCCTCCCTCTTATGACGCAGAGTGGCGCAACCATCCCTTTAAATGAAGTCGCACGGGTGTACATCACCGAAGGCCCTGACATGATCCGAAGTGAAAATGCGCGCCTAAATGGCTGGGTGTTTGTGGATATTGCAGGACGTGACTTAAATACGTACGTCCAGGATGCACAACGTGTCGTTAAACGAGACATTAAGTTACCTGCGGGTTATTCTTTAATGTGGTCTGGACAATATGAATATTTAGAACGTGCCAAAGAACGCTTAACATTGGTAGCACCACTAACATTAGCCATTATTTTCCTGCTCCTTTACCTCAATTTTCGGCGATTTGGAGAAGTGATTATTATTTTAGGGACCTTACCCTTAGCTTTAGTCGGCGGTATCTGGCTGTTGTATCTCTTAGGCTACGACTTATCCGTAGCTGTTGGTGTAGGCTTTATCGCCCTGGCTGGGGTTGCGGCTGAGATAGGCGTCATTATGCTCGTCTATCTCAATCAAGCACTCACAAAACACCAACAACAGGCCGAACAAGAAAGCCGACCTCTTACGAAAGAAGATATGCGTAACGTTGTGATTGAAGGGGCGCTACTCCGCCTAAGACCCATCATGATGACGGTTTTTGCCATTATCGGGGGTTTACTCCCCATCATGCTTTTAGGTGGGACAGGCTCTGAAGTTATGCGCCGTATTGCAGCACCGATGATAGGAGGAATGGTCAGCGTCACGCTGCTCTCATTGGTCGTTATTCCAGCGGTCTATCTTTTGTGGAAGCAAAGGGGAATATTACACGAATAAAAATTCACATTATGAAATAACCTGGCAAAGAAATATTATGAATAAAACAACTTTTTATATTCCTACCGCAACTACCTCAGAAAATGTTGGAAAATATGGGAAATCAGGAAAAAGGCACAGGGTATATATAATATAGACAAAAAGAACGAATCAGGAGAGCGAAAAAATGCTTAAATGTTTTCTTCCACTCAGATGGTCAACTTCGGCAAGAGCATTTCAAATAATCTAGCGTAATACAACACTCAATTCGACTCAGATCGCACAATAGCTTTCTCACACACGGTAGAATTGTTATACCCACAAAGATTATAAACCCAAGACTTTGCTTTAAGAGCAAGATAGCTTCCTGAAAAACTACCAGACACACCAATAGCAACATCTATCATAGAATCAAGCACAGCTTCTTGACTGAAGATTAACTTCTGAGAAAGACTTGCAGCAATAGCCACTGTGACTCCAACATTGGTTGAGACTTGATCTGAAAAACCTAGTTTGCTAAAGCCAGTTCTTACAACCATTCCCGTTATGGCTGGTACATAAGAGGAATTATAATAAATCATTCCACCTTGGATTATCGTTGCTACGACGTTAGAAGCTCGATAATATCCTCTAGAGTCTAGAGCGTCTCTAAAAACTTCGGGAATCAAACTATAAGCTGCTCCCCTAAAGAAACTTGAGCTGAATAATTCAAACCCGCTTATTTCTTCATCGAATTTTCCTTGATTGGCAGAGAGTGAGTTTACCTGTGTGCATGCTCCTTGACAGCACCCTCCAGCATACCAGATGTTGCTTCCTTTACGTTCACAACTATCTGTACAATTTTCACTGTTTTTCTTTTTACATAATTGTCCTTTTCTTTCTTCAATACCTGAAAAATCGTCATCCGTCATACAAAGAGAAGGAGATTGAAATGAGAAGAGTGCAATTATTAAAACTACAGCAATTTTCATAATTGGTATTTGCTTATTTTGTTTATGTATCATCTCTCTACCCTTCCTTGAAAAAGCTCATTATGTCTTCTTTTAAAAAAGTGGCGTGTAGAGTGATATATCATATATGATTCCTTTTCTTTATTGCCTTAAATACTATGTGCGAATAAAAGCATAATAACGCTTTTTCTTAGAATTACAAGAAGGTTTTCTTTCTAGATATGCGAAAAAATTCTGCAGCATACCCCTTCTAACTCTTACTCATGATTTGTAAAAAAGTCCTGAAATTTTTTCAGGATCGTTGATACCCTAAGTAGTATGCTGAATTCAAAAAAGGAGGCAAGTTTATGGACTTAGATCACATCACATTCATACTGAAATGTTTGCCGAAATTATAAACCCAAAATTTTAATAGCGTTATGATGAATTGTTTCTATTATTTTTAAAAAAGTACCCATACAGCACAGGAAACACCAGTAGTGTCAAGGCTGTTGAGGAAACTAACCCACCGACAACTAGCTGAGCAAGAAAAACGACATCTTACGAAGGAAGACATGCACAACGTTGTAATTGAAGGAGCTCTACTCCGCTTAAGGCCCATCATGATGACTGTTTTTGCCATTATCGGGGGTTTATTACCTATAATGCTGCTAGGCGGTACAGGATCTGAAGTCATGCGTCGAATTGCAGCACCGATGATTGGGGGAGTGGTTAGCGTCACGCTGCTCTCGTTAGTCGTCATTCCAGCGGTCTATCTTTTATGGAAGCAATGGAATATCCACAATCTTGAAAAGGACGGAAAATCTATAAACAATCCCACAGGAACGAAGAGTGTAGTCATATGATTATGTCAATTAAGAGGGCTCTTAATCCCTCATGGCCGTTTTTGTTCAGATATGCAGAGAATTTTAATATTTAAAAATACTTTAATATCAATAAAATAACTGCCGTTATTCAACAGGCAACAAGCTCTCATCTCCAAAAAATTAACCCTAATGAACTTTTCACCTGATTAAGTAGTTCCCCCCAAAATAGCGGCCACTTATTTGTTTTCTACAACGTCTGCGTATCTTGAGAAGATTGATGAGGAGTTGAAAAACACTGATAAACAATATTACCTAAACTCAGAACTGTATTGTAGGTAGTAACTGCAATCCACATACCGATAGCCATGTTAATGGAGCCTTTCGTTATGTGAGCCGCCATATTATCATCATTTGGCACCGGAATGAAATCCAACATCATTCCGACGCTACCACCCAACAACATAGAGGTTGATTTTCCTGCTCTTTTTATCGTATCTGAAGCACTTAAATCGTAGTGAAAAAAGTCTCCAATAATTGGAAATTCCACAATAACATTTTTGACAAACCAACTTTGTTTCCAGCTTTTATTTCTTTCTCTAGTAACAGGAAACAAAGGTACAACTTCTTCATCTTCTTGTGAGAGGGTACTTAAATCTTCTCCTCTGTTTTTTACAACTGATCTTCTAGTGCTTTGTTGTTCCACCGATTCGTCTGTTTCTTGCATAGCGTAACCAACTGAATAGTGTTGAAGCATGAAGAAGAAAAACAAGATAAACAATCTCTTACCTAAATTTTTAGCAATAAATAAACCCACATATTTTCGAAGAAAATATATCTTAGCAACGTTATACATAGAAAATCTCCTTTTGAATACTGAACTATAAAATAAGCAATATATTTTCTTTATAACCACGCGAAGTTTCATCATAATCTTAATTTAAAAAGTCCACCCAAAATTTGCAACCAATAAATAATTATTTCTTTTTTGGTTTCCAAATAAATGTTGGGTAGCTGGCAGCCCAAACCCCAACTGTGCAATTATCTTTTTTGAGGAAATCCACAACGAAGGAGTCACATATACAATATTTCCCCCTGAATTAGGATCCGTTATACCCTTTATTTTATTTTTTTCTGAATACAAGCCATCAGCTTCTATCATCCACGCAAAAATCAATTCAGAATTTATATATAGAATGTTTCTGCCAAATCCAGCTTGATAAAGAAATTCATTACCGAATTTTGTACTATCACGTGGTGTTGTTAACACAACCCCATAAGACGTGAATCCAAACCAGTCTGTATACATACGGCAAAAGGTACCCCCTAAAAAAAAGCTTGATGAACCAAAACCTGTAGGAGGCTGCTTTTTCGTAGAACCTGTTGGGAAAGTGGCATTTGCAACAAGAGTCGCTTGATCGATAAGCTTAGAAGTCTTGTTCGTATAAAAAGCATACTCGAGTTGTAAGAATATATCTTCCAGTCCCGAAGAACGACTTTTACCCTCTTTGTAGCTTGCTGCTATAGGTACATTAAAAAAAACAGAGACATTATCCGTAACCCCATACAAGATGGCGGGGATTATATCAACGGTATGCTTTTTAATCCCACTAAAATCGTCTGCAAACAAAAATAATTGTTTTTGATCTTTATCGATAATATTTTGGCCAAAGCTTACTAAAGGCCCTGGCTGCTGGGAAGTTGGCAATGTAAAATTGCCAATTTTTGGGGGCTCTTCTTTTTTATCTTCTTTTTCTTTTCCTTTTTCTTCTTTCTTATCTTCCTGCCCTTTTTTTTGTTCAGCTTCCTTTCCTTTTTCTGAATCGCTGTTCACATTTGCACTACCAATAGTCGCGGAAAACAAGAAAGCAATTGAAAAGACAAAAAAAATAATTCCTTTAATTATTTTCTTGGCAAAAGAGATTGGATATTTTTTCCTATATGCACAAATTTTTTGTCTTCTTTTCATATCTAGAAAGCTATACTGAAGAGGTTCATAAAACGCCAAATTATCTATATTGGAGAAGCACTCTTAATTTTGCTGTATTTTTAAGATCGCCTCTTTAGCTTCTGTTAATCCTCGATCTGCAGCTTTTTGGAACCATTCTAGTGCTTTCTTATTATCTTTTGGGACACCCTTGCCCACGACATACATTGCCGCGAGATTATGCTGAGCAGGCGCAAAGCCTTGATTTGCAGCTTTTTGAAGCCATTCAAAGGCTTTTGTATCATCTTTCGCAACGCCTATTCCGTTGATATAAAAAACTCCAAGATTATATTGAGCTTCCGCAAGTCCTTTTATCGCTGCTTTTTCAAAGCACTCAACAGCTTTTTTGTAATCTTGGGAAATCTCTTTACCTTCAGCGTATATCTGTCCAAGGTTGGATTCAGCATGAACGTGTCCTTGATTCGCAGCTTTTGTATAGAGCTCAATGGCTTTCTTAATATCTTTTGCAACTCCCATTCCTTTATCATACATGATAGCCAGGTTATTCTGGGCTTCTGCACTCCCTTGATTTGCAGCCTTTGTAAACCAATCTAGAGCTTTCTTATAATCCTTTTCGGCCCCAACACCATTTAGATATACGAGGCCTAGATTATATTGAGCATCTGCGTTTCCTTGTTCTGCTGCTTTCTTAAAGTACTCAACAGCTTTGCTGTAATCTTGTGGGAGTCCCTGACCTTCAATATACATTAGCCCCAGATTACTTTGGGCTTCTGAATTCCCTTGCTCTGCTGCTTTTTTAAAGTATTCAATGGCTTTATTATAATCTTGTGGGAACCTCTGACCTTCAATATACATTAGCCCCAAATTATTTTGGGCTTCCGAATTCCCTTGTTCTGCTAATTTTATCAAATTAAAAAGAGATCTATTTTTTGCATTTAGAAAAGTCTCTTGGAGGGGCTTCGAAACTTTAATAACGTTATTTTTTGGTATTAACCACCATGCAACCACACTACCGCAAAAGGTTAAAAACAAAAAGAGAACAAACAACAATCTTTTCTTTAAAGAGGGAAAAAGGGACATATTTAATCTCCATAGTACGAATAATTCTTCTTGTGCTTCATAAGATATATGCAGCTTTTTGTCGCGTACCTTCTATCGTGCTTATGTTATGCGTGTCTAAGGGTTTTTTCCAAATGTTTTTTCCAAATGACAAGGGGTAGTGAATACCGTATACTTTTCTTAAGGTTGCTCGAATGAAAGCGATTATAAAAATAATAAATTTACAGGGGTCATGGAAATTAATTCACTTGTCTGGGCATTGTGGGGTACGTTTTTGTTCCTGTTTCTCATATTTATTCCGGCAGTAAATGCTAAAAAACCTTAACCTTAGATCAAATACAACAAATCGCTCTTCAAAATAATAAAAATTTATTCCAAACTTAACAGCATTAAAGGAGAATAGGAGAGAGAATATTTCTGCTTAACTCAAACAGGAAGGTACAGGAAGGGAAGTTTTTATTAGGACGCACTTTACCCCCTGGAATGGGATAAATAGTTTCTTCTTCATGGTGACTTTTTCTCAAGTGTTTCATTATCACGATCGCGGAAGGCCGCGACTTCTGACTCTGGATCGACAGAGATGAAATCTGCCGAGGCCAGGCTGTTTTCGTCGAAGGTTAGATCTGCCGATTCAGCTGACTGCTGCGGCATGTCTATGTCCGTTTCGGCGGCACTGTTCTCCTTCCCCCTGATAGCGGTAGCAATCATACCACCCGTAGTTTCAGCAATGCGTTCCATTGCCGCTTCCTTAATGCTGGCCATCTTGTCTTTGGCAACCTCAGCAGTGCCTTTCGCCATGTTCATGCCGGCGTCAGCTGTGATCCGACCAGCAGTACCAACAGCCTTTGCAGTTGATGCCAGAAAACCGAAATCTGCGTTGCCAGATTTGCCTTGCTGCTCGAAGTTATCCCCCTTGTCGGCTTTTTCTTTAAAATTACCCCCTTCTGATTTACTGCCTCCCTTCGAGCTGGATAAACCGACTGAGCTGGACATACCAAATGACGAGCTGCCAGTGAGGCCAGCTGCCTGTGCGAACGGTGTATTGTTGGTATGGCTCTCACCGCCTTGGATAAGGCCACTTCCTCCAAAGCTTGAAAGAACGTCCGTCCCTGCTGACACGTTTTCACTGGCTTTTGAGAAAGCTGCCATGATTGCTGAGGAAGCACCCACCATTGAGGCTGCACCGCTTGCAATGGCAGCACCACCTGTAGATAGGGCAGCGCTTGCCATGTGAGATGCGCCGAGTGCAGCACCTGCACCAAAACTACCAATGCCAGCACCACCAATACTTGCACCCGTGATAATCCCGGAAATGAGCGGTGGAACTTTATTGACCAGGGCTAACAGGATGATGACGACAATAAGCATCACACCCATTTCACTAAGGCTTATCTTATTATTCATGTGAGTATAGTAGTCATCGAGGAACGTTTTGCCGATCCCAACGAGAAGCACCATGGCCATGAGCTGAGCGGCCACGCCCAAGACAACTTTGTAGTAATTGATCGCCATGTCTGACGTCCACCGCGAGCCGCCGAATCCTAAGAAAAACACACCACCATAAGCGAGTACCCAACCAGACGCCAAGAGAAGAAGCATGTTGACGCCAACCAAAGACAAGATGACAAGGATGGCTACGGCCATAAGGATGCCAGCCAGGCTATTCATTGGTGACCATAGTGACGACTGTTTTATCACTTTCTCGAAGATGAAAAAACCAATATCCACAATACCGGAGGGGGATAGCTGATGACCAAGGCCCGTCGCATTGCTGGCAAGTTGTTGCAGCGACATATAGATCGAGGATGCGAACTGAGGGCCGTTTATCAGAAGCCACCAGAAAAAACCCGTAAAAATCGTGAAGCGGACGAACTCTGCAAAGAACTCGCCAATATCGGCCTTACGCAAGGCCATCATGCCAAATGTCCAGACCATCGAAATCACAACAAGAGTCCAGAACAGCCAACTTGCAGCATGGGTAATAACATTAGCCCATGAATGAGCAGCCATCGAATAGCGATTAAGAACGTTATCAAATACGCCGGCATTGTCGATGCTAGCATTTGCATCGAACGTAAAGAACACAGACAAGACAAATAACGGAAATGCTATTTTTAGACTGTCTAGAATTCTCATCGTCAGCACGTCACCATTCGCGCTTAGGGCTTGGTTTAAAGTTATTACGGAGGAAGCACCTGTTCGAAAATTCCTGCTGCATTTCCTTGTTCTTTATTTTGTCGATATTCTTGGGCTTGCAATTTTCTTCATTGACTTCCGGGATTATTTGTTCTTCTGCTTGTTCTTCTGCTTGTTTTTCTGACGTATTATCGCAGCCAGTCATCAAAACTGCGAGGGGTGCAGTTAAGACTGTAGCCGTTAAGATCAGAGTTTTATTTGCTTTCATGAAATCCTCCTTACCAAGAGCGCTGTGGACTGGCACGATAGTTGCTTTTGAGAAATTGTTCAGAAGAAGCAACTTCTAGGGCAGTGCGGTCATTCTGTGCCTGCATTTGCATCGTAATTGCGTTTTGCTGTGCGATCAATAGGCCACGAATCTGCAAAAGCTGGTGGATCTGTTGACTCGCAAGCTGGTTGGCGTAACCTATGGCCTGCATCTGGCCTTTTGCGCCTTGTGCACGAGATTGCAGATGTTGCAAAGCCATGCCATCCTTGCGCAGGGTGGTTTGCTGTTGATCAAGGACCTTAAGCACCGCATCATTGGCCTTCTTCTGCGACTGGGAGGCGAGCCTTCGATTTTCGGCCATCGCAGCATATTCGGTGTCTGAGCAGCCAGTGGATGAGAAGCATGGAGACCTGCGATAATAGGCAACGTCCTGGAATTTTCCAAGATAGGCATCGATGCTCCCAAGCTCTCTTTTGTAAGTATTCAGCGTATCGACCGCATTCACCAACGCATCGATTGTGGATTGCGCCTGATCCCAGATATAGGACTCTGGCTGTAGCGTATTCTTGATCATGTTTTCATACTGCTGGAGCTGGGTTCTATACTGCTCAACTTGTTTTTGCGTTTGATTCACGCATTCCATCGCCGTCATTACGTTTTGCGCAAGGTTCCCGGCGTCGATGACGGGAAGAGTCGCCTGCACAGGGATGGATAGAAACTCTATAGTCAGAGCCACGACAAGAGCCATTTTGAGAGCTAAAAAGGCCTGCCCTTGCGAAGGCGAGGGTTTTTGTTTCATGAATATTTTTCTCCTGTTAATAGTCAAATGAGCGGTACGGCTTTGGGAAGATCATATCTTTGGTGACAATGACGTTGAAACGATATCCAGGGCGGATTTCCAGCGTTGGTGCAATATTCATATTCTTTGCAATCAATTGCGCAGTGACTTGGCCAAGCTGTTGACCAAGGGCTTCGCTGAGGGCACTACTGGCACTGGGTGCGCCGTTGGCATTTGTGGCTTGATTTTGACGCTGGCTATAGGTAATGCCGGCAATGACTCCAGACATAAGGAAGGCTGATCCAAACAGACGGAAATAGTGGTTATTGACCTGATCATTAAAGCCCGCATAACCAGCGCTATCTGTACCTGGCATCGCGCCAATGTCCATTGCTTTTCCATCCGGAAAAACAATGCGCTGCCATGCAACGAGAACGCGTGCTTGACCATAAGCTACGTCATTCGAATAGGTGCCAATGAGTCGTGACCCTTGTGGGATTAATAGCCATTTCCCCGTCGGCGTATCGTACACGTTTTGTGCGACCTGTGCCATGATTTGTCCTGGGAGATCTGAATTGATGCCGGAAATTAGCGTGGCGGGCACAACAAAACCGGTACGCAACTCATAGGGCGAGTGTGGCGCTTCGAGTTGAGAGTCAAGTTTCCAACGATCACCCTCTCCCACTTGATCGAACTGCGTATAGCTGTTTTTGCCGCGAGCAGCCGAAGTCTTGACAGTCGATTCCCCGCCCTCGCCGATCATGCTGCGAATTTGCGCCAGGCGCGTTTGATAAGCCCCTGTCGGATCTTCATTTTGCACCGCATCGATCTGTTGCCGTACGGCCGCAAGGTGAGCCAGCATTTCATCACGGGTCCGCGGCGTGCTGGTGAGTCCAGGAGACGTCGAGCCGGAAGGATGCGGTGCGGTCATTTGCACCCCTGTTTTAGCCTTCACGGCCTCTTCCAGCATTTGAAACTTCATCATGCGGATGCGGTTTGCCTCGTCATCATTGGCGGGTTGATTGAGCTTGGCGTTTTCTAACGTTGGTGGCGATGGGGTGGGGCCCTCAGGGCCCTCTGGGCGCTCAATCAGGATTGGGCCCTGTGCTTTCGGCGGCATTGCAAGCAGCTTGGCTGGCTCGATCAGTCCAGACGTTTGATCGCCTGTGATTTCTTTAGCAAATAGAGAGACTCCAGTATTTCCGGCTTTTTCCTTTGGGTCATAGTCAGTATTTTGCTTTGCAGCACGATTAACAGCAACGAGAGCCATCACAAGCAGGAACGCTCCCAATACGCCGGCAAGGATAACTACCGGCATGTTATTAACGCGGCGGACGCCTAACGTCTTTGACACGGCTCCTGGTGAGACGTCCGGTGCCATTGGGTCAGCTCCTGTTGCCATTGGTGTGACCATCGGTCTTACTCCTTACGTACCCAATTCCCAGCTGGTGTGAGTGAGTCATTCTGAATCCTGTATGGACGCGTGATGGATTGGTCCTCCACAAATAAGGTTATGAAGACCAGGTTGGAATCATCAGCTTGGTCGAGGATGTAGCGCAGCGGCAGCGCTGGTGAGGTCGAAGCTTGGGCATTGAAAGTCTGAGACTTAAAAGTCTGAGACTTGACCTCTTCCGTGTTGAATTCCTTGAGGGCATAGCCGTGTTCCCGTAATGTATTGACCAGGGTGATGCCAAAGGCATCTGACGTGATCTGTTTCATCTCAAGCCGCGTCTTGGCCGGCGGGTACAGGACCGCAAGCTGTTTCACAGCATCTCCAGCAAGCTCACGAGTGAGTAACTTTTGCTGATCGAAGTTTACGGACGGGACGAAATTGCCATAGGGATCGGTTGCACAGCCGGCAATTGTGAGTGTAAGCAGCAGGGTCATCTTGCGCATGGGTTATTGCCTCCGACTAATGGTTACGCGATCTTGGCTACTGCCAACACCTGTAATTAGAATTGCCTTATCAAAGACTGTATCTACGATGTAGCGGTCACCTTGAACACGGTAATTAACCATCACCGTTTCATCGTCTGAAAACAGGTCACCTTCTTTACGCACAACCAAGAGGGTTGGTGCTTCTGTCTGCGCCATCGTCTCTGGCATTTGGATGATTGTCTTGTTGCCATCATTGTAGACACGCACAGGCTTCCACGATGATGAACCGGATAGATCATAGTCAAAAGACAGATCGCCTAAGTACTCGCCCGTCTGTGGAATGGTCTTTTCGGTGCGCTCTTGTGTTTCACGAGTCCTGATCGCGTCCCACTTCGCAAGCGCCTCTTCTGGATAGGTGAAGGAAACTTGCGGCATATACTCAGTGCGATGGGAGCGGAGTCGCAAGTGATAGGTGCGACGATTCGTGGTCACGACCAGACTTGTTTCCAGACCCACATCCATCGGTTTGATGATAAGGTGCTGAACTTCGGTAGCGCCGTCACCGGTAACGGCTGGCTCAACCGTCCACCGCGCCGTATCGCCTAAGTTAATCGAGTTGACAAGTTCCCCGGCCTGCAAGGACACGTCGCATACCTGGAGAACCGCACAAACAATGCTGGGCTGCTGTGCGCCGTACAGAAACTTAATGGCGCCATTTGCACTTACGACAGGCTTCATATCCGTGAGAGAACCAGCTTCCCATCGTTTTGCGATAGCAATGGCCTCTTTCTCTTGCGCTGTCAGCGTCGGATTATTCTTTGAAAAATACTTATCGGCCATGTCATCGGAGGCGAGGGCCAAGGAGGACATTATCAATGATGTGCCCAGAATTACAGTAAGCAGTTGTTTCTTCATGATATATAATCTCATCTTTATTGCCTCATTGTTAGAGAAGGGGTGACCAAGAAAAATCACGCACATAGATTCCCATCGGGTTGTTGCGCAATTGCTCGTCAGTCGTTTGGGAAGTGGGCTCAGCAGTGTACACAGTGACCAGGGCACGCATGGTTACTGGTATCCCTTTGAGCGTTCCTTGCCGGTCGTAGGTAGTTTCCACCCAATCGACTTGCCAGGTGTCCGGAGATTGTGGCAGCACAGACTTGATTTCTAGGCTCACCATTTCTAATCCTGCACGTTTAAATGGATTAGACTCATCCGTCCCATTGAGCCACTCATTCGTCTTGGCTGTGGAGGCATCATTCGGTGACAGCAGTGAATAGACGCGAAATACGGCCTGGCGCTGCAAAGCGACATCCGGGGTGACAAGACGAGCGCACCTGATGAAATCCGCAACTGTCGCATGAATAATACGCGGATCGGCCTTTGCTGCACTTGTGACGGGGCCGGCCGCAATGGTTTGACCTAGCTTGTCCACTTCTATGAGGTAGGGAATAAACTTCGATTGGCTCCCAATGTGGATCATACCACCGACCCCGGCTAAGGCTATCAACAACGATAGGAGTCCTACAACCTGCCAGGTTTGGCGCGATGACACGACCGAACCAACGTGCTCGTTCCATGTCCGCCGTGCTGCGAGATAGGGATTCTCTGTATTTCCTGTTCTGGAATTATCATCTATCGGTTGAGGGGAATGTGGGGAATCGGCATCGATAAGTGATCGCGTCTTCTTGAGTAAGTCATAGAGAATATAAGAAAAGTTCATGCAACCTCCATATAAGTATTAAGATTCAGGCCACGTCCAGCCAACCACTCATGAACCCATTGATTGCCAAACTTGGCTTCAAGACTCTTGATGGAAGCCAGCGAGTCTTTGTCAGATGCACCAACAAAAGACAAGGCGAGTGGACCCAAAGCAAGGTCATAGAGTCTGCGGCCATTCTCCGATACATAATAGTACTGACGCTTCGGTACAGCCGTTGCGAGGATTTCAATCTGGCGAGCATTAAGGCCCATGCGACGATAGAGCGCTGCTGTGTCCTCATCACGGGCATAGACGTTTGGCAGAAAAATCTTGGTTGCGGTTGATTCTACAATCACGTCCAAGATGCCGCTGTTTGCCGCATCTGACAGGCTTTGTGTTGCCATGAGCACAAGGCAGTTGGCCTTACGGAGAACCTTGAGCCATTCTCTGATCTTCGCACGGAAGGCCGGATGTCCGAGCATGAGCCAGGCTTCGTCCAGGATAATGACAGCCGGTTGCCCTTTGAGTCCGCGTTCAATACGTCGAAAGAGGTACAAAAGCACTGGCAATGCGAACTTCTCGCCCAGGTTCATTAACTCTTCGATTTCAAACGTGGTAAAATTAGAGAGCAGCAGGCCATCTGTTTCGGCATCCAGTAAGTGGCCCATAGAGCCGTCCACCGTGTATTGTTTGATTGCTTCGCGGATGGTTTCATCCTGGATCGTGACCGAGAACTCGGAGAGCGTATGGGCACCACTGGCGTACATGCTCATGATCGCATTGCCGATTTCGTTGCGTTGTGCTGGTGTGCTTTCCACCCCATTCAATGCCAGAATGGTATCGATCCATTCCATCGTCCAGGCACGATCCCCTTTTGTTTCAAGGAACTGCAATGGACAAAAGGCAAGCTGATCATCATCAGCCGCTACCGAGAAATGCAGACCCCCGACTGCCTTTGTTAAGGGATACATGGACATACCCTTGTCAAAAACATAGATCGACATGCCAGCATATCGGCGCAACTGAGCTGCAATGATGCCAAGGTGGGTTGATTTGCCTGCACCCGTTGGACCAAACATAAAGGTATGACCCAGATCGCGCACGTGCAAATTTAACCGGAACGGTGTTGCACCGACAGTAACACAGTGCATGAGAGCTGGCGATAGAGGAGGGTACATTGGGCAAGGCGCAGTCGAGCACCCCGTCCAAATCGTACTTGTCGGCAACAGATCAGACAAGTTCATGGTGTTCATGAGCGGTCGGCGAACATTCTCGACACCATGTCCCGGCAAGCTACCTAAGTAGGCGTCCAGTGTATTAATCGTCTCAATGCGAGCTGCAAAGCCTAGCCGGTTGATGGCCTTTTCGACCTGACGCGCAAACTGTTCAAGCTTACCCCGATCCTCATTCATAAGAACGACAACGCTGGTATAGTAACCAACCGCTACCAAGCCGCTATTCACTTCCGCAATGGCAGCTTCAGAGTCCCCAACCATTGAAAGAGCATCCTGATCAACGACACCGGTGTTGGTGTTGAAAACCTGATCGAAAAAGCCTCGTACCTTCTGCCGCCATTTCTTGCGGAATTTGTCTAAGTGCTTTACGGACTCGTGCTGGTCCAGGAAGATGAAGCGACTCGACCAACGGTATTCGCAGGGGAGCTCACCTAAGGCCGTCAAAATCCCAGGTGTTGACTCTAAAGGGAAGCCTTCGATAGCCACAACCTGGATAAAGTGTTGGCCGATCTTCGGCACCACCCCGCCCCACATTTCTTGCCCCCCAATCAAAGCGTCCAAGTACATCGGATTGCTGGGAAGTTGGAGTGGATGATGATGACCCGTCACACAAAATTGCAGCCAGCTCAAGAAGTCATCGTATGTGACTTGAGATCCATCTTCGTTAATCATCTTCTGACCACATAAGCGAATCAATTTTACAGCTGAAGATAGACGTGACTCAATGCTGGTGATTTCGCGCTTAAATTGTTCAATGAGGCCTATTGTTTGAGCCTTGTGATCAGGCGCTTTTGTGTCGTCATCGAACATAAGCTCAATAAACTTACGCTGGGCAAGCACAGATGGAAACCAGGTCACAGTGAGCACAAAGTAACTCTCAAACATTGTCCCCAGACCCTCGAAAAGCCGTCGTCGTTCTTCATCCATCGCCGCTGAAACGAGATCGGGAAAATGTGACATGCCTCTCTCGGAGTAGGTAGGAGCTGGACGACGTACGGCATCAACGTGTACCATCCAACCGTTTCCCAGTCCTGCAAGGGCCTGGTTGATACGAAACGATACCATTTCCCGTTGTTCATCCGTACTGCTGGCGTTGTCATCCCCTTTGTACAACCACGAAGCCATAAAGGAGCCATTCTTTCCAACAACCACGCCGTCAGCAACCACGGCAGCATAATTGAGCAAATCAGACAAGCCAGCATCCTTGGAACGATACTTTTTAAGCTTCAATTCAGCATCGACTGCCCAAATGCGAGCAAACAGAATAAGCAACAGAATCGCTCCAAGGACAGCAATGATACATGAGATGATGTGAATCATTTGTATTGCTTCCCTTGACTTGATGTATTGTTACGAAACAAGGTGCTGCGCGCTGGATAATACGATTTGTAGCGGCGGTGCCGTAGGTAGACGCGGCGCAGTTTCGGATCGGCCTTTGCCATAAGACGGCAGGCAAAGAGCGCGCCAAACCACAAAGCAATACCGAACACTGTTGCTATCATGTCTTGGGCGCTAAAAACGAGGGCACCGGCCAGCAAACCCGAGAACATCACCAATTCACGATCCCCGCCCATGAACAGGTTTTCTCGGTTGCCGGCCCTACGGATGGGGATCAAACGCAGAGCCATGTTTAGGCGCTCCGTTCCGTTTGAAAATCGATCCCATTGAGCGTTGCTATTTCCGCACCACGACCAAAGAAAGTACTCATCATATTCTGTGAGCCAATCAGTAAAGCCATAACCAAAACAATGAAGATCAAGGTACGGAAGAAGCCATTGAGCTCGCCACCAAAGATCAAGACACCGCCAGCAATAACAATGCCGATGATCGATAACGTAAACGCCACAGGTCCAGTGACGGAGTTGCGCAGGCTGGTCAACCAGGTTTCATAGGGCAATGAACCGCCGGTGCCAGTGGATGCCAAAGCCGAATGGGACTCAGCCAAGAAGAACACCAGGATGGCAAAGAAGCTCCAATAGAATATGGCTTTTTGGTTGAAGCAAAAGGGGGGAAAGAAAGTTTGCATTCGTTTTTCTCCTTAAAGGGATTTGGTGATATAGTGGCCGTTGGTGTAGCCGGAAACCTCAAGGATTTCTTGAACACGTCGACCTGTTGCGGATCTTGCGATATGAACGACCATGTGAACAGCTTCGCCTATGAGCGGTTCAATGGGCTTTGGCGAATCTGGGTGCATGCTGATGAGCATGGCAAGTCGATCAAGCCCAGCCTTGGCGTTGTTTGCATGCAGGGTTGCAGCACCTCCTTCATGCCCCGTATTCCAAGCCATTAACAGATCAAGAGCTTCTGGGCCGCGGACTTCACCAACCAAAATACGGTCTGGTCTCATGCGTAGCGTGGTTTTCAGCAGAGCCGTCATGGTCACGTCAATGCTCGTGTGGTACTGGACATAGTTCTCGGCAGCACATTGAATTTCGCCGGTGTCTTCGATGATGAAAACCCGTTCTTTAGGGTTTTGAATTACCATCTGGTTGATGATCGCATTCACCAACGTGGTCTTGCCTGAGCCTGTACCACCGATCACAAGGATATTGCGGTGTGCCTCAACAGCAGCAATTAAGACGGCCCGCTGCTGGGCTATCATCATTCCGCGTTCGACGTATTGATCCAGGGTGAAGATGGAAGAGGCCTTTTTGCGAATTGCAAAGGTTGGTGCAGTCACAACGGGTGTAAGTTGGCCAGCGAAGCGGCTGCCATCCAGCGGAAATTCGCCTTCCAAGATTGGCTTTTGCCGGGTGACTTCCTTACCGTGATAACCAGCAATTGTTTCAAGGATGGCTTGCGCTTGTGCCACGCGCATTGAACCGATGCACTTCATCGGTTCACCAAGTCGTTCCTGCCACAGTTTACCGTCTGCATTCAGCATGATTTCGACGGTTTTTGAATCATTCAAAGCTTCCAGAAGCTCTGGTCCCATATCCCGTTCGAGCTTCTTTTTTGCTCGTTCCTTGATGGTGTTGAAGTCTTTTCGCTCATTCATCCTTGTAAGCTCCCTGTATGTGAGCTCAAATCTGTTTTTAAGGGAGAATGAAAGGAGGGAAGAACGAAAGAAAGAGTCGGTTTTGTTGTTTTGTGTGTCCTTGCACAAAGGGGCTTGCCCTTGCGAAGGCGAGGGTCAATCGTTGAACCTTCAGAGAAATCAGAAGCAAAGGCTTCTTCATTATCCCCCTCTTCGAGTTGTGTTCTGATATTTCTAGCTTTGGGGAATTGCCTTTGCACAATGGATAAGAGCTCGAAACGTACGCTCTCAATACGGTTGAGAGTTTTTTGGTCAGCGCTTTTAATCCAGACGAGCCTGCCATCAAATTCCATAAATTTTGCTTCAGACAGCTCTTCAAGTTCAAACAGAGAAATTGGGTTGCTTTCACTAAGCTGCTCACACCACTCTCCCCAGATGGGGTCTTTAATGGACTTTAAGATTTGTTTTCTTGTCTGCGCACTGCTGGCTTGAAACATCTCTGTTTGCTTGTTCTGGAGACTCTCTGGAGAATCAAAATTTCCCTCTAAGACCTTAAGAGCATTATTCTCTAATAAAATCCAATCAAAAGTCACATGCCATTTGTTAAGCCCTTGCCCCATCAAGAAGGGAGACGCTTTGATGCGTTCGCAGAAGTTCTCCCATTCCTGAAGGTCATTTTTGAAGCAACGGCCTAAAAGTGCTTTTAGCTGACGCTTGCGATCTGGTGTCAGGTGGAGCACTTCTTGTCCAACATGCCTTTTCCAAAATTCAATCATATATTCAGAAATTTCGCGCGCACATTGTGTGTGATCTCTGTTTATATTCTCTGAGTAATCTCTGTTTAGGTATATGAGCGAGCAATTTTTTACATTCGAAGGAGCATCTTGAACGCTCGAAGGATCATTTTGAACGTTCGAAGGAGCATTTTGAACATTCGACGTTTCTGCGGTTTTTGACGCTTCATGGTGACGGGTTTTTAAAAAGTCCTCCCCAACAGAAAACCCAGGAAGAGAATACCCCAAGGCAAAAAGATCACCCTGTAGTTTTTTGAGATTCACGCGATATTGGGTTGTTTTATCCCACTTATTGTGGGAATTTATCTTCTCATCAACCCATCCTTTTTCTATAAGAAAGTTCAAATAACGTCTTATCGTGAATCTAGAAACACGTAACATTGTTTCTTCAGCCAGATCTTCTGCTGTTTTATAAATCCACCCATGACGAGGAGCAACATTGCAATCGTTATTAATCTCTCTCTCTTCTTCTAATAGAAGATCAAAATCCTTTACCCGTTGGGTCCAATATAAAAGTTGATTGAGAATGACAGCCATAAAAGGGTCATTCGTTAAAGCGACCAACTCTTCCCGAATAAGAGCCACTTTTAAAGCTTGCCCTTGGGCAGGCTCTTGGGCCCTAGACCCGAGGGGACGGGAAGGACGATCTTCTTCCCAAACGTCTTCACGAGGAGAATCTTCTCGAGGAGAAACACAAGATGTCATAGACCACCCTTCCGTGTTTGAGGAGAAAAGTTTGTAGGGCAGATTTTCTGCGTTCTTTCCCGACTACTCCCTTCATTTATTTGCAAAGATAAAATTCCATGAAACAAATTATCCAAGGATTCTTGAGGCGTAAGCTCAACAATCCATGGCCAAAAACTTGCTTTTCTTATTCGGTGACTTTCAACAGGACTTAAGGTTAAACACAGAAAATAAACCCCGTGCTCTCTGCCAACTTCAATCAGCTTTTCTAAAAGATTCCTGTAAAACACCTTCATAAAGAAATCTCTGTCACGGACATAAGAGAGGCGTTCTGATTGAAGGAAGAGAGTGCATTCCCAGATTTCTTCTTCATAAGGACAAAAAGTGAGAATTGTCTTCTTTATCTGAAGATGAAGGTCATGCGGGCTCTTCCTGTAAAGAATGGCTCCCCCATAAACTTCTCCTTCCTCTTCTTCAGCAAGAATAAACGTTGCTTGAGACTGTTCGCGAGATGAGAGGAAAAATCTTTGTTGGAGCCTCATGAGTTTTACAAAAAGGTCAAGACGTGCTTTGTAATAGCACTGTCTATGTGGCTCAATGATCTTAAACATAAAGCTCCTTTGCTTGTTGAGTGGTTTCGTTTGAACCCAGCAAAGGATGTCTATACGGAAATTATACTTGTTCTCTTAAATCTTGCCTTTAGATGAGATCCAAGTATAAACTCCCTAAAGTATAGAGCTTTGATAGGTTCTGTACGTATGGGCACCTGTGAGGGTCGGAAAAACATTCACAGGTGCTTTTTTATAAGCTTAGGATCATTTTGTTCTCCTTTTCATTTTTTTAAATTTACTTTCCAAAATGGCTTTAGAAAAATCCTCATCCCTTAACTCCTCTTCATTGAAGGAGGATGTGCTTTTCCTTGCTTTTTTCTCTTCGTAGGCCTCGACATCCTGAATGCGGTAAAAAATATGACGTCCTATTCTCATAGAGCGTGGCCCTTTTCCATTCCACCTCCATTGATCAAGGGTAGATGGTTGAAGATACCAGCGATCGGCTAATTCTTTTAAGGTAAGAGGTCCTGACATAAACTAACTCTTCTTTTTGTTGGTTTGTACGTATATTAGTACTAGAACTAAGTTAAGTCAACAAGGAAAAATTAGTTTTTTTACGTTATAGGAGATAAATAGGTTTACAATAGGGGAAAGATATGTGAGAATAAGGGTATTATGAGTACTCCTATAGCCAAGCAGATTTCGACACGTATGAAAGCAAAGGATCTTTCTCTATCTGCGCTTGAAAAAAAAGCCGGCTTAAAGACAAACATTGTCCAAAATATTCTCAGAGGAAAATCCAAAAAGCCCAGTGCCGAAATTTTACAAGCTGTATCGGAGGTATTAGAATGCACTGTAAAAGATCTTCTCAATAAGGAAGAAATTTTTCAGGAAAATGAGACTCTGGAATCAGACAAAGAGATCCTCAACAATAAGTATGAACATCCAAAGCTTTTACAAGATACAGTTAAATGGATAAACGACTTCACGACCCAGCAAGATGCCGAATTAACTGTCAGCCAAGTTTTAACCTCAATTCAAGAAATTTACCTCCATTCCCTCCAAACAAATCCCATAAAAGTAGATCAGGAATTTGGGGAATGGTTTATTGATCTGATCTCAGATTAATTAATGAGGTAAGATAAAGCTTCAACTCTGCATTTTTAAAAAGTTGAGTTATCTCACTTAAACCATCCTCTCTTCCAACGGAGTTGTGAGTTTCAGCAAAGATATTCCATATATGGAGAGATTAAATGTCCTCATCCTCAAGAAAAAGAAATTATTCATAAAAGACTTCCTAAAATTTTTGTGATTTTATTTAAATAGTTGAATGACATTACTCTTTAGATTTTCCGTCTGAATGTCAGGAATAATGATTTTAGTGATAGTCAAGCCCTGACCCGATTTTGAAGATTCATATATAAAGCCATTTTCTCGGCACATTTCTTGTAGAAAGGACTCTTCAATTAAGAGATTAAAAGATTTTTTAATGAGCTTTTCTCTTACCTTATTTAATGAATATCCATTGTCTTGAATTTCAATTTTAATGCTTCCCATTTCTTCCGTCGCCTGAATAGAAATTTTTCCATTTTTGGGCACACGATAGATGGATTTACAAAGCAGATTGGACAAAATAAATTCAGTAAAGAGAAAATCCCCATAGAAAAATAAATTCTCGGGACAAGTCATTTCTAAAGTTAAGTTAAATTTAAAAATTCTTTCTGCGAATAATTGTTTAACTTCTTCCAGTAAAATTCCTAAATGAACAGGCTCTTCCTCAATTTTTGCAATCATTCCCCTTGATAGAAATTGCGCTGCTTTCAGGCATGATTCCACGATCTCTATGGTTTCTGTTTTTGAAAAAGATTTCTTAGGAGATTTTAGATAGTAATCTATAAAATCTAACGACTTTACGATATAATTTAATTGCTCTTGATAACGATCAAGTAGATTTGTATGGAATTTTTTATAGGCTTCATATGAGGCTAGCGAACTCTTATGAAGGTACTGATGCTCTAGCTCATCTTCTTTTAAATGATCTTCTTTTTTAATCACCTTTTGTCAGTGTATGTAAGTTTTTCTCTTTATTCGAAAGAAAGTAATTTACATTGGGGAAGAAGATTCATACTGCTACACTCCTTTCTTGGGAATGAGATTTTAAGAATTTATGACCCTCCATTTTATATTTATCTTGAATCAATTTTAGGTCTAAAATTGCATAGGTTAGCTTTTCTGCGAAGTCTGGGTGAGTTGATGTTAAAATATGAGGCCATGGGAACCTTTTCTTAACCTTATGATAATGGGTGTAATCAAAGCAAAGACACAGAAAGTAGCTGTTTTTTTGATCTCCGAATTCTGCCAGTTGGAAAAATAACTTTGAATAATATTCTTTGATTAATCTTTTTCTTTCCTTCTGGCAAAATGAGTTTTCATAATTAAGCAAAAGGAAAGGCATACAACACCAAATATTTTCATAAAAGAGGAAAAGTAAGGGATTCTGTTTCCTTAGTCCCGCAGGAAGGTCTTCTCTGTGCCTCCTGTAAAGGATTGCTCCTCCGTAAACATTTCCCTCTCCTTCTTCTGCGATAATGAATGTCGCTTGGCTTCTCTCTTCTAATGACAGGGAAAACTTCTGCTTGAGGCCAATTAATCCAATTAAAAGATCTATGCGCGATCGATAAAAACAATGCTTCTGAGGTTCAATTACATTCAGCATAAAAAATCTCCCTGATTTTTTAAAATGTCGTTAATTGAACCCAATCAAGAGACCTATTTGAGGAAGGTAGACTTTTAGGAAATGCTAAGATAAACTTCCTAAAATAAGGTCCCTTTATGGGTTCTTTGCAAAGCGCCTGCGATCGTTTTCCAGACCCTCACAGGCGCTTTAGTTTTTCTTTAATTTCGTCCCTATGTTTTCTCTGTTTTAAAATTCTCTTTTTTTTGAGATATTGCCATTCTCACTATTCATGTCGCCTTCTTCTCTTTGAAAAAAGGAGAAAGGCCTAATTAAAGAATCCCTTCTCCAGTTTATGGGGAGGCTTTGCAAAGAGGTCGCATTATCTTCCTTCTTTGCTTGTTTTCTCACATTTGAGGTGGGAAATTTTGAATTGTGTTTTGTGGGTCCTCATACTTATTCCAAAGTTAATTTGCTTTCATGAGTGCTTTTCATTAAAATAGGCCTTATAATAATTCGTAGCTTTATGTCATATTTCGTAAATCTACGTATATCATATGATTTTTTAGCAATCAACAATTTTTTTTATCTTATTAACAAATTGAAAATAGAACATTTGAGTTTAAAGAATGCAAAATGTACAAAAATTAGGGAGTAAGATTAAGTCTCACATAAGTAAAGCAAATTTAAGTGTAAGAGACTTGGAAAGACTTGCTGGACTTAAGCGTAGTGCGGTTAGTAATATTTTAGAAGGCAAGATCAAAAAGCCTTCTTTGGACACGCTGCGCGCCATAGCTAAAGCCCTCAATTGCTCCTTAACTGAATTTTTGGAATTAGAAGAATTAGAAACTTCTGTTCGTTTACATTTTCCTTTAAGCCCTCCGCAAGAGCAGATTAATTTCCCTGTTCATTTGCCTCTTCTTTATGAAACAATGGATATCCTTTCTCATTGTTTTAAAAACAATAACTATGACCCCAACTTAGATCTCTTTTTACAGTGTGTTAAAAGAGTGTATATTTATGCTCTCGGCAATGGTGAAAACAAAATTGATCCTAAGTTTGCAGAATGGGTTGTCGATAGTGTTACTAACAGTGATGTATAAATGGCTACTGCACCATTAAATGATTCTACAGGTTTCTCTCGTCTTATATATCAAGAATTCGCAGATTTAGGGGGAGCGTTTTTGTCTTATGAAAATAGCAACTTATGGGCTCTTAAATCGGGTATAGAAAACCCCTATTTCAATTTCCTACTTATAAAAAACCAGAATTCGTTTGAATGCGAAAAAGCGGTCAGCTTTTTTGAATCCCTTCCTTTCGAATGCACCATTGAAAGGAATAACCTTTTCCTTATTCAAAAGTTGAAAGAAGACGGGTTAACTTTTGGAGAAAATACAACGAGAATGATTCTCAATTTGAATGATTTTGATATTAATTCTCTACCTACTCCAAAGATCTCTATCAAAGAAGCAAAAAGCGAAACTGATATCCGTCATTGGATTAATGTTACCGCACTGAGTTTTAGATTATCCAAAAGTTACATCAAAAAATTCTTTTATCCCTTGTTTATATCTTCTCATAAAAAATTTAAGGTCTCTCTTTGTTTTTTTGAGAATGTTCCCGTCGCTGCTAGCTTACTTTTTCTTGCTCCTCCTTACGCGACTATTTTTGCTTTATCCACCCGCCCTCAATTTAGAAAGCTCGGCCTAGCTTATCATCTTCTCCAACGTGAACTTACTATTGCTAAAGATATGAACGTTCTTCATTGTACCGTACAAGCAACTTCCCTCGGCCAAGCCGTATATAAAAGATTAGGTTTTAATGTGACACAGGAACTCACAACTTTTATTTTTGAACCTTCTAAAAAGAAAATGATTTAAATCTTATACGTAAAAATCTTTATTACGCTTTGCCCCGCTTTGATAAGAAAATATGTTAAATCCAGAAACTTCTTTAAAGTTTAAACTTTGGAACAAAGGAACGCCCCAGATGAAGGTATCCAAAAAAATACTCTTTACGCCTTGCCTATAAGCGTCTTCCATTGCCTTAAGTATAACCTTTTTGGCGATCCCTCTTTTACGGTAAGGAGCCTTTGTCGTAACGAAGAGAAGAACCGCATGGGTGTCTTTTCTCAAAACAAGGCAAGTTGTGACCAGCTCTTTTTCATATTTTCCTATATAAAATGATGAAAAATCAGGAGACATAAATAGCGGGTATAGAAACTTATAGAGATTTTCAGAATTGTATTTGTAAACAGATGCGCACGATTTAACCCATGCTTCCAGATCATTCGTGCTTTCTATTCTCTCAACTTCAATTTTACTGAAAGATTCTGGTTTTCCTTTATGATCATAAATCTCCTCGAGCGCTTTTACGAACCCTCTCGTTATAAAATTAATTCTAAAGCCTCTCTTTTTTAATTTCTTATTGAGAACTAAGTTATCGGCTTTGATTAACCAGACAAAAGAATCCATCTCAAAAAAGCTTATGGATTTTTCTATCGTAGTTCCTTCTATATTTTCACTGCTTATGACGTAGTTGTATGGGGCTTCATTAATTCCACTTTTTACAAGAATATTGCTACCTCTGGTTTCGCATTTAAATGGATCAATCTGACCAATAGCATTAAAAATTGATGTATATGCTTCTTCAATTTTTATCAATTGATCTTTGCTCATATATCGAGATCATTATCCTTAAAAGCTTTGAGAATATTTGCTGATCCAATCTTATCTCCACTAAAGTACTTTTTATGAAGATCAAAATAATGTTTTGCGAGAAAATCATCTCCAAGCTGAGAGTATAAGATAGCTAATTTTGCATATACTTCACGATATCCATCTCCCTCTTTTCTGGTAAAGAGGGTATCAAGAATTTTCTCAGCGAGATGATAGGTCTTTTCTGCTTTAAGCAACTCACCTTTTTCAACATACAAATCTCCCAGAATTATATTACTGTCTGCTTGGTCAACAACTTCATAAGGCCCGCCATAGTAATTTTCGAGTCGCCCTAAACTTTCTTTTATATATTTTTCTGCCTCATTATATGTCCCTTTGTTTTTCTTATATAATCCCATAGATAACACAAGGTTTGCTATAAGTTCATTATTCTTTGTACCAAAAAATTCTTTAGCTTGTGTGAGTCCTATTTTTGCCCAATGATAAGCACTTTCATAATCTCCCATCTTCAAGTCCACCCAAGCTTTCATCTGTTGAACGTAAATCCTAAAAACCAGATTTTCTTCTTTCTCAAGCTGGTTAACAGCTCTATTAATCGCTTGCTGAGATAGAGCCTGGTCGCCTTTTTGCGTTAGGACCCAAGCTCTCACAAAATGAAATAGAGTTTTTGTACTTTCGCTTTCAATGTTCTTTATGAGAGTTTCAGCCCTATCTAAAAGATTGAGGGATTTTTCAAATGCTCCTTGAAAAAGATAATACTGGGCAAAATTTATATAAGCTCTAAAGAGTTCCTCAATGTGTAAAGGTGAGGACTGAAATACCTCTATTGCTTTGTTAAAGTCATTTTCTATTTTCTTAGTGTATCGTTCGTCTTCTTCACGAAAAAGAGACCGAGAATATACACGGTCACTGTTAAACCGAGCTAAAATTAAAGGATCAAGATTTTTTACTTTTTTCAACAACACGCCAATATCATGAACCATTCTCTCATAAGTCTCTTGATCCCGTGTGTAGTACGTCTGATATTCTAAAATATGAAGTTTAAGTTCGATTAAGTTATTTTCGTAGACTTTAAGCTGCTCTGCATAATTGCAAAGCAATTCTAAATGAGGAAGCAAATGAGGTCTTTTAGAAAAAATTTGGGTAGACTTATCCCATCTCCCTTTTAAAAATTGGGTAAATATCTCTAAGCTGTCTTTTATATGTTTTTCTTTATCTTTGTCAGATTGAAGATCTTGTAGAACGACAGGAATAAGGTCGTGCATGCTGTATGTATTTTCTTCTTCTCCAGACTTCAATCGGATTCTATCTTTCTCAAAGAAAGATGACTTCGTGATCTCACTCAAAGCATCGTTGAAATCAAGCATATTATCAGAACCCCAGCTTCTAGAAAGATTAACTAGAATGTCTTCAGGTATTTTGTTATTATGCCAAAAGGAACAAAGGAATAATAATTTTACACCTAGGGAAGATTGTTTTTCTAATTCTTCTAATGAAAGTCTAAGCGCTGTTTCAGCCGTCATCTGATAATTATCATGAATATCTTTTAAATCTTTATCCTTTTGAAGAAGCTCTGCTTCTCGTTTCCACAGTTCCTCCCTTTTATTTAAGAAAAGGGTTTTATACTCATTCACATCCATAATTTGATGTTTTCTAATGTAGCAGCCTGCTTGCGTTAAAGATAAGGGATGATCAAAAAGAAGAGAAGCCAATTGATCAAGTTGGGCTTCATTTTCAATATGAATGATCTTTTGTAGTAAACTTATTGATTCATTTCTTTTAAATTTCTTAAGCTTAATTGGATCTTTCCACCCTAATTCACTTCTTGAGGTAATAATAACGTATCCCCCTGAATTATTATTTTTTGGAGGTAAGTAATCTATAATGTCTCCTTTATTTTGCACGTTATCAAAGATGAGTAGCCACTTCACCTGGGTCGATTGAAGAAAAGAGTGTATCCTTTGCAGGAGAACATCTGGTTGGGAATTTACATTTATGGGAGAGCCACCATCATCAGAAAGCCTGGAATTATTAAGCTGAGCAGCTAAAGTTCTTAATTGATCTATAATGGATTTTTTTGCGTCCAAAACCCATACGATATCGTAATTACCCTGATTCAGCTCAGCAAACCTTCGAGCTGTTTGGGTTTTACCTGTGCCTAAAAAACCTGAAATAACGACCGGGTAGTGACCAGAATCAATCAGGGATTTTACTGTTTTAAGAATCTCTTCTCGACCAGTAAAATTTTCATTAGTACGTGATAAATTGGTAATTATTGTTCGTGAAGATTTTCCTACCGCCTCATTGCTGTAAGGTAAAAATTTACCTATACAAAAGAGAAATAAAAGCCCGAATAAACATTTTAACGTTATGTTCATAATGTCCCGTCTTTTTTTATATACGAAAAGGGGATAACATTATTTCCTAAGTTTGGCTGAGTTGTCTCTCCACTTTTTTTACGTCCTAGTGACTGCATAGGTAATTTAAGAATTAAATCATTTCCTTTATAAACTTCATAATGTGCTTTTAGCTCACCTCCTAAGAGATTTACAAGTTTTTCTAAATCATGCCACTCAAGGAACATACAATCGACAGAATCTCCTTTTTCTTTTTGTAAATTTTCTTGTTTAACCTGTTGATCTAGCACGTAGCCATAATCTTTACATTCTAAGAAAAACTGTTCCTTGTCACTGGATAGGCTTAGTTCAATGATTCCACCCTTTGGGCTATTTTGTATGGCTCTATTTAAAAGATTGATCACAACTTGTTTGACAGCCAATTCATCGCTTATCAAATTTCCTATTTTCCCCTTGATCCTTTTTTTTATGAGGATCTCCTTTTTTAGCGTTTTCTTTAAAAGAATCGTACTCGCCTCCTCTAAAACTCTATTTAAATCAACTGAGGTCACTTCACTTTTTACACAGGAATAACGGGAGTGCATGATAGCTTTTTCAAATATCTCCATGAGATCATCTGCGTTTTCTTCTAATTGCTCAGTTTCATTAATTCTCTTGAATAGACAATTTCCTACATAAATAATTTCTGATAAAGAATGAGAAACTCTATGGTTTATTTCAAACTGGAATTTCCTACCTGCTCTTTCTGCTTCCTCTGAAGATTTCACATAGCTTTCTAATTGTCTTTGCTGTTTTAAGAGCTCTATGTTTTCCCTGTTTTTTTCTCGGTTAATATGCACAACTCTTTTCATTACACGTCGATGGTAAAAAAGTGAAAACAATATTGAGGAAAGTAAAAATATAAAGAGCAAACAAGTTTGTAATCCAATCAATTTTAAAAAAAGAATGTAAAACTGCCTTTTTGAATAAAGTATATACAAATAATAGAAAATCTTATTTGAATGAACGATGAATGGATAAGAAAAACTCTCCAATCCTCTGTTTTTAAAAAAATTTTCATCAATTTTTCCTGTTGGCATCATTCCTTTAATTTGTTTTATTTCCTTAGAAGAAAGGGATATAGATGAGGCAATAATTTGAGAACCTTTGTCGAACAGTATAAATTCATGGTTTTCTTCCGCAAAGATGAGCCTCAATCTTTCGACTAAAGCTTCCATATTTATTCTTACATTTAAAAAGCCGCGATAAGTTTCCTCATTGTCTCGAACACCTACCCCCACGTTTATGATATATGGAGATGAAGGGATATTTAAGAGCATACCTCCTGAAATTTCCATGCTTTTATTGTTTTTCTTCAACCTCGAAAGGTAATCCTGCTGAAGGTTTATTTTATTTTTCAGTTCCCCAAGACGTCCTATTGGAAAAGAAATATCCTCACCAATCCAATTGACTCCAGAAATACGTATGGCCTCTTTATCAATATTTTCTATGCCATACACATAGGCTTTCTTTAAGGTGTCTGCTATCTCTTCTTTATTAGTAAAGATGTTTTTCGCTTTAAATTCGGAAGATATTTTTTCTAATACTTCTTTATAGCAATCTATAGTATATGAAAATTTATTTTCGAATTGCTGCGCTTCTTTTAGAACGCTATTTACATAGCGTTTTTCAAATAAAATGTATTCGATTGCCAAGTATGAAATTAATATAACAAACAGTACTCCAGTCAAATACCAAGAAAGAGGGCTTCTTACTATGCTGTTTTTCATAAAGTATTATCTCTGATGTTAATTCTTACCGCTTAATTTTTAGGGTGTTTTCAATCTTAATTGGGAATGGGTGTAATGACAACTTTAAGTATATGGATTTAGACCGGAAAATAAACTTTGCTATTGATGGGCTTATGTCTTCTAATTTTATGTAGTCGAGTGGCTAGAAAATCCACGTCATTTTCTTGTAGAAACGAAATGATTTATGTGTTAACCAATGAAATTTGGTCAAATGGTGACAATTAAAAAATTACCTTTAAAATTTTTAGTAATAAAAATTTGGAAGGCTTTTTAATTTCGATATGCTAATTTTCTCACGTGACTTGAATGGCTTTCCCTAAATCCCTTTTAGAAGTGTATTGATATACGTCTTAATATATACTATCATATAAATATACGCTAAGATGGATATTTATATGGAAGATTTGATAGAGGAACTCCTAAAGGCTCGTAAGGAAAAGGGGTTCACACAGTCTGAGCTTGCCAAATTGGTGGGTCTCCCTCAAGGTCATATTTCAAGCATTGAGCAAGGAAAAATTGACATAAGAATCTCAACATTAGTTCAAATAGCTCGCATTTTAGATCATGAGGTGATGCTTATTCCACGCCAATTCAATTCTCTTGTAAAAGCCATTATAGAGGAAAAAGAAGGGGTTGAATCCGAACCTCTCTGGCAACCCGATAAAGAAGAAGATTAACTATGATAAGATCAATCAATGTATTTTTACAAGAAAAGCGCATCGGACAAATCAGTTTATTATATGGGGAAAACACCCTTTTTGTTTTTGAAGATGATTACATCGAAGATCTCTCTCGCTCCACTCTTAGTCAAAGCTTTATTTCGAAGACTGGACAACTTATAACCCAAGTGAGGCCTACACGTACTAGGCTTTATCCCTTTTTTTCTAACCTTCTTCCAGAAGGACATTTACGAGAATATCTTGCAGTTAAAAATCAAGTAAATCCACAACGAGAATTTGCTTTAATAGAAGCTCTTGGAGAAGATTTACCAGGTGCTGTCGTTATTCGACCGGCGATGGCTGAACCTTATCCTCATGAACTTAAAACGACTCTAAAAAAGATTCCCCCAGAAAAGAGACCTTATCGATTTTCATTGGCAGGCATACAGCTAAAATTTTCAGCTCTTCTTAAAAGAAAAGGAGGGCTAACCATTCCTGCTTCAGGAATTGGAGGAACATGGATCGTGAAGCTTCCTTCTGCAAATTTCTTTCAGGTTCCTGAGAACGAATATGCGATGCTGACATTGGCTAAACAGGTTGGCATTGAAGTGCCTGAGTGCCGTCTTATTTCCCTTGAAGAGATCGAAGGTCTTCCTGATCTAGGGCCTCTCCAAGGTCATTTAGCCCTTGCCGTTAAGCGTTTTGATAGGGGGCCTAACCAAACACGTATTCATATGGAAGATTTTGCGCAAGTCTATGGTATTTACCCTGAACAGAAATATGACAAAGTAAGCTATACGAATATTGCAAATATGATTTGGACTTTATGTGGAGAAAAGGGATTAACCGAATACATCCGACGATTAGTCTTTAGCATCCTCATTGGTAATGGCGACATGCACCTTAAGAATTGGTCGTTCCTTTACCCGGATCGGCGCACACCTCTCTTATCCCCTGCCTATGATTTGCTCTCCACTGTCCCTTATATTCCCGGAGATAATCTCGCATTAACATTGGTTAAAACAAAGCAAATGCATCTTTGTAATGAGCAAGTCTTTAATGCATTAGCAGAGAAAGCAAAACTTCCTAAGCATCTTGTCTTGAATACAATGAAGCAAACAGTTGAAGCTACCCGACAAAACTGGCCTCAAATAAAACAGAATGCAGATTTAGACCAAAGAATCCTCTCATCTATTGACGAACATATGAGTTTTATTCCTTTATGATCTTTAATATGATATGTGGTCTTTAAAAGGTGAGAGAAAAGAGGGGGAACCCACTTATGAGAACAATGAAAAACTTCCTTTAGGTGACAATATGGTGACAATTAAAAAACTACCGCTTAAAAATATAGCAATAACTTGTTGATAAAAAATGAAAAAATTAAATACTAAGAAGTAGATTCCTAATCTTGGGGTCGGAGGTTCGAATCCTCTCGGGCACGCCAGCCTTCGCTGCTTCGCAGTTACGGCTGGCAAGTCAAAAAGAAAGATAAGCAGCGAAGGCTGCCCGCCGAAGCCTTGGCGTAGGCGGGCTAAAATAATGTCCATGCCGGATACATAGGTAACACTTTATACCGAACTCTAAAACTGATCGATTTCTTCTACAAAGCCCAGTGATATATGTCTTAATATATATTATTATATAAATATGTATTAAAATGGATATTTTTATGGAAGATTTGATTAAGGAACTCCGTAGAGCTCGTAAGGAAAAGAGGCTCATACAGTCCGAGCTTGCCCAATTGGTTGGTCTCCCTTAAGGTCATATTTCGAGCATTGAACAAGGAAAAATTGAATAAGAATCTCAACGTTAGTTCAAATAGCCCGCATTTTAGACCGTGAGGTTATGCTTATTCCACATCAATTTAATTCTCTCGTAAAAGCTATTATAGAGTGAAAAGAAGGGCTCGAATCAGAACCACTTTGGCAACCAGATAAAGAAGAAGACTAGGCTATGAATTGTAAAAGCATTATGGATAAGGAGCCATAAACGTTGGAATCATCAAATAAATTACCCTTACCCTCAAAATCTGCTCAAGAAAATATCGTGCACTTTCTAATCTCGTAAGGAACAATGGCTTTAACCGTTGTATCCGTCGGATAGGGCGGAAGATCCTCATCTCTAAAAGTGCTTTTTCCCGTTGGATTGAAGACCAAAATGGAGAACTGCAATAATGATGAATGGGAAAGAAGAAAAGCCCCTCTTTGAGGGAGAGGAACTAATCAAAGGGTTACAACCCATTTTTAACATCCTCAAGCTTGTCACTCAACAAATTGGGCCCTCTCCCACGTCTTCTTTCAACTCATTCCTGCCAGGGAACTATGTCAAAGATTTTATGCAAGCCATACATCAGGCAGGAATAAACTTTCATGAAAAGATTATAGAAGATGGTGCTATCCTTCATAAACTATCATACCTAAATCATTGGATGACACAATTTTCGCCCTTCTTCTTGGGTGTGATGCCGTCGTCACAAGTATCACGCTCCCAAACTACCAACTCATGAAATTTACTCTTTACTGCCGCATCCTGCTGCTTGTCCAACGGCATATCATTCAAGTCTTCAATAACAGAGAAAAAGATCTTATACACCAGCACTTTGAGCGGCAGGACCTTGGTGGGGTCGGGTTGTCTGGACCGTATATTCCCGTATACTGAGCGAACCATCTCCACTACATCTGTGGGATGATTATATAACAAAAGCATATATATCTCTTGTTTAAGTTTTGGGGGGAGATCTCCCTTCGGGCATGTTATAAGATTCTTCCAGGATCCATGCAGCGAACAGATGGCTTCGCGAAGGGCTCTACTAACTGATCCCAAATTTATTATATCCTGCGTTTTAATGAAATGAGGAAAAATTACGTGAATCCAAATGTCCCGTGGGAGCCCTACTAACTCTAATGGCTTTGCTGAATGTGCTGGCTTTTCTGCTGGTTCCATAGCCGATGCTATCGGGCATACTGTGGTTGTTAAGGCCACACATGTTAAAAATTGCTTCATGAACTTGGGGACGACTGTTGGATACTGTTGGATTATCATGTTCATTGTGTTTTTTCCTTCACTCGATTTTGGGTTACATTACTTATTTTCTTTATTTATATTGTAATCTTAATGTCAAATAATTTAACAGTTAGTTAATATTTGAGGTTTTTTGTCATCACGAGGATATTGCCCAAAAAGACGAAGGAAAGACCAAGTAAATCGGTTATAGACCACTCATAACCTTCAAGAGCCCAGGATACAATAAGAGCGACGACTGGGAATAAGACAGTCGTATAACTCGCAAGCTCTGGGCCTATGGTTTTAATAAGTTTTAAATAGCACAAGAACGCCACAATTGATCCTGGGATAACTAAATAGAGAAGAGATGCCCAATACACAATGCTGTTTGGAAAAACAAAGTGATTTGATTGAACAAAAGTATAAATAATCATAGCTAGCGTTCCATACACCATTCCGATTGTCATAGAGGGAATAATCTCTAATCCATGATTGTGGTTTCGTTTGCTTATGATGCTGCCTGTTGAAAAAATTAAGGTTCCGATGCCAGCTAATGTAAAACCCTTGATGGTATTATTTTCCATGGTAACGTGAGTAACTTCATACCAAAAGAAGAGGCATAAACCAGTGATGCCAATGAAGACGCCAAGGGTGATATTAAGATTAGGCTTTGTTCGAAAGAAAATAAAGTTATTCAAAATACTCAAGAAACTTACGCCCGAAAAAACAACAGCGATAACTCCAGAAACGATGTGATGAGTTGCCTTATAAACAAATAAAAGATGTACTGAAAACATTGATAATCCAAGTAAGCATAAAAATACATGATCTTTTATTTTAAAACGTAACGATATGCCTTTAATTTTGCACCAGACCAGCAAGCATAAAGCTGCAAGAAAAATTCTGTAGAGGATAGAAATTTCAGCAGGGGCATGACCACTTTGTAGTTTAATTGCAAACCAAGTGGTTCCCCAGATCAAAACTGTCAAAATATATAAAATTACATTATTCATAGGGAGTAATATTATTTTTTGTTAATTTTACGCGGGACTATCGCAAGAGATTATTTATGATAGTTTTAAGCATACGTTGTATTCATCATTAAAATAGGCATCGCTTTAATAAAAATCAATCTCTAAAAGTCAAGGCACCTCAACTGCCCACTCAGGTGATTCTCCATCTTCAACAGACCAAATCCGGATACATAGATAACAGATTATCCCCCTCGTTTTTCATGGTTAATGAGCCATTTTTTGCGGGTGATACCACCGCCATACCCCCCTAAATCCCCATTCGTATTGATGACACGATGACAAGGAATAATAATGGCAAGCTGATTGGCACCATTTGCATTTGCAACAGCACGAAAAGCTGATGGTTTTCCAATAGCTGCAGCGATGTCAGAATAGGACCGTGTTTCACCGAAAGGAATCTTTTGGAGTTCTTCCCACACACGTTTTTGAAAGGGAGATCCAAGAAGAAATAGAGGTGTTTTGAACTCTTCTAACTTACCGTCAAAATACTGGTTTAGTTCTCTTTCAATTGAATGAATGGGCTCAGTTATCCCCGGTAATATAGTTGATTTTGTTTTCTTTCTCAACCGCTCAACCTCGCGTTCAAGACCCCGGCGATCCACAAATTCTAAAAGATAAAGTTCCCTCTCATCTGCAATGGCTATCATTGGACCAAGTCGGGTATCCAACCACGCTGCCTTTAAGATATGACGGAGTCCTACTAAAGTCGGGGCTGCTCCCATTATACGGGAAAATGCATCCCTAAAACCGCTACTGGATTCATAACCAGCATCAAGTTGAGCGTCTATCACTTTGTTTCCTTCCCTAATTTGTTTCATAGCGAGCCCCATGCGACGAGCACGAGCATAGGCAACGAAGGTCATGCCGAATCGTTTTTTGAATTGACGACGGGCCGTTGAGGCATCAACAGATAATTCCCGAAAATCCCTATCTTTCCACCGCCTTTCAGGGTTTTCTTCAACAGCATCGACAAGTGTCTGAATGAGCTCTGAAACTTGATTGGGGTGTGACAAAGGCCGGCAACGCTGACAAGGCCGAAAGGAAGCCAAAAGAGCTTCTTGGGCCGTTTCAAAAAATTCACAGTTCTCGAATTTTGGCTTTCTTGCGGAGCACGTCGGCCGGCAGAATACACCGGTTGTTTTAACTCCTACATAAAACACACCTTCGTATTCCGTTTTTTTATCTATTAAGGCCTGGTAATACTCTCTTTTATTTTCAACTGTTATCATGCTTTTCCTTACTCGATTCTGTATTCTAAACCTTCATGATTCTCCATTATAGTGAGTTTATGAAAAGACGTAGCCGAAATTCAGGCATTGATTTTTCTTTAAATGTCTCAGCAAAGATAAGCAGAAGTTATCTTTCTTCCATTTTAGAAAAAATTTATCATCCCAATGAAAAAATGTCTTGACCCTAACCTTGCGTCATACCCTAGCTTTCAAAATAAGGAGAAAGAACGATGACCCAGTGGTATGTGAATGAGCTGAGTAAGCTGACGAAAGTTTCGGTGCGAACCCTGCATCATTACGATAAAATTGGCTTGCTCAAACCATCCATAAGGCTCGCTAACAATTATCGTTCGTACTCTGAGAAGGATTTATTGAAGTTACAACAGATTCTTGCCTTGAAATTTTTTGGCTTTGAGCTCTCGCGCATCAAAACGTTGATACAAGAAGAGATCAATATTTATGATCATTTTCGCGCACAGCAAAAATTCCTTGAGCAAAAAGTTAAATCTTTACAAGAGGCTAGCCAAACACTTGAGCTTATTCTCAGCGAAAGTGACTCCAATAAATCTGTTCCTTGGGAAACAATACTTAAATTGATAGAGGATTATAATATGACAAAAGAACTTGAACATCCATGGCTTGCTAAGGTGCTCAACTCAGATGAACTTAGAGAGTATGCTCACTTTGAACAAAGTGTGAAGACTCGGTTCACAGAAAGTCAGAAAAAAAAACTTGAACAAGAGTGGAGTGACTTAATAGCGCAGGTTGAAGCCAATCTCGATAAAGATCCATCCAGTGATATTGGTAATCGTATTGGAAAACAATGTATGGATTTGGTGAATAGCTGGTGGGGTAAAAAGCATGCAGCTTTACGAACAGCTATTTGGCAAAAGGGCTATCAGGAAGGCAAAATGGAAGTGGACCCTCCCTTATCTCCCCAAGTAGTTGACTGGCTCGATAAGGCAATAGCAGACTATTATAGAAACCGCGCGTACAATATTCTTTCGCAAGTTGAAACACAGCCTTCTGATCGTGTCTTAATGCAGTGGGAAGAGTTATTGGAAGATATGCACGGACATGATCAAGCTCTTAATGATGCTTTTTATGAAATTGCTTTGAAAGACGATCATGTTAGCACTGCTGCTAAAAACTGGCTCAAGAAAATTTCTAAATAACGCAGTGTGCAGGTTTTTTTGATTGATTGTTTAGATCCTCGGCCAAGAAATGCTAAATGTTTTCCTTCGGAAAACAAAGCATTTCTTGCCAAGGATGACACACCGTGTGTCCCCTCTCCGTGTCATCCTTGGCAAGAAAAGGTTGATTTTTCGAAGAAAAAACTTACCTTTTCTTGGCCGAGGATCTAAAGACCTCTTTAAAAAAACTTGCATACTGCATTAAATAGGAGGTTTTTTCTGCTCTTGCTCTAGGGAGAGCAGAAAGCTCATGAAGAGCAATTTAAAGGATTTTGCACGCTTCGTCAAAAGAGAGACGAGGAGCGCGAGGGCCCGGAAGGCCTGCAGGGTCTCCATGTCCAAGGTTGCACAGGAAGTTAGATTTAAATCGACCTTCCGGAAAAAATTCTTTGTCGACACCTTCATTCGAAAATCCAGACATGGGGCTGCAATCGAGACCACAGGCTCGGGCTGCAATGATAAAATAGCCCCCTTGGAGACTGCCATTACGAAAGGCCGTGTCTTCTATAAAGGGATGTTTTCCCTCAAACCAAGATTTTGCATCCGCAAAGGGAAATAACTCGGGGAGATAATCATAAAACTGCAGGTCATAAGCTATCAGAGCTGTTGCAGGGGCAACCATCGTTTTATCCACATTCCCCGGAGCCAGATGGGGTTTTAAGCGCTCTTTGGCTTCTTTTGACCTTAAAAAAAGAATTCTTAAAGGACAACAATTGGCACTCGTCGGTCCAAGACGCATGAGGTCGTAAACCTCCTGTAAAAGCTCATTGGAAACGGGCTTGTCTTTCCACTTATTGTGGGTTCTCGCATCATAAAAGATTTGCTTGAGGCAATCTTCAGCAATTTTTCCCATAACCTTCTCTCCCTTTGTTTATTTAAAATTATAACTATTTTCTACTCTTGTGTCATCCCCCGCCTTCGCGAGGGCAAGCTCTCGGTTTAGAAGCACTTGCCCTCGCGAAGGCGGGGGATGACACGAACGCGTGGATAATTATCTAAAATTTTATCTATTATAGGGGGGAAAGGTTAATAATTCGTAACTGCTCATCTTGAAACCCCTCACCCGCTATGCGCATGACGACCTCCCACAAGGGGTGTTTTGTTGCAATAACTTGGCTCCCTCATCAGCGAGTTGCCATAATTTGAAAGAGCTCGTTTGTGTCATGATGACTGAGAATCAAGGAACACGTAGAGTTTCCTAATTTTGTCATTTCGAACGATAATCACATCCAAGCCCGTGTAGGCTGGCACCTCCCCGTGCGGACCGGAACCCCAAGCAAGAAGACCGACATCGTGGAGGGCCCGAGGCTCGCCATGCGGGGTATAAACGAAGTGTGAGTGTGTCTCACGAAGATCACCGGCAAATTTGTCCAGAGCATCGTGCCCAATGAACTTTCCGGGCGGTGCGTACAGCTGGCAATCTTCAGTATAGAGTTCGTCGATTGTTGCACGGCGGAGTACCGCGTCACCTTGGCCGAAGACCTCCTGAAGGTTACGGTGAAGCAGTTCGTGGATACGATTACTCATGATATTCATCTTTCTCGATATTGAGGGCGTCCTCATCCATGATTGTAAAAGTTAATAACTGTCTATTCATCTTGGAACCCCTCACCCGTCACGCCTTCTGCGCATGACGACCTCTCCCACATGGGGAGAGGTAAAGCAAGCAGCACTTGAATCTCCTCTCCACCGAGTGGGAGAGGTCGCCGCGAAGCGGCGGGTGAGGGGGTTAACCCCACACTTTTTTAAGGCTTTAAACGCATGTGCTGATCAAGGGTCATCTGATCATACTTACGTAAGTCCCGGCGTTTAATTAAATTCTGCACATCCATAATATAGGCGTGTCCGCGTTCGGAAAATTTTTGGAGGCCAGCAGCCAAGGTATGTCCACACAGCGGCTTATTTTTTGCTCTTAAGTTTGCCCGAATTTCTCGGAAACCTTTATAAGCAGCATGACGATTAAGATTTGTAATGTAGGCCAAGACATTAGCCTCAAGACTTGCAAATTTCTCTACATCTTTTTTCGTTCGCATGTGACCAAAGGTGGAATTTTTATTAACGGCAGCATGGGATCTTCCCCCACCTGTTTCAATGGTGGCTTGTGCTAATGCTAAGGAAGGAGGAACAATGTCTACGTGTTTTAACAAAGCTTCAATTCTCGTTGATTTGCATCGATAGTCAGAAGCGAGCTTACTGAGCCACATTTTCTCTGCGTGAAGCAAACGGTGCCCTGCCTTTTGACGCTTTTGCAGGTCTACAAGACGAGCTCTATCAATTAAAATCTTTTCATTCACTTTTAAAATATGGGGTAAGAGCACTTGAATGAATGAAGCGTTTGAAGACTTTTTCTGACGTTGCATATCACGAGGAAGCTTCGCCAAAAAGAGGCGAGGAACTTTTCCATCACTCTTGGCTTTTGTGAGGGTGTAATTCCAGTTCTTAAATACATGATCAAGTTCTTTCACGCTTGAAACTTGGAAATGCTTTTCCTTCGGAACGACAAGACCAACGGCTTTTGCGGAACCGGGGGTGTTGCGGTGATAATGGCCTTTATAAATGGCAAATCCCACTTGACCTAGTATCATTAATCCCAAAGTAACAATAAGGGAAATCTGAGTTTTCGATTGTTTTACCATAATTAACTCCTTAACTCTCTATAGCTCTGACTTCTAAAACTTCCGGCACATAATGACGTAGCATATTTTCAATACCAGCCTTCAATGTTGCGGAAGAACTCGGGCACCCATCACAGGCCCCCTGCATACGCACATAAACGATGCCGTCTTCAAAGCGATCAAAGACGATATCTCCTCCGTCCATAGCCACCGCTGGGCGGATACGGGTATCCAAGATTTCTTGAATCTGGATCACAAGAGGGTCATCGTCGTCTTTTGGGTATATGGGGATCCCAATCTCATTAAACAAGGGTTGATGTGTTATAAAATGTTCCATGATGGCTCCTAAGATGGCAGGCTTAAGCACTGCCCACTCAAGGAACTCATCCTTAGAAACTGTAATAAAATCCGCGCCAAAAAAAACACCTTTCACGCCGTCAATCTCAAAAAGCTTAAGAGCAAGGGGTGATGGGGTGGCCTCTTCCCGGGATTTGAAATCCGCCGTTCCTTCTACCATGAGGACACGGCCGGGAAGAAATTTTAATGTGGCCGGATTAGGTGTTTCCTCTGTTTGTATAAACATTGTACGCACTCATCCTTATGAACGATATTCTTTAATAAACTAAAAGGAGGGAGTAATGCAACCCTTCTTCCCTAAGTCATTCTTTTTGAGGGAAATTATATGTATATTTACGCATTTGAGCGAAAATACTACAGGTCGGAATGATACGTATGGGCAGGGCAAATCGTGATTCTAAATAATTATTAAAGGAAAAAGGAATAAGTGAGTGGTTTAAGAAATAAGAACGAGGCCCCTCCATTTTCTAAAGAAGGGGCCGATGTTTCTATCCTTTATGAATTGTACATGCAGTTGCACTCGTAATTATAAGATTGAACTCAGCTTGGCCAGCCTTAAAACTATTGTCTGTACACGTAGCAGTAATAGGAGAAGTGATCTTTGCGGAGATTTTACTGCCCTTAAATGAATCCAATTCCGGGCATTTAAAGGGGACCAGATCTCCGGAAACGGAGAGACCTACTGGTGTGGCCTGCCCAGAACAAATTGTTGTAGTGGTTCCTCCAGTGGTGCCAGTGATTTCAAAACTGACTGGTTTGCCATCATACTCAGGTAAGTCACTGTGCACATAAATATCAGTGGCATTCCCATGAGATGCGATCAAACAGGTTGTAGCCATTACTGAAGCTGCGATAGTTAATGATTTTAAAGACATTTTTTTCTCCATTTTTAGTAAGGTATGTTCATGCTAGGTTGCATGCGTTCTATGATTAAAAGAAATACATTAAAAAAGAATTAAGGTTGACAAAGGTTTTATAGCTTTCCCATCTGGGTCAGAATTTTCCATGATTGTTCATCAATAGGCACAACGGAAAGCCGGGATTGGCGCACAAGACCGAGGTGTTGGAGACGGGGATCTTCTTTGATTTCTTTTAATGTAACTGGGCGGGGAAAGGGTTTGACGGTTTTAACATCCACCATACCAAAACTGCCTTTCGGATCAGATGGGTCAGGATAGTAAGGTTTTACGATTTCGACGACACCCATAATTCGCCGCTCATCTCCTGTATGATAGAAAAGGGCGAGATCCCCTATCTTCATTGCCTTAAGGTTATTTCGGGCTTGATAGTTTCGAACCCCATCCCAAAATGTCACGCCGTTCTTCACTTGATCTTCCCAAGACCAAACTTCGGGTTCGGTTTTTATAAGCCAATATGTCATTTATGCTGCCTCCGCTTTTAAGGGTCGGGCGAGAAGATTTTGAATCAAGGTTTCTATGTCTCCTCCTCCATTTAAAAGGTCATACAGGGCAAACGTGATTGGCATGTCCACCTGAAATTTTTCAGCAAGGGCAACCGTTCCCGTGACCGTGTGAACACCTTCTGTTAACGTTTTTTTATTGCTTAAAAGTTCATCAAGGGGGGTGCCGCGTCCTAAAGCGAGGCCAAAGGATTTATTTCGTGATTGGGAACTTAGGGATGTTAAGGTGATGTCCCCCACCCCTGAAAGACCCAAGAAAGTTTCAAGTTTGCCCCCCATGGCACACCCCAGTCGAGCGATTTCGGTAAGACCGCGTGTCACCAAAGCGGCTCGTGCATTATCGCCAAGGTCTCGGCCTTCAATGATTCCACAAGCAATAGCGATAATGTTTTTGCAGGCTCCCCCCACTTGTGTTCCGATAATATCTTCAGAGGCATAAAGGCGAAAATAGGGGCTACTCAAAAGGCCTGCGATCTTTTGGCTTAGGGCAAGATTCTCAGCAGCAAGAGACACAGCTGTTGGAAGCTTCTTGGCCACATCACTTGCAAAGCTGGGGCCTGAAAGGACGAGGAGAGGATTTCGAGGAAAATACTCATTTATCACTTCAGACATAAGAAGGGCAGTTCCATCCTCAATACCCTTCGAGGCAATGATGAGGGGAATATGAGAGGGAAATACCTTGCAAAAAGTTTCACAGGTGCTGCGCATAAATTGTGCGGGGGGAGCTAAAATGACAAGGTCGGCTTTTGAGGTTTCCTCAGGATTCAACGTGGCATGAAGGCTAGGATCAAGGGCGATTCCTGGAAGTCGGTAAACATTTTCATGACGTTGGTTGATGGTTTCAACCTCATCAAGGCTGATGGACCACAGAGTGACCTGAGATCCCGCTCGAAAGGCAACCAACGCTAAGGCCGTTCCCCAAGCTCCTGCTCCAATGATGGAGACGCTATTCACTAACTTTTCTCCCCTATCTCACTCTTCAAGTTCTCGAGCGGCCACCGAGGCCGCGGAGCAAATGTTAACGATCCTACTAAACGATGATTCAAATGTTCAACCCCTGCCCAAGCGATCATTGCTCCATTGTCTGTACATAAACTCACAGGCGGTGTTATCAATGTAAGGCCTCTTTCTTGAGAACAATTCTCGAGGCGTTTGCGGAAATATTGATTTGCGGCCACACCTCCTGCCAAGACAAGATTGACGATATCTGGCTTTTTTTCAAGGGCCATTGTTACGGCATGGTGGCATCTATCCACCAAGATCTCGCCGATTGTCTTTTGAAGTGAGGCGCAAAAATCCGCTTGGAAAGAAGGTGAAGAGGCTTCATTTTCTAAGATAATTTTGCGTGCTGCTGTTTTAAGACCTGAGAAAGAAAAGGAACATCCATTTTGGCCTTTGAGGGGGTGTGGAAGGGCAAAGGCTTCAGGATTTCCTGTCAGGGCCAATTTTTCTATCGTTGGACCTCCTGGGTAAGGATATCCTAAGAGACGGGCCGTTTTATCCAGACATTCCCCGATGGCGTCATCAAGCGTTCCTCCTAAGTAGGTATAAACCCCCACATCTTCCACAATTAAAAATTGGCAATGACCCCCTGAGACGAGAAGCAAAAGGTAGGGAAAAGGCACATCGCCCGTAAGTCGCGCCGTCAAGGCATGGGCTTCCAAATGGTTGATTGGTATAAAAGGAATGTTTTTCGCCATAGCGAGCCCCTTGCCGATCATGACGCCCACAATAACCCCTCCTATGAGTCCAGGTCCACCGGTGGCTGCAACGCCGTCGATCTGATCGAGAGAAAGATTAGCTTCTTGGAGCGCGCGTTGAATAATAAATTCAATATGTATGAGGTGTGCCCGGGCCGCAATTTCAGGTACAACGCCGCCAAAGGGTTTATGCTCTTGAAATTGGGAGGAAACTATATTTGAGAGAATCCGCTTATCATCTGTAACGAGAGCGGCAGCCGTTTCATCACAACTGGTTTCAATGCCTAAAATAATCATGTCTTCTTCAACCATAAAACGTCCCCTCTAGGCAAGAGAATACAAAACATTTAAAGTCGCCCATGGAAAACACGCTGTGGTCGTAACTACTCACGCGTCCACACGCACTGTGTCATCCTTGGTAAGAAATGCTTAGTTTTCCGAAGGAAAACTCTAGCATTTCTTGACCGAGGATCTTATTGCCTGAGAGATCCTCGGCCAAGAAAAGGTAAGCCCTCGCCTTCGCAAGGGCAACCTTTTCTTGCCAAGGATGACACCGCGGAGTGAGTAAATACCCGTGGCCTTTGGCCATATTTTGGAAAGATCTTAAAAAATGTCCACCTTCCCGACAACGAGACTCAGGCGACTTCGTCAGACGTCTTCCCTCCGTCAGCTTACGAAGGAAACACGGCTTCACAAAGAGCAACTCATCCTTCCTTTGTTTATTAAAGAAGGGATTGATGAACCCGTTCCTGTTCCTTCCATGCCGGGATATCATCAACTGAGTCTCAGCTGCCTTAAAAAAGAGATAAATGACATCAAAGACTTAGGAATTAAAAACATTATTCTTTTTGGTGTTCCTGATTCAAAGGATGAATGGGGTTCATCCTCTTCTCGGGAAGATGGAATCGTTCAGAAGGCCATTCATGAAATAAAATCCCTTCATCCAGACCTTTTGGTTATGGCCGATCTTTGCTTTTGCCAATATACGGATCATGGCCATTGTGGCATCACCCACCAACATAAAAATGGTTATGACGTTGATAACGATGCAACCCTTGAAATTCTCAATAAGCAGGCCATAAGCCTTGCAACAGCAGGAGCGGATGTCGTGGCTCCCAGTGGGATGATCGATGGCATGGTCGGTTATATCCGCCAAACTCTTGATAGTGTAGGTTTCAAACATATCCCCATTATGAGCTATGCCGTTAAGTATGCTTCTGCCCTGTATGGCCCTTTCCGCCAAGCAACGGAAGGAAGCCCTCTTTTAGGGGACAGGCGGACCTATCAGATGGACTTTTCGAATGGGCACGAAGCTCTTCGAGAGGCCGCTCTCGATATTCAAGAAGGGGCAGATATATTAATGGTTAAGCCCGGTCACACATACCTTGATATTATTTACCGGATTAAACAAACCTCTCCTTACATTCCTCTGGCTGTTTACCATACGAGTGGGGAGTATAGTATGATTAAAGCCGCTGCGGAACGTCAGTGGATCGATGAGAAACAAACTGTTTTAGAAGTGATGACAGCTTTCAGGCGCGCAGGTGCCGATATCATCCTCACCTATTATGCGAAAGACATTGCCTCATGGTTGGAGGAGAGCTAGAAGAGTCTAAACTCTTTCGATAACCATGTAATTTCAACTTTATATGTTGAATTTGCATGGATACCTTATTCATGTTGGGGAAAAACAAAGAAGGTAAAAAATGGACTCAAATTCTAGATTGCTTTGTCCCCCCGTTTTCACGGGGGTCCTCGCAATGACGAACAGGTGGTACATACTATGCTAACCTCCGCTCGTCATTGCGAGCCTCTGAAGGAGGCGAAGCAATCTCATTGAACCCTTTAAGAATGTTTCACGTGAAACAATTTGTGTATTGGAAAGAGATTGCTTCGGTTCCTGCAGAACCTCGCGATGACGGTCGTTGGCTCGTAAGAAGTCAATCCATTCGTCATTGCGATCCGCCGTTGCTCGAAGAGCTAAGGCGGAGAAGCAATCTAAAAACGATGAATATAAGACAATGAAACAATGAAACTTATGCAAGAAACCCAGCCCCATGAATAAACGAATCTTTCGCATCGGAACACGAGGAAGTCCCCTCTCTTTAATCCAAACGCGTGAGGTGATGCGAGCTTTCGCAATTCATCACCCTTCCCTTAAAGACCGCCTGGAAGTTGTTCCTATGAAAACAACAGGGGACACAATTGTTGATCGTTGCCTTATTGAATTGGGGGGAAAGTCCTTATTTACAAAAGAAATTGAAACGGCCCTTTTAAAAGACAGCATTGATTTAGCTGTTCATTCGATGAAAGATATGTCTGCAGAATTCCCATCCGGGTTAATTGTTCCAGCGATGCTTGAACGAGAAGACCCAAGGGATGCCCTCATAACGCGAGAAGATCAACACTTAGAAGATCTTTCTGATGGCGCTCTCTTTGGGACGTCTTCCTTAAGGCGACAAGCTCTTGTTCTCCAGAAATTTCCACACCTACAATCGGTTTCTTTAAGAGGAAACGTTCAAACCCGGCTCTCAAAGGTTGAAAACGGAGAAGTAGATGCAACTCTTCTTGCAGTAGCGGGGCTAAAACGCTTGGGTCTTTTGGAAAAAGCAACTCAAATTCTTTCTCTTGAGGAATTCTTGCCCGCAGTTGCACAAGGTGCCATTGGGATTCAATGTCGAGAAGAGGATTCAGATCTCCTCGAGCTTTTAGCCCCTCTGAATCATCAGCCCACCTATCAAGCTGTTCGCGCGGAACGAGCTTTTATGAAAGCTTTGAACGGGTCTTGTCGAACACCGATTGCAGCCTATGGAATGCTTGAAGGGGAGGTTCTTTTCCTCAGAGGTATGCTAAGTGAACCCCAGGGTCATAACATGCGTTTTGTTTCCCACAGTGGTTTTGCTTCACAAGCAGAAGATATTGGGCGAGAAGCAGCTAGGTTGCTTCAGGAAAAAGCGTGACCTGCGTCCTTTTGATCCGCCCCCTGGAGGATGCTCTTCCTCTTGCTAAAATTTTGAAATCCAAAGGAGTAGAATCACTTCTACACCCACTTTTTGAGCCTCGCTTTCTTCCTCTCTCTCCTTTGAAGGCGCCACAGGCTTTAATTATCACAAGCAAAAACGCCCTTCGCGCCCTTGAAGGATATGAAGAACTTAAAGAGGTTCCTCTTTATGTGGTTGGGGATCAAACAGCTCGTCTCGCCCGAGAGAGGGGATTTTTAAAAGTGTTAAGCGCTTCAGGGACCACTCAAGAGTTGACAAAACTTATCCTAGATCATGCCCACCCTGAGAAAGGGGTTCTTTATCATTTTGCGGGTGAAATTATGAAGGGTAATATCGTTCATGAGTTACGCTTCAGAGGATTTGATGCTGAGCGGCATATTGTCTATCATATTCAAGAAGCTGAAAATCTTCCTGAACCTCTTCTTCTCGATCTTCAAAACGAAAAGATTTCTCACGTCATGTTTTTTTCTCCCCATACGACCACTATTTTTGTTAAACTGATCATTAAGAACGCACTTGAAAAAATAGCATCCCGGATGACAGCCTTATGTTTAAGTCAGGATGTGGCCGGAAAAGCAGAATTTCTCGATTGGAAAAAAATTTGGGTTAGTCCTCAACCAGCAACACAAAATATGACGGGGTATTTTGATGAAGAAAAACAAAAAAACAAATAATGTCTCTTGGTTCCAATGGACTCAATCGTCCGAATTCCTGAAAGGAATTTTTATTTTTGTTAGTCTTCTCATTCTTTTGATCCTCTCGGTTTTCATTATATGGAAGCGATATACTGAAAGGGTGGAAGGTCAGCCAATTCCACTCCTTCAAACGTCCCCACCGCAGCAAGTGGTCCAAACCATTGAACCTCCCCCCCTGTCTCCTCGAGAAGAATTAAAATTGTTTTCAGATCGGCTCGCAGCCTTGGAAAATAGAATGAATCAGCAACAACAAATTATGCTGACACCTCCTAAGCTTGTTGCGATTGAGCTTTTGAGGGCTGTTTTAAAAGGTTGGCTTCCTTTGGAAACCTTAAAAACATATCTTCAAAAAAACGCTCATCCATGGGCGCAAGGTCTATCGAGTACGCTCGTTCCCATAAATGAGAGTAAAACTTATCCTCAACTCGAGGCTTTATTAACTCTTTCTCCTGTGCAACTCCCATCAATGTGGGAGCGTATTAAAAGAAAAATAAAATCTCTCGTTCATATTCGAAAGCTTGATGAAAAAGGTGATTATCAAGAGGGGCAAATTGAAGATGCTCAAAAAGCGCTCCAGGCCCATGATATTCAAAAAGCTCTTGAGAGTTTTGAAAAGCTTCCTCCTCAAGAGAAAGCTCAACTTTCTGCCTGGAAAGACGCGGCTCAAGATCGACTTACACTCGAGGTTATGATGAAAAAATTGATCTTAGAGCTTACGGAAGGCTAACTCTCGATGAAATGGATTTTATTTATTCTTGCCTTTGTCCTCGTTTTTGTTTCACTGGGCCTTTTAGCTCTTCAAAACCCAGGTGTTGTCGAAATTTCCTGGCTAGGATATGAAGTTCAGCTCACGGCTATGTTCGCCTTACTCATCCTCCTTTTTTTCTTTTTTAGCATTATCTTATTAGGCTATGGAATTTCCTGGCTTTTGGGGATACCTCTAAAATGGTTATCTTTTTTCAGGCGATCTAAAAATGAGAGAGCTGAGCTTGGACTCTTGGAACTCCTATCCTCATATGAAGCTGAAATCTTTTCGGATGCACTGCAGCATCAAAAAAAGGCGGCACACCTTTTTTCAAACAATCCCTTTTTCCTCTGGGTGTCAGGAAACACTTTTGAAAGAGCTGAAAAACACTTTGAAGCAGAAAAATGTTACATGGCTCTTACAAAAAATCCGTCGAGCACTTTTTTAGGGTTGAAAGGACAAATTAGAGCAGCCATGCATCGCGGGGACGTTAAGTCAGCTTATGACCTTTTGAAGCGCGCTGAAAAAGTTGTTCCGACCTCTCCTTGGGTTTTAAAACATCTTTTGGCTTTGACCCGTGAAAAAAAGGATTTTGAGGAAGCAGAAGTCCTTATCCTACGTTTAGAAGATTTAGGATATTTTACGCCAGACCAAAGTAAAAAACAGATGGGATTCGTCCAATACCAACAGTCGCTCCAACCTAAAATTTCTCTTTCTCAAAAAGAAGTTTTTTTGAGACAAGCTCATTACTTAGACCCAAGCCTTGCTGAAGCCACAGCAATTCTTGCCCCCCTCTTACAGAAGCAAGGCCACATTACCTATGCCTTAACTGCGCTTGAAACGACCTGGAATTTAAATCCCACCCAGACCCTTGGAGATTTATATCTTAAAATTGTTTCGCCTAAAGATGAGATGAGAGCTTTTCAAGAAGCTCAAACTCTTGTGAAAGATAACCCTAAACATCCGGAAAGTCTTTTCTTTTTAGCGCGAATTGCTCTTCAAGCTAAGCTCTGGGGAGAGGCAAGGGCATTTTTAACCGAACTTTTAAAACAAAATCCAACAGCTGATGTCTACCAACTTTTGAGTCATTTGGAGTTAGAAGAAAAGCATAACGGGAAAGCAGCCCTAAAATGGTTGGAAGAAGGCCTTCAAGCTCCTCGGCATGTTTAGCTCCACCCCGTCACCTTTTTAAGAATGTTTCTCGTGAAACAATTTGTGTGTCGGAAAGAGATTGCTTCGTCCCCCATTTTCATGGGGGTCCTCGCAATGACGTTTGGGGGTTAGCACACCATATCTCCACCATCGTCATTGCGATCACGCCGTCGCGCGAAGCGCGAAGGCGGAGAAGCAATCTCTTTCTTATTCCAGTCAGATTGCTTCGCCCTCTTCGAGGGTTCGCACGGAGGAAGGGTAGCCCCATACAAAGGAAGACTATTCATAGGAAGGCGCTTGTCGAATTTTAAAGCTTGGAGACTCTCAGAGACCATTTGAAATCCATTTGTCCACCGATGGAGAACAAAAGAAGGATGAGTTAAATCGATCGCTGTGACAAACTCATCCTCACCCGTTGCAAAATAATGAGATGGAGCAACACTAGGAGCGACAAAGCATAATTTCCCTCCAAAAAGTCCTGCGCTTACTTTATGATAATGACCAGCTACAATTCCTAGAACATGCGGAGAAGATAAAAGAAAGCTCTCAAACTCTCCTTCCACCCGGCATATGATGTCATCAATACATCTTTGCCCCACTTTCATAGGAAAATGATGCATGAATAATAATGTTGGTTTTGCAGGGTTTGTCTTTAGTTTCTTCTCAAGCCATGCGAGCCTTTCCTTACAAAGAAGCCCATAATCTTCATTTGGCACATGGGTATCAAGCCCAATAAGACGAACAGGGTAATCATCGATAACGTATTGGATAAAGCCTTTCTCAGGCATGTAAGCTTCAGCAGAAAAGGCTTTTCGCATTTTCTCGCGGTCATCATGATTGCCTGGAATAACATATAGGGGAATAGAAAGGGGCTTTAAAATTTCTTTTAAATGCTGATAGGCTTCTTCACTTCCCTTATCCACGCTATCACCTGTTAAAAGTAAGACATCTGGACGAGGATTCAGGTTATTTAAGTGTTGAACAACGAGCTTTAAACGCTCAGTCACTTCTGTCTCAGGCCTATCCAACCAGACCTGTCCTTTAGGCAAAATGTGCGTGTCTGTAATTTGTGCAATAATCATCATTCTTCTTCTTTACTCAAAAAAGAGAAATCTTTTAGCAGGTGTAGTTAGACGAATGAAACTTTCCTAGTCTATATTTATCAGTATATGCTCTTTTAGGCCTTTAGCAAGTTATTAAAATTGGCCACTTAAGACACATATTTCCCAAAATCGTCATTGCGCGGAGCTTTGCTCCAAAGCAATCTCATCGAACCTTTTAAGAATGTTTCACGTGAAACAGTTTTAGTGTATTGGCAAGAGATTGCTTCACCCTGCTTAGCAGGGTTCGCAATGACGGTAGTGGGCGATTGTTATTGCAGTAAAGGTGAGGGCAATCCTCATTAAAGAGAAGTCATATAACTTTGAAGAGGCTTTTTGAGGATTTTTTCGGCGACTTCTTTGGTGAGTCCCGTTGCGCCCGCTAAGGTTCCCGCGCTAAAGTGTTTTGCTCCACTGAGAAGAGTCACCTCTGCCAACTGTTTTGATGCATTAAATGCCTCATAGATTTCGAGCACCTCTGCTCCCACATTCACATATGTATGGAATGTTCCTATCGGAATAAAGATTAAATCTCCTGGGTTGATGAGAGCATTATATACCGTACCTTCATCATCCATCATCGTAAAAAAGGCGGTTCCCTTATTCACAAATAAAACTGTATCTGCAACCGTATACCAGTGAGGCTCGCGAATGGTTCCTAGGTTAAGCATGGTTTGTTGTAGGGCCATGGATTCCATAGCAGGGTTTGTGTCTGCATCAATTCGCCTAATCGACCCCAAATCACTCTCATAGAGCGGTTTGCCCGCAAAGAAGTTGCCAGCAAAAGGATCGGTAAGAATTCTTTCCTCTGGAATGGATTCTGGATCATAGCTATTTAAACGATTGTTAGTGGTTTTTTTAAGTGTCGTGATTTCGTCGGGTAGAAGTCCCAAGGATCGTTCGAGGAGGGTATCGGGCAAGGCTGCCCAAGCCGTTACAAAGTCCCGGTCTGCTGCCTTAGGAGAGTTATATATCACCAGAAAATCTAACTCAACGTCCCCCACATTTTCGAGGGCGTGAAGTGAGGCTTGAGGAATAAGCCATGTTCCATTTTTCTCAACCGTAAAAACCCTTGGTTTATTTAATCCATCCCAAATCGTGACTTTCATTTTTCCCGTCAAGACGACGCCAACTTCGATCGCGTTTGCATGCCAATGGGGCACACGCATGGAATGGTCGTAAAGTTTATAATAAAAGAGAAGACCACTTAATCCCAAATCGTCAAACTGCTGAGCCGTTTCAGAGATTCTAATCCCGGCCTTATTCTCATCAATTTTGCCGTCCTTATATAAATCGAGACAATAAGGAAAACTCGGGGATAATTTTTTGGTTTCTTGATCTAGGAAATGCTTGATTTTTTGCAAAGTCTCGTCAGAAACGGTGTGATTATGATCAGGGAGTATGGGGAATTTATTCATAGCATCTACTGATTGTCTAATCGAGACTCTGAAAGAGTATCTGAAGATACACAACCCGTTAGATTATCTTTTCCAACTTTGCAGGTGTTGGGGATTACCGTTCCCTTTAGATCTACTTGTCCACTTGGTGGGCAATAATCTCGACCACTAACATGTTTATAACAACAGGAAAAATACATTGCATTTTGTTTCGTATTCCATATTACCCTGGAAAAGGGGAGTTGCTGCTTTCTAAATTCTACTGTGGGAGCACATGTATAGCTGGTATAAGTTTTGTCTTTTTCAGCGTCTATTTTTTTTGTAATTAAAGACTCGTCCGCCAAAGTAGGAGCAATTTGCATCCAAATCACAATAAAAGTTAAAAAAATACGCATGCTTATTTTCCTCAGTTGTTGTTCTGTTATTATAATAAAGAATATTTATTAATTATCTGTTAAAACTATTGATGAGGCAAAAATTTGACGTTGTCGTCTTTTTATGATGGGTTCCAAAGGGATAGGCCGTTTCACCGTTTCATTCTTGAGAAAGGGTCCGCATTTTCTTCCCCAGAAAGGTGAGGAACAAGGTTATTTCAAATATTCTTAAAATTTTTATAAAATTTTTCTAAATATAAATTAAAAAATGCATTGCAATTTATTTAATTTAATCCTATACATATTTTTGGTGGTGATTTTTCTCTTTTACAGAACAATTGCCCTATTTAATGATAGAATGGTTCTCTTGACAGTCTTATTTCACTGAAGCCATTTCTAAAATAAAAATTGTAAATTAAAGGAGTAATAAATGAAAAAAATATTATTATGTACAGCGCTTTTATTGTCCTGCGCAACTCTTGCGCATGCTATGCAGGAGGAAATGGCAACTGAAGAAAAAGGTTCGAGCGTTACCTACACAAAGCCTGATGAGAATAAGTTAAAAGCGTTTATAGCAGAAAATATTGAAGATGGGATTAAAACTGGACGCTTGACCTACAACGATGAAAATGGAACATGGGAACTCTCGCGTATTCATGGACAGTACAATAATCAATATTGGCAGGAAAAAATGGTAGCAGGACCGCTAGGGCAGACTGTTCTTTCATTGAAGCTTTATATTTGTCCATTCCCTCCACGTGATAAAATACATCACAAATGGGATTTTGAGGCTTGGGATAAGAAAATTTTTCAAGCTGGCGTCGCAGACGGTGGAGTGAATTTCATAACATTTATGATTAATAAGCAAGATTAAGAGAAACGAATCCCCATTTGTCACCCCTACAGGGGTGACATTGGAGTCATCACCCCTTTCTCCGTCAAAATATAATTCAAAGCGAAATCATGGTCTTGCCGGGGAATTTGTTCAACCTCTTGGCCCCTGAAGCCAACCCCAATCGTGAGGACTTTATGCTGGTGGAGGAGGCGATCAAAATGGCCTTGACCATAACCTAACCGATGGCCTTCCTTATCAAAGGCTAAAAGAGGGACAAGAAGAACATTGGGAATTGTCGCAGGTGCTGTGGATGGGGGCTCAAGAGCATGAAAGGTTCCTTTTTCAAGATGTGTTGAAGATGTCCATGCGCGATAAATAAGCCCTTCTGATGTGATACTGGGGAGAGCACACCTGAACCCCTTATCGAGAAGCTTGTTTAACAGAGGTTTGATATCAAGTTCGCTTTTCATCGGCCAATAGCCGCCCACAATGGCATCAGGGGGTAAATCAAAAAAATTAAAAAAGTGAGTTACAATTTTTTCACCCGCATCAGGGCGGTCTTGGAAAAGAATTCTGCGTTTCTCTTTCATGACAATACGCATCAATTTTTTTTGAGAAGCGGGCATAAGAGAGTATCCTTGCAGAATGAAATCTTTTAAAATGTTTCATGTGAAACAATTTCTATATTGGCAAGAGATTTCTTCGTCTCCCCGTTTTCCCGGGGGTCCTCGCAATCTTTAGCCCCGGGCTTGACCCGGGGGACGGGTGGTTCCCCGCTTTCGCGGGGACAAGCATTGCGAGGGCGAAAGCCGAAGCAATCTCAGGCCCTAAGGAATCACCATCCGAAAATGTTTCACGTGAAACATTTTTGGATGGAAGAGGGTGCCGCAATGACCGTCAGCGATATTTGTCCTCGTGTGGCCCGCGTATGCAGGTGGGCGCCATATGCCTAACCCACGGGTTATGGCAGAAACGGCTCCCTTAAGGATCTTATCGGCCCCAGGGAAATGCACGCTTAACGCATCCCACAGCAACCCTCATTTGTTATCTAAGCACAAATTCATAAAATGGCAAGAGGAGATCCGGGAAGAATTTCTACCTCAAGTTGTTTCCGATATGAGTCCGTTCCCAGCAAATAGTCTATAAAGTACCCCCGCTGATTATCCAACATTTCAGTCCATTCAAAGGGGGAATAATTTCTTTTCAAGAATTCGAGTATCTTTAGCCCTGAGGAGAAAGAATCAAGCTTATTCAAGTCAGTTATGAAAAGGTGGGCACCCTGGCATTCTTTTCCCCTAAGGTCACCGGATTGGGGTGTGAATAAAATAGGTCGCGCGTGAATACCATCCATCCTATTTATAAAATCCACAAGCTTCTGATGATCCAATCCAGGAGCTCCCAGGCAAGTGAAGGGCAGGCTTGTGCCGCGTCCTTCAGAAATGTTTGTTCCTTCCAGAAAGACAAGAGCTGGATAGAGAAGAACGGAATCCCATGAGGGAAGATTAGGAGAGGGGGGAATCCAAGGGTATTCGTATGGTTTGTGATCGTGTTGGCAGGGTATGACAGTTAAAGGCAATTTTAAGGGCTGATTGTAAGTCGAGAGGAGCTCTCCTATGGTTTGGCCATGTTGAAAGGGAACATCCAAATACCCCACAAAGGAGCGGTAGTGGGGATCAAGTGCTGGTCCCTTTTGTTTGGGCCCGAGAGGATTGGGCCGATCACAAACGATGATCTCAAGGGAAGAGCCGGCACAAGCTTCTAACACTTTTGCACAGGTGGCCGTATAGGTATAACAACGTAAACCCACATCCTGGAGATCAATGATGAGGGTGTCTATGTCAATTTCATGAAGCGATTTTTGACGCATCCCATAGAGGCTGAAGATAGGAAGTCCGAGTTGGGAATCGAAACCATCACTCACTTTCACGCCTTCAGGGATGAATCCACTCCACCCATGTTCAGGGGTAAGAATACATGTTAGGGCCGCTCTTAGCCTCTCTGATAAGGCCTGAGCGGTGGGTTTATAGTCTCGTGTGAGGGCGCTTTGATTGGTGAGAATCCCAATCCTCTTCTTAGCAAGATGGTAAAGCAACTTCTCATCTTTAAGCAGGAAATCGATACCAGTGAGGGGTAGCTTATGGAGCATGGGTCCCACAGTCGTCTTCCCGTGCCAAATATGGGGCTTTTCCTGTTACGCCCATGGCATGTCGGATCATGAAATGTTTGAGAGGGGTTAAGTGTTTTGTGAGACCAAAACCTATTGAGCGCACGTGGGCGAGGGTGCGGCTTTGGTTTGAAAAAATACGTACCATCCCATCGGTTAGAAGCGTCATGAAAAAAATATCCATTCGCCTCCATTTTTGATAGCGATTGAGGACAGAAGGTGAGCCCAGATCAAGCCCCAACGCATACGCATCCGTTAAAACTTCTGCGAGAGCCGCCACATCCCGAAGCCCTACATTAAGCCCTTGACCTGCCACAGGATGAAAAATATGGGCCGCGTCTCCCACAAGGGCAAGGCGAGAATCGACAAGTCGTTTTGGTAAACAAACATTTAATGGGAAACTCTTGCGCGGACTTGAAAGGGTAAAAGTTCCTAGGGAGGACCCAAAAAGAGCTTGAATTTCTTCAGCAAATTCTTGTTCAGAAAGGGTCATAAGTACGTCAGCCTTCTCTCTTTCGATGGACCAGACAAGCCCTGATTCTTTCCCTGGTCGTGGAACAAACGCGAGAGGACCCGAGCTCAAGAAATGCTCAAAGGCCTGGTTGTTATGGGGCAGCGTATGAACCATATTACAGACAATCGCTATTTGATTATAGGACCATTCAATGAGGGGGATCTGCGCCCACGTTCTTAAGGTTGAAAACTTTCCATCGGCTGCAATACAAAGAGGAGCTTTCAGGACCTCTCCTCGATCGGTTTCAATGAGAGCATAGGTTTCTTTTCTTTCAAGCCGAATGACTGAGGCGGGTGCCTGGATGCAAATATTTTTGGAGGATAAAACTTTTTCTAGGATCTTGGATTTCAAAAGCGCACTATCCACAACATAGCCGAGGGGGCCTCCCTTAACATCATCTTCATGATACTCCATCCATTGAGGGAGAAGGCCATCGGAGGTATGAATTTTTTTAATAGGTGTTGCTTGATCAGGCCACATGCCTAATTTCGAGAAGATATTATAAGAACTTCGAGAAAGAGCAAAAGAACGACCATCAGAAATCATTGGGGTATGAGGATCAACTTGATCGATGAGAATGACCTCTAATCCCTTTTCAGCAAGAGCACAGCTGAGTGTACCTCCTGTTAGACCCCCTCCGACTACGATGACATCTGCCATAAAAAGGTCCTCTTTTAGACTAGAATTCTGACCCTAAACTAGAGTAAGTTGGGCCTTAAAAGCAAGACAGGAAATAGGCGTTTATGATTCCCATCCTTAATTCACATCCTCATTCGGCCCCGAGTCTTGCGTCGTTAACATCCCTTCTAAAAACTCAACTCAATGCGATTAACGCCTGTATTCTTGAGAAAATGCAAAGTCCTGTCACATTGATTCCTCAAATTGCTGGCTATCTTATTTCTCTCGGAGGAAAGCGGTTGAGACCCCTTTTAACTGTTGCCTCAGCTGAACTCTGTGGGTATGAGGGAACACGTCATATTCAACTTGCGGCCTGTGTTGAATTTATACACACTGCAACTCTTCTTCATGATGATGTTGTAGATGAAAGCACTCTTCGCCGGGGAATGAGCACCGCTAACGCCCTATGGAGCAATAAAGCCAGTGTTCTTGTGGGCGACTTCCTTTTCAGCCGAGCCTTCGAACTTATGGTTAATGATGGATCATTGGATGTGCTACAGATTCTTTCACAGGCGTCTTCTACTATCGCCGAAGGAGAAGTGATGCAGTTGGCATCAAGCCATGATTTGGAGTTAAGCCAAGAGACTTACTTAAAAATTATTGGTGCTAAGACGGCGCGACTCTTTTCAGCTGCGACAGAAGTTGGGGCTGTTGTCGCGAATGCGGATGCTTCAAAAAGGAAGGCATTGGCTTGGTTCGGACATACTTTGGGAATTGCTTTTCAACTTATGGATGATGTTCTTGACTATGCCGCAGATCAAGAAAAATTGGGAAAGGCCATTGGCGATGATTTTCGTGAAGGGAAAGTCACTCTCCCCGTTATCCTTGCTTATGAAAAGGGAGCAGATTCCAGCTTTTGGAAAGAGGCATTTGAAGGAGGTGTCCGAGACGAAGGAGCCCTTGCTCATGCCACTCGTCTTTTGAGAGAGTCTGGATCCCTTCTAAAAACCAATCATATCGCACAAGATTTTGTGAACCAAGCGCTTGAGAGTCTAAAAATCTTTCCTAAATCTCACTTAAAAGAAGCTCTTCAGGATCTGGCCTATTTTTCCCTTCACCGGGAGGTGTAAAGCTAGAAATCTTTGCTTAGCTCTAATGAGACACACTTTAAGGCTTCCCCATAGACTTTAAAAATGTAGTCTTTTGTTTTTTTATCCTCATTACAATGTTCCAAAATAAGTTTTGTCAGTTCAATCGCTCCTTGCTGCTGCACCTTAAGAAGCTCTGTCACCGTTTCAAGGGACTCCATTCCACTATCTTCAATCCAATCTTCGAATTCTTGTAAGGCCATTTTTTCTTTCATATTAATTTCCTTTATCTTAATGGTATTTGTAACGATACACCTTCTCTACAGACGTGTCACTTATTGTAAAGTATGGCAATGGAGTGTGAGTAATGACTTTTTTTAAACCATAAAATTGGCCATTTTGTCAAAATATTTGGCCTTTCTCTCTTACGTCTGGCATACTGAAAAAAGTAATAACTCACCAAATTGTGTCATCCTCGGGTTAAGAAGCGCTAAGATTTTCTTTGAAAATCGAGCGCTTCTAGCCCAAGGAGGACACGTGCGGGGAAGGGAGAGACGTTACGAGAAGGGGTGAGCGAAGAATGGACACAAAAAAGAAGAGATCTAAACGCTTAGACCTTTTCATCTTTAGAACCCCCTTAATAAACTTAAGGAAAAAGGACTGGATTGCTTCGGAGCAAAGCTCCTCGCAAAGTCGGCTCTCTAGGTCGTCTTCGCGAGCCCTCGGAGAGGGCGTGGCGATCCAGAACCTTAAATTTATTTCATATTTTTCCACCTTTTGGTTGTGGGTTTTCCTAACTCAAGAAGTTCAAGCAGCACCTCCCTTACGTTTTGCGGGATCTTCGGCTGTTTTTCCTTTTGCTGCAACCGTTGGGGAACACTTTAGTCACAAATTCCGTGAACCGATTCCCCTTGTTGAGGCCATTGGTACAGGGGCGGGAATAAAGCTCTTTTGTGGAAACCTAGATGGTCCTGATGGTGCCATGACATCAAGGCCGATGACGAAAGGGGAGAAAGAAAAGTGTCAGTCACAAGGTATTACTTTTGAAGAATTTATAATTGGGAAAGATGGTCTTATCCTGATCCAAAATAAACGCGAGACTCCTTTCTCTTTAACTCTTAAGGACCTTAATGGCGCACTAGCCGAAAAAGTTCCTCAAGGTGAAATTTGTATTAAAAATCCCCATAAAACCTGGAATGAAATTCAAAAAAATTTTCCGATCTATCCCATTCGTGTTTATGGACCAGCCCCAACATCAGGAACCTATGATGTTTTCGTTGAAAAAATCAGGGGACTTTGTGGATCTGCTTTGAGACATGATGGGGCTTATATTGAAGCCCCCGCTAATGAAAACCTAATTGTTCAAAAAATCCTGAATGCTCCTCAGACAATCGGAATTGTGACCTTTAGCTTTTATGAGCAAAATAAAACACGTCTCCTTGCCCTCCCCATCGATGGTATTTTTCCGTCCATTACATCAATTCAGAAGGGAGATTATCCTTTAAGCCGTCCTCTTTATGTGTATATTAAAACCAATAAGATGAAAGATTTCCCATCGCGTGCTGGCTACATCATTGAATTTACATCGAAAGACGCCGTTGGGGAAAAAGGATATTTAAATAAAAAGGGGTTGATTCCACTCTCTTCTGAAGATCAGACAAAGATGCGTGAACGAGCTTTAAATCTTCAATCAGGGGAGAGCCTCAATTGAAGTTATGTTTTCTGGATTGCTTTCACCGCCTTAGCACTTCGTGCGACGGTGTGATCGCAATGACGGTCTTTTTTTCAACGAATTATCTGACCTTCACATACACGCATGGCAAACCGCAGAGCCAAAGCAGAACGACGACATCGAACTCAAGTTAAATCAATTGTCTTTGACATTCAATTCTTGTCGATTTAGAAGCGAATAACGTTTTAATTTAAATTTGTGAATATTGTAATGAAAAATATATTAAAATCAACAGCTAGTATTTTTGTTCTTTTAGGAGCTCTTTCAAATTATACGCCTTCCCTAGCGATGGAAGAAGAGAACGATAAAAAAGGCCTATACAAAGCTCAATGTATACCTCCAGAATGCTATAAAATTTCAGAAGATCTTATTAAAATCCTTATGCAATCACAGGCAAGACACCGTGAGCGAAAAGATTTTGAAGTTGAGCAAGAGGCTTATAACCCTGAAACGCCTATTACGATGCTTCCTCAAGAAATTCTACAATCGATTTTTAGTTTTTTTGATGGACCCACAACCGAAAGAATCTGGAATGTTTGCAAGCATTGGAGGATGCTAAGTATTGACCTTAGCGAGAAATCCCTCCTAAGAACCGAACTATGTCTAAAAGAGGAGCAACCCGGAAATGAAAGCGAACAGTTCATAGAAATCTTTACTTCAGGGCATAAAACATTAGCCCATCAACAACTTCTTTATCCCACTCCTGAGAATAGAGGTTATGATATAAGAATCCAAACAGTAACGACGGATGAAAGTGTAGTTCCTGAAAACGTTCGTAAATTTGTTTCGGCTATAAGAACGACTCCTTATCTTTATTCGTTTTTGTGTGGGTTGTATCGTGAAGGTATTGATGTATTGGATATTCCTACAAGCTCACTTGCGGGTTACGTCATCAGTCAAGTTTCAGAGATCAAAAGCCTATTACAAAAAGGTATGGAAGACATTGAGTTTAATCCCACTGAATTTTCAACACGTGCTGAAAATCCGGAAAATCATCCACAAATGCACCAATACTTAATGAGTTTAAAACTTTTAACCTTGAGCGGGGATGTTAAAGCAAATGATAAACTCTATGCCTTTTCATTTCCTGTGATGAGATTTTTACAACCAAGGGACCCTAGTGACTGGAAATGTACACACCTTCTAAATCATCCTTTGTGGGGAGCGTATATTCAAAATAGCAATTCATTGAATAGTCAATGGCAGGCAATACGTTATAACTTGGACATAGATCTAAGTGCTTTAGATGCATTTTGGAGGTTTACATCTCTTGTAACACCAAGAGTTGCAGATTTGGTTAAAATGAATTATTTAGCTAATTTATTAAAAATTTACGATAAAAACGGGGATAAAGATAACCTTACCAAAGCTGTATGTGCATTGAGTCAATCAGAACTGGAAAAGTTCGTAACTCGAGAAAATCCATTTCATCTTGATGGTGATCCTGGTTATATCTCTAGCCCCGTTGAACAGATTATTTCCCAAGGCCACCTTGTTCCTGGAATATCAATCCTCAACCAAGCTCAGAAAAAACTTGAGAATAATCCTCATTTGTTAAAAGTCAGGTTGGATGTAGCCCGAGGCGTCTTCAATTCTTTAAAAGAGAAACGAACTCCTGCTCCTGAAGTTGAGGAATTTCTTCAAAGGGTGGAGGACCATGACTCTGAAAAAGTTTGGGCCTATTGTTCTTCTTTAGAACCTGAGCTTGAGAACAAATGGAAACGTGAATATTTAGGTTATCTAATGGCAGGATATCGAAAAGGAAATAAAACCGATTTTGGTAAAATGTTGCATTCATTGGCCATATCAGATGTAAAGGTATTTTTAATGCCTCCACCGCCAGGTCCTTATCTGAGTAACCATTCGGTCTTCATGACAAATATAATCTCTGATGGGAACTATAGTCTTGCAAATTCAATTTTAGAGGAAGCTCTGAAGCAACTTGGGAGGGATGATCTAAAAACAAAATTTTACATGGCAACTTGTATTGTTGGAATGCAAGATCAAAAGAAATTCCAAAAGCGGCTCTCTGAGGCTGAAAGCTATCTTCAAGAAATTTTTGACACCTATCCTCAGTTGGCTGATTATCAAGAAAGCTCAAATTCCTCTGATTCCTCAAGCTCTGAAGAATCAAATGCCCTTGAAGAATGGGAAAGAGATAGAGAAGTTTTGTCTGAAAATCCTGTACAGATAGAAGAAGTAAACCAGAGACAAGATCCACTCAAAGCTTTTTTCTTCTATGATGGAAGTGTTCAAGATATGGCTCTTTCAACGCGAACCGCCCTTGCAATCTATCAAGGTAAATTTAAAGAAATTTGTGAGGGAGATCTTAAGAGCTCATTTGGCGTAAATGATAGCGTCATGAATGCCTTACAAAGCCAAATTGACAATTCTGATTTACCCGATGGCCTTATAAGGTTAGTGGGAAAAAATCAGTTCCTCGAATTTTTCGAGTTCACGCCAAAGCATAAAAAGGAATTAGATAAATATGATACGTTAAGATCTGAAGTTCTTGAAGAGGCAAGAAAATACGATTGGTTTTTAAGAGCTGCTATGGAAAGAAAGCTTATAGATCCTGCGCTATTTCAGGAAATTATTGAATTATGTAAATCCTCAGAAGAGACTTCCTCATCTTCCGTTGAAGAGACTCTTAGCGTAAAAGCCAGCGGGGAAGATAATGAAAAGGAAAAAGGAAGAGATAACTAAAAATCAAAGGAGGGTTGCACACCGTTTACACGGTTAATAGCCAATCACCTTGAGTTCGAATGACTTAAACTTTCTTTATTGACGTGCTACACTCGCCCATATATGGCGCTTGGGTGGTAGTCCACGCCACTAGAGTGTGGAGTGCTCTCAATGACGAGGTAGGAATGAGATCTCTTTGGCTTGAAAGACTTGTTAGGTATTTTTTCTTCCTCTGCGCCCTAAGTGCTGTTGTCATCACAATCGGAATCGTGGTGTCTTTACTGGGAGAAACCCTTCGTTTTTTTGCACGGGTTTCCATCATCGACTTTCTCTTCGGTCTCACGTGGGCTCCTCAAACGCTTCCCACCGGAGAAACTTCAGGATTTGGTGCAATTCCTCTTTTCACAGGAACTGCCCTCATTACCCTAATTGCGATGGCCGTGGCCCTTCCTTGTGGGACGATGGTTGCCATTTATTTGTCTGAATATGCGTCACAAACGATGCGCCAAATCTTCAAACCAGTCCTTGAGACTTTGGCAGGGATTCCCACACTTGTTTATGGATTTTTTGCAGTCACCACCCTTGGCCCTCTTTTACGAGATACCGCAGAGTTTTTTCATCTTTCCCTTGTCAGTGAAAGTGCCCTGAATGCAGGACTTATTATGGGGATTATGATTCTGCCTTACATGTCATCCTTATGTGAAGATGCCCTTCACAGTTTGCCAGTGGCATTACGGGAAGGATCAATGGGTCTTGGAGCGACTTCATCTGAAACCATTCTAAAAGTTCTTCTGCCAGCTGCTTTTCCCAATCTAATGGCTGCTTTTCTCCTCTCTCTCTCAAGAGCTATCGGAGAAACAATGATTGTGGTCATGGCCGCAGGTCTTGCTGCAAATTTGACCTTTAACCCTTTTGAAGCCGTTACGACTGTTACGGTTCAAATCGTAAGCCTTTTGACGGGAGACCAAGAGTTTGATAATGCCAAAACGTTGGCAGCATTTGGATTAGGATTCGTGTTGTTTGTTCTCACCTTTGTCTTGAATCTACTCGCTTTATATGGCGTTAAAAGATATAAGAGGATTTATGGCTAAAAAACTCCGCCCTAAAGTCAAGGATGATGAGAAAATTGATATAAAGGTTGAAAGTTGGCAGTGGGAAAGAGCCTCTCCTCCTCGTTTTTCCTGGAAACACTGGTTAATCCTTGCCCTCATTATCGCCGTTGCGATTTTATTTGCTTTTGGATTTTTAATTATTGCAAGCGTTGTTCTTATTGCTTGGATCGTTATTCATATTGTGCTCTTCATTTTTAAAAAGCTCTCATGAGATATAGCACCCCACCGACTCCCACTACGTGTCATTCTTGGGCTAGAAAAAACTTGTTTTTTGTAAGAAAAACAATGACTTTTCTTGACCCGAGAATCTTGGTGCCAGGGGATCCTCGGCCAAGAAATGCTAATGTTTCCCCTTGGAAAACAAAGCATTTCTTGCCAAGGATGACACGGGAGGAAAGTTAGTTAGTATGACCTCTTCTTTAAAAACCCGACGCAGAAAGGAAAAATGGTTTCGACGGATGGGGTTTCTCAGTCTTTGCCTCGCCCTTCTTTTTTTAGGGGGCATTTTGGGAAAAATTGTTTACACAGGTTATCCTGCTTTTTTTAGAACTGAAGTTGCTGCTCAGGCAGAACGACCGGACCTTTTAAACGTGCATGCGCGCTATTTTCTCAAAGAAAACAAAAAGTGGATCACAGCCTCAGATGATGTGGATATGTATTATAAACACGAGGTTGTTGGCAATTTAACACCTCATCAAATCCAAGCCATCGACTCTTTAAAGAATCAAGGACAGATTCGTCTTGTTTTTAATACGGGTTTTTTCACCCATTCGGATTCTCGAGAGCCTGAACTTGCGGGGATTTGGGGAGGGCTCATTGGCTCCTTGCTTACGCTTTTTGTAACTTTTTGCACAGCCTTTCCCATAGGTATCGGCACAGCTCTTTATTTGGAAGAGTTCGCCCCGAAAAATCGGTTTACGAATTGGGTTGAGGCTAACATTAATAACTTAGCGGCCGTTCCCTCCATTTTATTCGGTCTTTTAGGCCTTGTTTTCTTTATTCACTTTTTGGGCCTTCCTCGGCCATCTGCTCTTGTCGGTGGCCTGACCCTTGGGTTGATGAGCCTTCCTGTGATAGTGGTTGCAACGCGTGCAGCTCTTTCATCTGTCCCCCCAACCTTAAAAGAAGCAGCTTTAGGTCTTGGAGCAACTCCCCTTCAAGTCCTTTTTCATCATGTTGTTCCGATGGCAATGCCAGGGATTATGACGGGAGTTATTTTAAGCCTCGCCCGGGCTCTTGGTGAGACAGCTCCTCTGTTAATGATTGGAATGGTGGCTTTTATTGCAACTCCTCCCTCTACTTTTCTAGATCCCACAACTGTTCTCCCCGTTCAAATATTTAACTGGTCTCGGAGTTCCGAAATGGGCTTTGTGGAAAACACATCCGGTGCTATTCTGGTTTTGCTTATTGTATTAGCGATTTTAAATGGGATCGCCATTTTCATCCGTAAAAAATTTGAGTCGTAAGATGCCCCTCAAAATTGATGTCAAAGATTTGAATCTTTTCTATGGCGATAAACAAGCCCTCTTTAATGTTAGTTTAGGGTTCCCCGAATTTCAAACAACAGCCCTGATGGGGCCTTCGGGATGCGGAAAAAGCTCTTTATTAAGATGCCTGAATCGTTTGAATGACATCATTCCGAATGTCCACATTCAAGGTAAGGTTTTACTGGATAAAGAGGATATCTATGCCCCTTCCCTCGATGTTGTTGAGTTGAGAACTCACGTGGGAATGGTTTTTCAAAAGCCAAATCCCTTTCCTCACTCGATTTATGAGAATGTGGCCTATGGTCCACGCATCCACACTCTTTTTAAAGATAAAACGGAGCTTGATGAAATTGTCGAAAAAAACCTGGCTCGTGCGGGACTTTGGGATGAAGTTAAGGACCGCCTCCATCAACCTGCAACTCGTCTTTCTGGAGGGCAACAACAACGCCTTTGTATTGCACGGGCGATTGCGGTCAATCCAGAAGTCATTTTAATGGATGAACCTTGTTCAGCTTTGGACCCGATTGCAACAGCAAGGGTTGAAGAACTGATTGATGAATTGCGCGAAAGGTTTACGATTGTTATTGTTACCCATAATCTTCAACAAGCGGCCCGTGTGTCACAACAGACGGCTTTTTTCCACAGTGGTCATCTTGTAGAAGCGGGAGAGACAGGGGCGCTCTTTACGATGCCCCAAGATGAACGCACTCAAGGATATATTACGGGACGCTACGGATGAATAACCATACTGTTAAAGCTTATGATGAAGATCTTAAAACCCTTCGTGCTCTTATTCGTCACATGGGTGAGTTAACCCTTCAGCAAATTCGAAAAGCAACCCGTTCGATTTTAGAGCGTAATGGAACCCTCGCCCATGAGGTCATTGATCATGACTACGAAATTAATCTCTTGGAAACAAAGGTGGATGAACTCGCCGTTCGGGTCCTCGCGCTGCGCCAACCTCTTGCATCCGATCTGCGGATGGTGGTTGCAACTCTGAAAATTTCAAACCAAGTGGAGCGAATTGCAGATTATGCCGTTAATATTGCAAAACGAACCATAATACTGGATGAGATGCCCCCTTTTCCAGAAGTTGAGGGGTTATCCACCCTTGTTAAAATTCCCAAAAATATGATTGAACGTGCCCTGACCGCATTTGAGACCTATGACATTAATTTAGCACTTGAGGTATGGCAGATGGATCAAGAGGTTGACGAATTTTATAACGCCTATCTTCGCAAGATTTTTGCCGAAATGATTGCAGATCCTAAAAATGTTGGCCCTTGTACTCAGCTTTTATTCGCAGCCAAAAATATTGAACGCATTGGAGATCAAGCGCAAAATATTGCAGAAGCTGTCTATACGATGGTCACGGGCAAATCTTTTAACGAAAGTGATATTTTAAAAAATGCGTAACTATTCACCATTTTGTGTCATCCTTGGTAAGAAATGCTTAGTTTTTCTTCGGAAAACTTTAGCATTTCTTGACCGAGGATCTTATTCGTCAAGAGATCCTCGGCCAAGAAAAGGTAAGCCCTTGCTTTCGCAAGAGCAACCTTTTCTTGCCAAGGATGACACCTGTGGGTAGGGTGATGTATGGTTACAAAAATGCTCCTAAAGTCTGAATTCTTAAATATTATCAATGAACGGGGATTTGTTTATCAAGCCACAGATCTTGAAGCCCTTGACGCGCAAATGGCTGCAGGACCTGTAACAGCTTATATTGGCTTTGATGCAACGGCGAGCAGCTTCCATGTTGGGAGTTTGGTCCAAATTATGGTTCTTTATTGGCTTCAACAAACGGGCAACCGGCCCCTGGTTTTAATGGGAGGGGGAACGACGAAAATTGGAGATCCAACGGGAAAAGATGAATCGCGCAAGCTTTTATCAGATCAAGAAATACAAAAGAATATTCAAAGCCTAGCTCTCGTTTTTAACCGAGCCCTCATCTTTGGGGACGGCCCAAGTGACGCTCTCTTGCTGAATAATGCGGACTGGATTGATACGTTAAATTACCCTGCTTTCTTACGAGATTATGGGACCCATTTCACCATCAATCGAATGTTAAGTTTTGAGAGTGTGCGCCAGCGCTTGGATCGTGAGCATCCCATGACGTTTCTCGAATTTAACTATATGATTCTTCAAGCTTATGATTTTCTTGAATTTTTTAAAAAATATAAGTGCATTCTCGAAATTGGTGGATCGGATCAATGGGGGAATATTATTAATGGCGTAGAACTCGTGCGCAAAGTGACCCACAAGACTGTCTATGGCCTGACGACGCCTCTCATCACGACAGCAAGCGGCATCAAGATGGGGAAAACAGCCCAAGGCGCTGTCTGGTTAAATGCGGATCTCTTGTCTCCCTATGACTATTGGCAATTTTGGCGTAATACGGAAGACCAGGATGTAGGCCGTTTTTTAAAACTATTCACAACCCTTCCTCTTGAAGAGATTAAACGGCTAGAAAAATTGGAAGGCGCTGAAATCAACGAAGCGAAGAAGATTTTGGCAGATCAGGCAACCGCATTCCTTCATGGAGAAGAAGCTGTTCGAGAAGCGCGCGTAACAGCTCAAAAACTTTTCGAAGCCTCTGGAGCAAGTCTAGATGAAGCTGCCCTTCCAACGATTATTCTCTCGGAAGAAGAACTTCGAAGCGGGGCTTCCATTATGGATCTTTTTTGTCGTCTGGGTTTAACGAATTCAAAAGGGGAAGCCCGCCGTTTGATTGAAGGTGGTGGAGCACGACTGAATGAAGAACCGATTAAAGACGAGCTGTTAGCAATCACCTCAGCCACTTTTGACGGAGAAAGTCTCCTGAAACTATCTGCTGGCAAAAAACGTCATGGGTTGGTGAAGAAGAATAAAGGATAATATTTTTGAAAAGATCCCTCTCAATATTTTCTCTCATATGTTATTATTTAATATAGGTACATGTAAGACCATGCTACAGAATACTTTCTAACGTAAATTTGAAGGAAATAAAACATGAGACCTTCGATAGTACTCGACTCACATAGGCAAACTATCAGACACATCGTTGAGCAAAATCATGCATGTAATGCTCGTGTTTTTGGATCTGTTTTACATGGAAATGATACTGACAAAAGTGATCTTGACTTGCTTGTTGATCCAACACTTGAAACGACTTTAATGGATATCGCAAAAATTCAAAATCGGTTGCAAATTTTACTGGGAGTTTCTGTAGATGTTCTTACCCCCAGAGCGTTGCCAGAAAAATTTAGGAGGCAGGTTCTGAAAGAGGCTAAGCCTATATGAGCAAAGAATCTAAACTCAATGTACTCAATTATCTCGAACACATTCTGATAGCTATCGAACGGATAAATCACTACACGAATGATGTAAGCGAGGTTGGTTTTCTTGAGAGTGAACTTATTCAAGATGCTGTTATTCGTAACATTGAAGTCATTGGTGAGGCTTCTCGCAATATAGATCGCTACCATCCGCATTTTGCTGCACAATATCCAGAAGTTCCTTGGAGTGACCTTTATTGGATGCGTAATCGAGTATCACATGGTTATTTTACTGTAGATTTAGAGCTCGTCTGGAAAACACTTGAAAAAGATATTCCATTACTTCAGGAGCAAATTCAAGTAATTTACAAACACCTATCTTCAGTAGAATGACAGGAAAATGCGCCAGCGGACTAGAATTCTTGTAAAAAAGGTTTTTCTTTTATTTCCTTATTCTCCGGCCTATCCTTCCTATGAATCGCCTTTCGGGTCCAGGGACGATCGCCTTGGCAATCACGAACTTTTTCAAGGCGGGGGCCTTCAGGCGTAAACCAAACTGCATGCCCTCCGTGGCGCCAGAGATCAAACCAATCAAGGGTTAACATAGCTTCAGGGCAAGCTGCTTGGCTGGGCTCAAGACGAATAAGAATAGCCTCTTTTTGACAAGGTTGATTTTCTTTATCATATGAAATGATGATGGGAGTATTTTGAAAGGACGCCCGACATACGCCCGCTTCGCAGGATAAAGCCTTTATCTCTTGAGCGGCCAAATATTTCTGCCACATTTCAGCTGTAAACTTTCCCTTTCGAGTGGAGCTCACATGAAGAGCCTTCCCGTCATAAAGACCCACAAGTTTTCCTTGCCCATCGATCAAAAGATGGGGGAGCTCCCCTCCAAAAGCGGTCATAAAGCCTATGACCATCGGAAGAAGCCCCCACCTTCGCCAGGGTTGTTGCCAGAGACAAAGCCAAAGACCACCCCCAGCAACCAAGACAAAAGAAATGATGGGGGGATGGGGAACTCCAATGTTCGCTCCAGGCCAAGTAGATACCGTTGCTGCGATCTGAGTTAAAAGGTTTAAAGAATATTCAAAAACCCGAAGAGGACCATCACCCCAACCGAGAGGGGTTAAAAGACAGGTGATAAGTGCCATTGGCATAATAACAAGACTCGTTAAGGGGACGGCTACGAGATTGGCTTCGATGGCGTGAAGACTGAAGCGATGGAAGAGATAAATGGTGAAAGGAAGAGTGGCCATCGTTGCGAGAAGAGAGGTAAAGACAAGACCCCCACAATAAACAAAAAGCTTTCGGAAAATGCCCCCCTGAACCACCCAATGGGTGACTGGATTTTTCAAAGCCTCATACCCAGCAATAAGAGCAATGACAGCGGCAAAAGAGAGTTGAAAACTGGGCCCTAAAAGGGTTTCAGGCGTGCTAAGAAGAATGATAAATGCAGCCAGAGCAACGGTGCGCATGGAAAGGGCGGTTCGATCGATTAAAATTGCGCCCATCACTCCAGAGATCATAATGAAAGCCCGTTGGGCAGGAATGCCAAATCCTGAAAGAACAAGGTAAAGGAAAGTCATGAGAATGGTGCCAACTGCTGCAATTTTTTTACTGTTATAAGCTAGGCAAAGGGGAGGAATGAGGGCGATCCCTCGTCTTATAATCATAAAGACAACGCCCGCAATAATGGTGAGATGGAGGCCGGATATGGCTAAAATATGGGCAAGTCCTGAGTTGATAAAAGTCTCACGGACTTCATCAGGGATGGCGGCCTTATCCCCGGTAATAAGAGCCGCAGCGATAGCTCCTACCGGAGCGGGCATGTGGCTGAGAAAATGAGCTGTGATCTCCTCGCGGCGTTTTTCAAGGAGAGTCCTGCAAGAGGGAGAAGATCCCACAACCTCAGGGACTGAAAGGGCAAATCCCGTTGCCCCTATGCCATTAAAATAAGCTTGTCTTCGAAAATCAAATCCTTTGGGAAGAGATGGCTCAGTGACCGGATTCAATTTCCCTTGAAAACGTATGACTTGCCCGGGCCAAAGATGGTCTCTTTTTCCCTTTAAGGTGAGCCGAACTTTTTGAGGCAACTTTTCTGGTGTTTCAGCTTCAAGATTCGTCAGAAGGATTCTCTGATAGAGGCTTCCTTTCTTAGTGGGTTTCAATTCAACTTGTGTTACGCGACCTTCTAAGAGAAGGGTTGGTAAAGGGTAATGGAGCATCTCTGTGTTTAAAAGATGGGTTCTAAAAAGGGCTGCTGAAAAGCCAAGACTGACAAATCCAAGGCTTAAGAAAAGAAGTCTGAGTGTTTGAAGACGTATCCTCCAGAGAGTAAGGGTAAAAAATGAAAGTCCTCCAAAGGCCCATACGAAGGGAGGCTCAATGGGTAAGTTAAAATAAAGAACAATCCCAAGACCCAAAAAAACGGGCAACCACAAAGGCCACCCCTGAAAGTCATTAAAAAAAGAGGAGACGAGAAAAGTCCGAACGTTCATATTTATTATGAAATTGTTTTTTATTTTTTATCATAAAAGATGACTTAAAAATTTCAAAGAAGGAAGTGGGGGAGATTCATCATGAAAAAATTTTAGAGGTTCGACCTTCTAATGGCTTGATTTTAAAAAATCAGAAGGTTTCAAAATGGGGAGACCTTTATAAGGATTCAACTTCAAAAGATGCTTGTCGCCACTAATGATGCAATTTGCTTTACCCTCAATGGCCGTAATAATATATGTGTCATCATCTGGTTCCTCTAGGACAATTGGATCATACTGAAATCTGGGACAAACGTCATGAGCTATCATCTCTAACGATGTTACCCAAAAATCCAATTGATCATCAGAAAGAGAAATATATTTTCTTACTTTTGGGTATCTTAAAACACGCCTTAATTCATTAACGATCTTCTCGGAAAGTAGGAGGGTATGGGAATTATTGAAGAGGATTTCTCTTAAGATTACTCCTGGAATCCCCTCAGGCTTGATGAGGGAGCTGACAATTACATTTGCGTCCAAAATAAGCCGCATTATAGAGCTTTAAAGTTCTTTTTTTCGAGAAGCATGTTTAGCTTCATCTGCAAGCTGATCAGCTTCTTTTTGAGAGAGTTTTTTATTCTCCCCTATAAGGCTTTTAGAAAGAAATTCTCGTGCCATTTTTTCAAGAACTTTGTGTTTTTGAACAGGAATTAGAACGGCCAGGGCTTTATGTTTACGTTCGATTAGAAACTCATCCCCCCGGAGATTAACACAGTCTAAGATCTCTCCCATACGTTTACGTACATCATCTGTTCCTATATGGATAATAGGTGTTGAAGAAAATTTTTTTGTGTCGGAATGAGGTTTCATCAGGTATCTTTCACTTATAGTAAATAGTACATCTATCATAGATGATACACATTTATAAGTCAAGAAAAACTAATCTGAGACCGATAGGACAATTTTCTATCTTCTTCTCAAGCGTTGCATAGGATAAAATCAAATTAAAGATTGCGACCATAAAGGAAACCCTATGTCTGTTGTCGTTCGTTTTGCCCCGTCGCCCACGGGCTATCTTCATATTGGAAGTGCAAGAACCGCGCTTTTTAACTGGCTTTTTGCGCGCCATTATCAGGGTAAGATGTTGCTGCGGATTGAAGATACGGACAGGGCCCGCTCTACTCAAGAGGCTGTTGAAGCTATTTATAAAGGTCTTGAATGGTTAGAAATTGGATGGGATGAAACGCCCGTCCATCAATTTGATCGTTTAGAACGCCATGTTGAGATTGCGAATGAACTCTTAAAGAAAGGGATGGCTTATTATTGCTATTGCTCGCCAGAAGAACTCGAAACCATGCGAGAAGAGGCCCGCGCAAAAGGTCTTCCTCCCCGGTATAATGGGAAGTGGCGTGATCGTTCTCCTGAAGAAGCGCCAAAAGGAATTGATCCTGTCGTTCGCTTTAAATCTCCTCAAACTGGAGACACGGTGATCCATGATCTCGTCCAGGGAGAGGTTCGCGTTTCCCATCAACAACTTGATGATATGATTCTTTTAAGGGCAGATGGAACTCCTACCTTTAACCTTTCCGTTGTTGTGGATGATCATGATATGGGGATTACCCATATCATTCGAGGGGATGACCATTTAACCAACATGTTTCGCCAATTCAACATTTTTAAGGCGATGGAGTGGGCGATTCCCCATTATGCCCACATTCCCTTGATTCATGGGCCAGATGGAGCAAAACTATCGAAGCGTCATGGCGCACTTGGGGTAGAAGCCTACCGAGACATGGGTTTTTTGCCAGAAGCCATACGAAATTATCTCTTGCGACTGGGATGGAGCCATGGGGATGAGGAAATTATTTCAACGAAAGATGCCATTCAATGGTTTGATCTTGATCATGTGGGTAAGTCTCCCGCCCGTTTTGACTTTGTTAAATTGACGAACCTTAATGGTCATTATTTGCGAGAAGCCGATAATGAGCGCCTTGTAACGTTGGTTATTCCTTTCATTGAAAGTAAGTATGGAATTTCTGTTAATACAGAAGCGCGCGATCTCTTGCGTCGGGGAATGACGGGCCTTAAGCAACGGGCAAAGACACTTATAGAGCTTGCGGAAAATTCACTCTTCTATATTGTTCCTCAACCTCTTGATGAGGCTGCTCAAAAAATTTTGAATGAGGAAGGCCTCCAGATTCTTAAAGTGATGGGAAGTCGCTTACCTTGTTTCCCTGAAACTTCATGGACGGAAGTGGGGCTGGAAGATTATATCCGTCAAATTGCTGAGGAAAGAGAACTAAAACTGACAAAGGCAACTCAACCTTTACGTGCTGCATTGACAGGAAAAACGGTTTCACCGAGTGTTTTTGATATTATGCATGTTCTTGGAAAGGATAAGACTCTTGAAAGATTGTATGCTGTTTTAAAGGGGAAATGATTTTCTAAATTCTAAATAGATTCTTAAGGAAGATAGACGTAAAATTCATAGACGTATGAAGAAAGGTATATTGTGATGACAGCCCGTTTTCTCGACGAAGACAATGATCTTGCCCACCTTGAGGTCATCCCTGGTCGACCTGGGGGAGTAAAGGCTGTTGATCTTCCTATTCTTCATGGAACGATGGGGCCTGCCGTCCTAGATATTCGAAAGCTTTATTCCGAAACGGACTGTTTCACATATGATCCTGGGTATACCTCAACAGCGAGTTGTGAATCCAAAATTACGTTTATTGATGGTGAAAAAGGGATTTTATTGCATCGCGGTTATCCCATTGAAGAACTTGCGGAAAATTGCTCCTTTTTGCAGGTTGCCTATCTCCTCATGGAAGGAGAAATACCCACGGAAGAAGAATATCAAACCTTTGTAAAAAATATTACTTTTCACACGATGGTTCATGAGCAATTGCGGGATTTTTATCGTGGGTTCCGAAGGGATGCTCATCCGATGGCAGTTATGCTGGGTGTCGTAGGGGCCCTTTCTGCTTTTTATTATGATAGTCTTGATATTCGCGATCAACGACAAAGAATGATTGCGTCTCATCGTCTTATCGCCAAGATGCCGACCATTGCAGCGATGGCTCATAAATATTCCATTGGCCAACCGTTTATGTATCCCCAAAACGATTTAGGGTATGCAGAAAATCTTCTTTATATGATGTTTGCAACCCCAACGGCGCCTTTTAAAGTCAATCCAGTCGTTGCGCGAGCTTTAAATAAAATTCTTATCCTTCATGCCGATCATGAACAAAATGCATCCACCTCAACCGTTAGGCTCACAGGATCGAGTGGAGCAAATCCCTTTGCCTGTATTGCGGCAGGGATTGCTTGTCTTTGGGGCCCTGCCCATGGTGGAGCCAATGAAGCCGTTCTCAATATGCTTACTCAAATTGGCCATAAGGATCGGATTCCTGAATTTATTAAACGGGCGAAAGATAAAAATGATCCTTTCCGACTGATGGGATTTGGTCATCGGGTGTATAAGCATTATGATCCGCGCGCTTCTGTTTTAAGAAAAGTCTGCCAAGAAGTTTTAGAAGAACTTGACTATCACGGCGAACCTCTCTTGGAACTCGCAAAAGAGTTGGAGAAGATCGCTCTTGAAGATCCTTATTTTATTGAAAAGAAGCTTTATCCCAATGTGGACTTTTATTCTGGGATTATTTTGAAAGCCATAGGGATTCCCACATGTATGTTTACCGTCCTTTTTGCTGTCGCTCGAACGGTGGGTTGGATTGCTCAATGGATGGAAATGATTGGGGATCCCTCTCAAAAAATAGGGCGGCCGCGTCAACTTTACACAGGCCACACCTTACGTCATTATCGACTTTCATCACCGCGTGGAGTTTAAATGATTGCAAGACCGCCTGAAAAAAAATCATTTCTCAAAACCAAAACCCTCCCGCCTTTTTTTTCAAAGGTTGCAAATGACAACCGCCCCCCTCAGAAAATCTTATTTGGCTGGATTCTTTTGGGAGTAGGGGTTCTTTTAATTATATGTGCTTTCCTCTGGATCTGAAAAGTATGTCTTTCTTCTTCTAAAGACCTTATAAAATATTAATTAACAAATTTTCTTATATATTTAATATTTCTTTAAATTTTTTGTGTCATAAATAAAATGAATAATAAAAAGCTCTATAAACACCTCTAAAGCTGACCCATAGCTGAGATGTGTTGTTTCACATAAAGAAGGAGAGAGGGGGGTGTCATGAAAGTTAAAGAAATCATGACAAAGGAAGTCAAAATGATCGGTCCGAATTTACCCATAAAAGAGGCGGCTCGTTTGATGCGGGACAATGATATTGGCATTGTGCTCGTGGAAGAGGATGATAGGCTTGTTGGAGTCCTCACGGATCGTGATATCACAATAAGATCGTTAGCTAGTGGTCGTGATCCTTTAGCCATTGCGATAAAAGAGATTATGACCCCGAAGGTTCTCTATTGTTTTGAAGAAGATTCGATTGAAGACGTGGCAAAGAATATGGGAAAAAACCATGTCAGACGCCTTCCTGTTCTGAATAAAGACAAACGTCTCGTGGGGATTATTTCTCTCGGAGATGTCGCTAGTAAGGGATCAAAGCCAGCAGCAGCTGAAGCTTTGTTTCTTATTTCGAAGGAGGGCCACCCCCCTATTTTTAAGATAGCTTAAGGCTAAAGTTGCAAACTAAAGGGCTTATTCACTGTACCAGTTTACTGGCAGAGAGAATAAGCCCTTCTCCTAAAGGAGTCATTTTGGCGTGGGTTTGGAGGATTTCTAATCCTACCTTACAGCGTTTTTGATAATAATCTTGAAGTTCCTTGCAATAGTCTTTTTCTTCCTTGGGGATTTCATTAAGCGCAAGAGCTTTGGTTAAAACATGATAAATTCTCGCAAGAACAAAGGTCGCATGATAAATGCCCATAAGAGGTCTTTTTTCTTTTCTTAAGGGTGATTCGTGAAATTCTTTAGGATTCAATACAAGAGGATCATCTTTATTCAATAAATAAACATAAAGATGAGCTTGCTCATGGGTGATTAAATCAAGAATTTCAGAAACTTTTTTCCATTTATACAAATAACTTGCATAAATCATTCCGAAGAGGTCAAAACTTGACCCAGCTTTTAGCCCTTCAGAATTCATGATTAAGACTTCGCTAATCAGTTCTTGAGACTCCTTAAAAAAATCTGAAAATGACCTCTGAAGGATCCCAAAGCCACGTTGGAGTGATTCTTGAACCTGTTGAAAATGCTCAGAAGACAAAGGAAAAAAGCTAGCTTTAGCCATGGTTTCCTGGGAAAACGTGTGCTTCACCAAGGGAGAATAATAGTCATCTAAATTTGATAAGTTTAAATATGCCATGTTTTTAACTTGAAAGTCATTCGTAGATAACTTTCGTGAAATAGCTATAATTCTTTGAATATCTTTTTTTTCGACGGCATTAAAGAAGTCCGCATTAATTTGGCTTAATAATCCAGACAGTTTAAATTCGGGATTTAGGGAACCCAACTTTTGGTTAGCTTGAAAAAAAAGATCTTCAGGAATAACCTCGACGCAAGCATCTAAAAGATATTTAAGACTCTCGAGCAAAGATTCATTAAAAGAGGTCCTTAAAGACAAAGCTCTTCCTTCTACAGGAAGAGCTTGAGATAGGAATGCCGTGGAATTATTCAAAATAGATCATTAAACTATGGTTGTTCTAAGAGTATATCCAATGCCATGAACTTTTGATTTTTCAATTTTCTTAATCATTTTTTTTCTCCTTTTTTTGTTAGTTTATTGTGAAATGTAATAAGACTACCTAAGAACATATTTTCTTACATTTAACATGTTTTAAAAAAAAAAAAAGAAAAATTTTTATAATATTTTAAAAAAGTTAAGAAATCCTTAAGATGATAGGATTTTTAAAAATTTTTTTTGAATCATTGTCAGAACAGTATCTGCTCGTGTTATATAGAAAATATCTATCGTAGGTCCTGATTCATTTGGGAGGATACGAACAAGGCTTGAATTTTTTAGATACTCAAATTCTTCCATCATTGTGATGATACCAAGGTCTTGGCACCCAGCCTCAAAAACCAAAAAACCTGAATTTATGCTAAGACAGCTCTCACGTAAGGTATGATCAGGAAGACCTTTCTTTAAATGCCAATCAACATTCCCAACATTCCCTTCAAAATCAGAGTAAAAGCTGATTAACTTATGGTTCTTTAAATCATCTAAGCTTGTAGGAGTTCCATACCTGCGCAAATATTCGGGTGTTGCAAAAAGTTGTGTATGAAGCGTTTTAATCTTCTTTTGAGAAAGCCCTTTTACTGGCTGTTTCGGTAAAATGCCTATATCTGCTTTTGAAGTATCAAAATCAATATCTGCATTGGTTGTAATGATCGCAATTTTTAGATCGGGAAATTCTTCTGCTAGGAGTTTAACTTTTCGAATAAGCCAAATGCCAATAATCCCAGTTGTTGTAATAATTCGCAGTTTATTTTGTTGTTTCTTTGGAGATGATAATATTTCTGTCGCTCCATTTTCAAGATTTGGGATAGTGGTTTGAGCGAGCTTAAAAAGATCATTTCCTTTGTCCGTCAATTCTAATCTCTTTCGTTTTCGGACAAAAAGTTTAATATTATAAGTGCTTTCCAATTCGGTTAAATGTTTGCTAAGAGTAGTGTGATTTTTATCTAAGACAGCAGCTGCTTTTAAAAGAGAGCCTTCCTTAATGACGTAATAAAAAGAGCGTAATTTTTCTATATCAATCATGATTCAACCCTATTTTTAACCCAATAAATAAGCTGAGGAACGCGTTTATGAAGCCCTTGGGCAAACATAACACCAAGGATAATTACAAAACCCGAAACCATTTGGATCGCTGTCAAAGTTTCCCCCATAATAATATAGGATAAGATATTCGAAAAAACAGGGAGTAACAACATGAAAGGGGCAACAGAAGAAGCGGGAAATTTTTGCAGTAAATTTAACCATAAATAAGTAGCCCAGATAGTTGATAAAAGAGCTGCAAATATGACGCAAAACAGGGCCGTTGGAGAGAGATGAATCACCATTCCAAAAGTTTGAAGCGGCCCTTCAAAGAGGAGACAGGCAAAAAGCAAGGGGATTGAGGCAGCGATTGAAAGCCATGTCACATCTGACATATTTTCCCCAATCTTATATTTTTTTGAAAAAGCAATCCCGACGCCAAAAGAAACACAGGCAGCTAAAAGGAAAACAACACCAGAAAAAGGAACGTCTAGTGGGTCAGAGGTGGTTGTTAAAAGGTAAACACCCCCAAAGGAAATAAAAAGTCCAGCGACTTGAAACCAGGTGGGTCTTTCCCCTAACATCAAGAAGCAACAGAGAACCACAAATAACACTTGCGCTTGAAGGAAAAAAGCGGAAAGTCCAGCACTAATCTCTGATTTAAGTCCAAAGCCAAAGAGGGTTAAATAAATAGCAAGGAGGAAAAAGCTACACAAAAAATACTTCCAAAGGCTTTTGTTTGGTTTTGGGTAGAAAAAAACCAAGGGAAAAACGAGAGCAACTCTCAGAAAACTTAAAACAAAGACAGAAAGATGATCAACAGCGATTTTTTGAACGACGAGGTTTGAAGACCAAAGCAAGATAACCCACAAAGCAATACTGATATCTTTTCCTGACATGCGTAACATTTACCTCCTTTGCGTACATACCATTTTGATTGTCGCTTATCTCAGAGGTTTTCCTTCTTGAGTGTTGACTGAAACTATTTGTAAGAAATTATTAGATAAAAAAATAAGAGTCAAGAAATTTTATTTCTATTACTTGTTTTTGCAACAAAAAAAATAGTTTGCAAAAATATAAAGTATGATTTTTATTTTTTATTTATTTGTAAATAGATGATAAATAAATGTCTTCCTCGAATTTATTTCATAATAATCCCTCTTCTTTACATAAATAAATCAACTGATTCATATGGTCTAAGCCTGATTTAAAGAGAATTTTATTGAAATGAGTTTCTACGGTTCGGGGAGAAATGTCGCATTTTCTGGCAATTTTCTTGGCTGTGAAGCCTTGACTTTTATAGAGAAGGCATTCAATTTCTCGCAAAGTTAAGTTAAATTCCTTTTGTCCGGTGGAAAGGCAATATCTTTTTGTCAATATTTTCTTATTAAATTCAATAACTTTTTCAGGGTCTGCTTTGTAAAGATTTGATTTTTTATCATGAAAAGCAATATCAATCGTTTTGTGCTTATCCGCTAAATCAATTATATCCTTTGCAGCATTTTTAAAATACATAAGAAATCTTTTTAAAAGATCTAAATTATTTAAATAGAATTCTGCTAATCCACTATTCTCCAAAGTTCCTCCAAATGCCCAAGTTTCTATATAATCTTCGGTCGTTTGATAGAAAGAAATTCCATTCCACATATCCACAGACATTCTCATTGACCCTCCAGGGCCTTGAGGGGTCCATAAAAAGGATAAAGTCCTTTTTTCTTCTGAAAAAGAACCAGATTGGAGGAAGCCTCTGTAACAATCAGATTGATTGTAAAGGTCATGTTTAAAAAAGAGCTCCGTATATCCCTCATGGGTACCGATCCTAAAAAATTTTTGGTCTTTGGTAATTTTCCCATAAGCAAAATTCGAAATATCGAAAATCTTCAGGGGTTCGCATATATCTTGCAACCGTGGCAAAATAGACTGATTGTATTCTTTCAACAATTTTACCTTTCTATTATCTGCCATTATTTGAATTCTCCTCTATATTTCTCGCTCATAATAAATGGCATGCTAGCTGAAGGCAATCATCTGTTACAGACTCTTCATTAAGGAATCCATGAAGCTTTTCAAGAGCCGCCTTCCAGCAATTTATATACTCTTCTGCAAGGCGAAAAAGATCTTGCGAGACTTCAGTTCCCACTATATTTACCGTATCAGCCACTTCATAAACGTTTCCCCAATCATTAGAAACTTCATCTTCAATATGAGTCCCAATCCAATCCATCATCTCCGATGGATTAAATATTTTTTGCCCTTGCACCTCGATCTTTGAAAACAAAGCCAATAGAAATAAAACCATATCGATAATGATGGATTCAGTAATGCGCAGTTGAACCGCAAATCCTAAAGGGTTTTCAGCGAGCTCATCCATCAATCGAAACAATCGCTGAGTTTTGGGTGAGATTGGGGCTGTGGATAAACTCTTCTTGGGAGACGCGGCTATTAAGGGCCTTAATATATTGGCTTCCCACCAAACGGGGTTCATTCCATCAGGGTCGGTAGGAGCTATTTCTTCAAGACTGAAAAAGGCATTATTGAGATCATCTAAGATAACAGTGATACCTGTTTGCAAAGCGCATATCTCGTATTCAGGTGGCATGTCCCATTGGCCGACGTTATCTGCTAACTTCCCTAAACTGATGAGAAGCGTATACGTATACTGCATCAAGATCTCTCGCCAGTGGGATGCAATCTTTATTGCAGTCTCTAATGAAAGAGCTGGCGTTTGTTTGGCTCTGATAAAGAAAGGATTTCCTCGGTCTCTAAGCTGAGCTTGTTCTATCAAAGAGAGCATTTTTAAATCAAACTCTCTCGCTGATATAATGCGTTTAATGGCTTCGTAAACCATAAAGTTATGAAATTTATTAGGGGAGATCTTGAGATTTTCCCCCATCTTATTAAGCCACATAAAAGCCTCCACGGTTCTATAGCTTACGATTACAATTCTCTACATACCAATTATTAATCACTAACATTACTTTTACTCTCGGCGACGCTATGGCGTTTTTTTGAAAATTAATACCCGTAAAAATACGTATGTTGGAAGAGCACTTTTTGACATTTTGTGTTCTAAATCAAAGGCTAAAAGCCTCATATATTAGGTCTTGCGAGTTAATTATTTTTCATCTAAAAATTTAATTTGAGGAAAATAACATTGTCTTTTATGTGATATTTTCTCAACGAAAAAATTTTTATGAAAAAAATTCATTTTTTTCTTGACGCCATCCTGTTGAGTTGTGTATTCTAATAAAAGTTAAAAAGGAATAATAATTGTGCGCTGAAAGAAGAATTAATGCTCAACGCACATAGAAAAATAAAATAAAAACTTATGTTTTAGTAAATACTGTTGGTTTTTTATAAATAGTAAAACGTAAACAGAAGCATTCAAAATTTCCCTATGGGTTCTTTTGAGTGCAGTCTAAACAAAAGGAGCGTAAAAATGGTCAAGGGAAATCTTTATTTACTGTCCCCTTCTCTTCATCCTTTTTTTCGTCTTCCTCAGAGTTCAAGCCTTTTTGCTGAAATGAAGGAATGGGTGTTTTTTCGGTTATTTTCAGTTTTTGGTGGTATCATTTCAGTAAAGCTCCACGGGTTTATCCCCGTGGAGTTCTTGAATCCAAGACACATCAATTTAAGGGACAATTTCATTAGCTTCACGACATATTTAAAACAACGTAATGGTGATTAGGATGTGGAAAAATGTTTGCAATCAGATCTCCTGTTCCTCATTTTCAAGGGATAAGATGTATAGAGGATGGAACTCTTCGATCGATTGGCCTTTATCCTCTTTGACGATCAAGAAATGTTCGGATAGGCGTTTTAAGGATGAGCGAATTCTTTCGAACGAGTTCCCCCTTTCGGAAGGGGCCCTTCATAGGTATACAATTGAAGCAGAAACAGGGATTTCTCAAATACAAGACCCTCTTTGGCGTAGAGTCTGCTTAGATGTTCTTAGAGTCTTAGGACCCGTCGCATTTAAGGACCTGTGGAAAACAAATTTAATGAGTATTTCCCCCAGAGAACGAAGAGCATACCTTGCTTGTCCGACCCAAGGCATTGCGGATACTGTTGAAAATTATCACTTTGTGATCATGGGCGCCCTTAAAAAATTCTACCCCTTTCTCTTTTCTCTAGAGACAGAAATAAGCGAAAATGAGGGCACAAATATGAAAAGATCAAAAGCCAGTGTAAGTCTTTATCGTCACCTCACATAAAAAAACCGACACCCAGTTCAATGGAGGGTCGGTTTTTATGTTTTATAGTAGATAGTACTTTAAGCTGCGACTTTTTTCTGACCTTTTGGATGAGTCCCAAGACCAATATCTTTTGCAATGCTACTCCGACGTTTTGCGTAGTTGGGAGCAACCATAGGATAGTTTGTTGGTAAATTCCAACGTTCCCGATATTGCTCAGGGGTCATGCTATAAGCTGTCTTTAAGTGACGCTTTAACATTTTTAACTTGCGTCCATCCTCAAGGCAAATAATATAATCTGGATGGACGGATTCCTCAATGGGGACGACTGGCTCTGAGCGAGCTGAGAGTAAGTATGACTTACCTGAGCTGAGAGCACATAGGCTGCGATGAATAAGCTGAACAAATGCAGGTATGTCAGAGGATGCCATCGCGTTCTTTGAAATGTAAGCAGCAACAATTTCAGTAACACACGACGTTAACTCTAACGATTCGTTTTTTGTTGTCATTTTCAACCTTCCTTTTTTAGAAATTAGACCTATATTACATGTTAGGTAACAAATCAAGAAATTTATTTTTTCAATTTTTTATAGGTGAATTTGTCGATTAACTTACTGTACTAGATTCTTTTTTGACCTGTTGCCAGAGAGTGGAAAGTTCAGTTGCTGAAGCCTTTTGCAAAGAAATACCTTTTTCTTTTGCATAAGATTTAAAGCGTATATACCGGTCCATAAACTTCTTAAGTCCTAAATCAATGGCATCATCAGGCTCTACCTGACAATGTCGAGCAAGGCATGAACATGCTAGAAAGAGATCACCAATTTCCTCTTTCAAGGCTTTTTGTTGAAGCGGAGTAGAAGGTTTTCGGAGTTCTTTAAGGACCTCTTCTAGCTCTTCCTTCGCTTTTCTTGCAGCTGCTAAGGGAGAATCCCAGTCAAATCCTTCTTCTGCCACTCCTTGAAAAAAGAAGTAAGCTCGCATCAAAGGTGACGGCGATACATGCATGGGGAGCCCTTTCGTATAAGCGAGGAGTGAAAGATATAATAATTGTCTGAGGAGTGTCGTCAAGTGTTATTGACACTTTAAAGTGGGAAAGACTTGAGTCTTTTGATTCTGAATGTTCCTTAAACAAAATATTAACTCTTTTAATAGAAAATCAATATTATTTTGATTATATAAAATGGGAAAAAATGGTCTGGGAGTTAAGATCTTCAGGTACAAAATTAGCTTGCGGCAATAAACGAGAAATTGTGGCTCCCTTGGCCGGTACCATATGCACAGGTATAGGAATCGTTGTCCTTATTGGTTGGTATGCACACATCATAAGATTGGTCCAAATTCGTCCTGAATCACCCCCTATGCATTATAACACTGCCCTCTGCTTCATCCTTTTGGGGATAGGCATTTTGCTGTTGACTTCCCATTATAAAAAATTGGTTTTTTTTCCAGGAGTTGCCTTAGTAACAATAGCAGGAGTTACATTTCTTGAATACGTTCTGGATACAAATTTAGGTATTGACCAACTCTTTTTTAAGACATACATGCGTTTCCCCACATCATCTATAGGTCGTATGAGTCCGAATTCAGCTCTCTCCTTTTTGATGAGCGGAATGTCTATCACATTGCTTTCTGTGGCCAAATCAAGGCTGATTTATTGTATTGCCTTGTTGCTGGCAATAGGCGTCCTCGCATTAGGATGTATATCTTTACTTGGGTATACGGCACAGATCCCTATAACCTACGAGTGGGCAAAGCTCGTCCCCATGGCAGGGCATAGTGCACTTGGGTATTTAATCGCAAGTGGGGGCATTATTTCTTATATATATGTAAAACACGCCTCACAAGAAATTAACCTTTCTCCAGCTCTACCTTACTTTGGAGCCCTATTTGTGCTTTGCATAATGGGCTTAGTTTGGAAGGCGTCTGTCGAAGAAGGACGTCGAAATCTTCAAGAATCCACAGATGCAGAAACAGAACGAATTCAAGCAAAAACAAAAGAAAAACTTTCGATTGTGATAACCGATTTAGAGCAACTACACCTTCAACAGCAAATATTTCCAACAACATCTTACGAAATCTGGAAAAAATCTTCAGAACTCTATAGAAAAAATATTCCCTGGTACAAATCTATCGAGTGGGTTGATTCCTCGCTTCATATCCGAGGAGGGCAACAACAGAAAAAAAAAGAATTCTTATCAAATTTTGCACCTGAAAGCCGTTCTTTTATTAAAAAGTTCTTAGAAAGTTTAAAGGACGAAAAAACTTTAAAAATTAGCAAAATAATTAATCTTATTCCGAAAGGTCATGTTCTTCTGATGGCTGTTCCTCTCTTAAGCAACTCTCAGTTTGAAGGATTTATCGTTAGCACCATTGATCTTGACTCTCTGCTTCAAGAAATTCTTAAAGAAACTGTAAGCTCTGAATTTGATGTCGCTTTTTTTGAAGGAATGAAAGCGAAACATAGTTTTTTCCAATCGGGTATCAAGTACGTCCAAGACATCACTTCTAAGAAAGAAATTAATCTTTATAATTTGTATTGGTCCATTGAAGTATGGCCTTCTGCTGTGTCCTATTCGGAACATATATACACGTTTCTTTCAATATTAATTCTTTTTATTGGGTCATTAAGTGCATTTCTTCTTTTTATGACGATTCGCTCCCGACAAATGCTCAGGCAGGCCAAGGATATTCTTGAATTGAAGCTTATAGATACGAGCTTGCATATAAAAGACCTCCAATATCTTAAGGAGATGGTGGATACCTTACAAACTTGTCCGTCTCTCAAAAGTGCCGCAATTCCTCTTGCAAAGTTCTGTGGGCTTTTATTTCCATCAACATCAGGTGTTATTTATTTATCAGATAAAAATTCTGCAATTTTAAACCCATTCGCTCATTGGGGAATGAAATCTTCAAGAATGCCCTCCTTCTCAAAAAATAAATGTTTGGCCATTAATCAAAGAAGTTCTTTTCGTATGAGTGGGGGAGATAGCACGAAGTGGTGTTTGCATATCGAAAAACCCTCCTCCAGACTGGATGACAAGGGTTTCTTATGTCTACCTCTCCTTAATAAGGATGATCCTTTTGGACTTTTATATATTCAAGACAACCAGATTTTGTCCCTCCCAGAAAATGAACAAACAAGAAAAATCCTGCTAGCAGAAACAGTCGCAAGACAACTTTCTCTCTCAATTACAAGCCTAAAGACACATGATCTTCTGAGTAATCAAGCCATCATTGATTCTCTGACAGGTCTTTATAATAGGCGCTATTTTGATGAATCTCTGCAGCTCGCACTTTCCAATGCAAAAGGTCAATCTCAGCCCTTTACCCTTCTCATGATTGATGTTGATCATTTTAAAATGGTTAATGATACTTATGGTCATAAGGCAGGCGACGAAGTTCTTAAAAAGATGGGATTATTATTGCAAAAACACTATCGCAAAACCGATATTATTTGTCGTTTTGGGGGGGAGGAATTTATCATTATTTTGCCCGAAGCACCGCTTAAAATCGTTCTTGAGAAAGCTAGAGAAATCCGAAAAGCTGTCACTAAGATTGATTTGTCTTTTAAGGGGGAAAAAATTAAGAATATCACTATTTCTATAGGCATTGCCACCTACCCAGAACATGGGTCCTCAATGAAGAAGCTCTTTAGTGCAGTTGATAAAGCCCTCTATAAAGCAAAAACTTTAGGTCGAGATAGAATAGAAGTTGCTTAATTCTTCAGGCCCCTAGAGAATAATTCAAAGTTTTTTGTACCGACCAATAAGAATTCATTCTTAGTTGGTGTTGGTTGTTATATATAACTTTGATCAAATTTTATCTTGTACCTTGGAAAAGTTATGTTTATGGTTCATTATAAATGATAATTTCTATGGCTGTTAGAGAGGAAATACCCATGATGATCCATCCAAAAGCAAGACCCCTCATATCAAAATTATCTTTACCGACCCCTATACAGAAATATTTCTCTAATCTGAATTGGGAAATCGACTTGAGTAACAATACAAATCCTCATGTGGGAGGTTTTTCTGAATATCCAGATGTCAAACAAAACGACCTGAAGACGCTTTATTTAAATAGGATTTTTTCCATTAACCCTCCCTCATTCTTTTCAAACAAAGGTCAAGAGGCTCTCTTCGCCGAAAATATCCTTTTCACAGCTGGGTCGATGGAAGGTCTTGACTTGATATTAAGAACTTTTGCTGAACCAAATAAGGATATTATTTGCGTTACCTCGCCTAGTTTTTCTGCCTACACACACTGGGCTTTGATTCACAATTTAGCAGTCAAAAAAATTCCTTTACTTGGCGATAACTTAAACCAAATCGATAAGGAAGAGATTATTCAGTTGAACCCAAAAATAACTTTTTTGTGTGACCCTAATAATCCAACCGGCACGAAACTTACAGATGAAACGATTCAAAAGTTATGCAGTTCCTTAGACGGGCTTGTTATCGTTGATGAGGCATATATTGAATTTTCTGATCAACCCTCCTCCATTTTTTATCTAAATAAATACAAAAACTTAATTATTCTCCGAACCTTTTCCAAAGCCTGGGCACTCGCTGGCGTGCGTTGCGGGGCTATAATCGCTGACAAATCTATTATTAATGCCTTAAGATATGTTCAACTTCCCTTCTCTTTTTCCTCATCGTCTCAAGAAAAAGTGGAAGAACGGCTACTGAACCCTGAAGAGACCTTTGCTTCATGGCAAATAATCAAAAAAAATAGAAAAGAGATGTTGGTAGAATTATCAAATTTGAGGGATGTTGCTAAAGTTTTCATGAGTGATACGAACTTTATTATGCTCGTTCTTAAGGATTTTCAAAAAACCATCCGTTTATTAAATGAAAACAAAATCCACGTTCTTGATTGTTCTGCAAGCTTCCCGAATTCCATGAGAGTATCGTTAGGAACAAAAGAACAGAATGAGAGATTTTTGGAGGTTTTGAGGAAGAGCTAACCTGTAACTATTCAGCACATTCCCTAGCGTTTCTTGCCAAGGATGACACAACGTGGTGAATGGTTATGCTAGCCTAACTCTTCCACTTAATATTACACCCGATACTGGGCTTTTGATCTTTTGAAACTGGTTTTCCACTTAAGATGGAATCTAGCGCAGCCTTCAGATCTTTTCCCGTCACAGGAATTTTATTACTTGGCCTTGAGTCATCAAATTGTCCACGGTAAACACATGAAAGAGTTTCATCAAATACAAAGAAATCTGGTGTACACGCTGCATCATAGGCTCTCGCAACGTCTTGAGGTCCATCGTAAAAATAGGGGAAAGGAAGTTTCAATTCTTCAGCAAACTTTATCATATTTTGAGGGGAATCTTCGGGATATTGCTCCATATCATTTGAATTAATGGCGAGAAAGCTTATCCCTTTAGAAGTATATTGATTTGCAACGTTTATGAGCTCCTTTATGATGTGCGTTACAAAGGGACAATGGTTGCAAATAAACATGACAACGGTCGCCTTTTCACCTTTCATTTGAGAAAGAATAAGCACCTTCCCTGAAACAACGTCCCGAAGACTAAATATAGGTGCTTTTGTGCCAAGAAGTATCATACGAGAGGGGGTGACAGCCATTTTATATTCCCTTTTTAACCGGTATAAGTTTTATTAGGAATGATTATACCGCAAAACGACTCATATACCGAGAAAATAAAAGTGAGATTTAACACGGGACGAATTCCCAAAAATCATCATCGACCTCAGTAATGCTGGGAACCCTAGGCGTTGCCAGGTCGCTTATAGAGGAAACAAGGATTCTTTGTAAATCTGCTCAATGTCATAGTTTCACTATAGGGAGGATGTTTCCAAATATCAAGGAATCTTTTTCGATCCACATTGCCAACTTTAACGCTTTCCCATAGAGTGCAAAGAAAAAAAGCCATAAAATATGTTTTACATAGCCTTTCGCATGCTTGTAGGGGATCGGGGAAAATTTTTAGGGATTATCCTGGGCCTTTCATTTGCTTCCCTCATTATGACTCAACAACCTGGTCTTTTCGTGGGCATTATGACTCGTGCCTATAGTTTTATTACGGACCTTGGTCAGCCAGATATTTGGGTCATGGATCCTACAGTCCAATACATTGATGATATTAAGCCTATGCCTGATACTTATCTTTATCGTGTGGCAAGTGTTGAAGGTGTTAAGTGGGCAGTACCCTTATACAAGGGAACCATTCAAGTCCGTCTTCATAGTGGCACTTTCCAAACCTGTAATCTTATTGGTCTTGATGATACGACTTTAGTTGGAGCGCCAGCTGTGATGCTCGAGGGAAGGATAGCAGATTTACGTCGCGCTTATGGAATTATTGTTAACTTAGAAGGGGTACTCGATAAACTTGCAAATCCTCCTACTTATCCTGGTGGTCCGAAAATTCCCCTTCGGGTGGGTCAAGAAATTGAGTTGAATAACAACCGCGGAATTGTTGTTGGAATTGCTCTCACGACTCGTACCTTTCAATCTCAGCCGGTTATTTTTACAACCTATTCAAATGCGACACTTTTTACTCCACCTCAAATGAATCTCCTCAGTTTTGTGCTTGTGAAAGCCAAGCCAGGTCAAAATTTAGATGTCCTCTGCAAACGCATCAAACGGCTCACGGGTTTAGTGGCATACACAAAACAACAATTTAAAGATCTAACCGTCAATTACTACCTAAAATATACGGCCATTCCCATTAACTATGGCGTGTCGGTCCTTCTCGGATTTTTAGTCGGAGCAGCCATTGCGGGACAAACATTTTATAACTTTACCTTAGAAAATTTACGCTACTTTGGGGTTTTGAAAGCCATGGGAACCTCCGATAGAACCCTCCTTTACATGATTATCTTTCAAGCCCTTATCGTCAGCTTTATAGGATATGGGATCGGCGTTGGTTGTACAGGGATATTTGTGTTCTTAACGCGAAATACTGTGGTTGCATTTCGTTTTCCTTGGCAGCTCTTTGTCTTCAGCACTGTTGGTATAACTCTTATTTCTTCTTTCGCTGCACTTTTGAGCATTCGAAAAGTCATAAAGTTAGAACCTGCCGTTGTGTTCAGGAGCTAACTTCTAATGGAAGAGAACCAACTTGCGGTTAAGTGTAAGAATTTGATTAAAATTTATGGCGAGGGAACGGGCAAAATTGTGGCTTTAAGAGGCATCGACCTTGAAGTTAAATCGGGTGAGCTTATGATGTTAGCCGGACCTTCAGGTTGTGGGAAAACAACACTCATTTCAGTGATTGCTAGTATTCTTGATCAAGACAGCGGGGAATGTAAGGTTTACGGCCATGAATTAAAGGATCTAAACAAGGACGAAAAAATTGCCTTTCGAGCGAAAAATATTGGATTTGTTTTTCAAGCTTTTAACCTTTTTCCAACGCTCACAGCTGCAGAAAATGTGGCAATCCCGTTGATAATTGGTGGGATGGATCATACAGTGGCAACCCAAAAGGGAGCAGATCTTCTCGAACAAATGGGGCTGGGAGATCGAGCAACCTCTTTTCCAACGGACCTTTCAGGAGGTCAACAGCAGCGCGTTGCCATTGCTCGAGCCCTTATCCATAACCCGCGCCTTATCGTTTGTGATGAGCCGACAAGTGCTCTTGATGGAGAGACGGGACATAAGATCATGGAGTTGATGAAGAGCATTGCTGTAGATAAAACACGGACACTCATCGTTGTAACTCACGATTCACGAATTTTTCAATTTGCCGATCGAATTGCCAAAATGGAAGATGGACATATTTTAAAAGTTACAAGCAATTATAAAGAGTTTGAATAATAAAGGATACTAAATGGGTAGGAAAATAACAAACTTGAATTTCATCCTTGCAGTTCTCGCTATTATAGGGATCGTGGGTGCAATTTACATGCTTATTCTCGATCAAAGACCCGTGCCTGTATCTCAACCCCTTACCCCTCCCTCTGTCTCTCCCTTTGAGAGCTTCATCTCTGGAGCAGGAATTATTGAGGCAGCTAGTGAAAATATCGCCGTTGGGAGTATGGTGAGTGCTGTCGTTGTCGAAGTTTTAGTAAAAAAAGGAGATATTGTTCCCAAAGGAACTGTTCTTTTTACCCTAGATTCTCGCCAAGCCGAAGCTGATGTTAAGTTAAGGGAAGCTCAAGTTGAAGTGGCGCGAACAGCATTGGAACAAGCAAAAGCCTCCCTAAAATTTGCTGATGATGAATTTTATCTTGTTAATCATCTTGAAGACAAACGAGGCGTGACAAAAGATGAACTTGTGACTAGACAGGACAATGTCTTCATTGCTCAAGCAGCTGTGGTGAATGCACAAGCGAACATCGATGCGGCTATTGCACAGTTAAAAGAATCTCAAGCCGTTCTGGATTTTTATACCATAAGGGCGCCTATGGATTCTGAAATTATGCAAATTAACGTTCACCCTAGCGAGTTTGTGAGCGCAAATATTTTAGCAACCGGTACAACGACCGCAGCAAACACCCTATCCATACCTTATATGCTTATTGGAAATGTGAGCCGCTATCATGTCCGAGTTGATGTTGATGAAAATGATGCGTGGCGGTTTGATAAAACCCAACCTGCTGTTGCCTATTTGCGGGGGAACATCTTATATAACACGCCGCTTAAATTTGAGTATATAGAGCCATATGTTATTCCCAAAGCTTCCTTTACGGGAGACCCTACGGAACGGGTTGATACGCGGGTTTTACAAGTTATCTATAGCTTTGATCCAAAGAAGATGCCCTCCTATCTTGGTCAAGAAGTTGACGTTTATATAAAAGCGGCAAAAGTCGGACCCGATGTTAGATATGGCGGCCCCTTGCCGATATCACGATGAAAAAGCTCAGTACCCTTTCTTCGTTTCTACTCCTTTCAGCCTGTATGGTAGGGCCCGATTACCGTGAGCCCCGCGAATGTCTTCCAGAAAAGTGGAAGAACGCCGAAAAAAATAATGAAAAAAAGCCGAGGAATATCCAGGAAGAGATCAAATGGTGGGAAAATTTTAAGGATCCTCTATTAACCAAATTGGTCCGTGAGGCCGTAAAATCAAACTATGATTTAAAAGTGGCAATTGCTACGATTTATCAAGCACGTGCAACTCTTTTGGGAGCAGAAGCAGACCTTATGCCTGAAATTGATGGTATAGATTCCTTTACCCATAATGAAGATAGCCTCAATGCAACAGAATTTGCGAATAGACAAAACCTCGTCACTGTGACTCCTACAACAGGTGGTACGGCAATCGGAACGAATCGTTATTTTAATCTTTTTACCACTGGACTCACAACGACTTGGGAAATGGATATATTTGGTCGCTTGAGACGGGGTGTAGAATCTGCGGAAGCGGGCCTTGAAGCTCAAGTTGAGGACATGCACAATGTGATGATTAGTATCATTGGCCAAGTCGCATCTAATTATATCAACCTACGCAGCTACCAAAAACAACTGGAAGTTACCAAAAAATCATTCGAATCTTGGGATTCGATTTATAAATTAAATAAGAGTCTCCTGAAAGCCGGGTTAGCAACTGATATAGATGTCGCCCAAGCTGAAACGTCGCGAGATCAAACAGAAGCTGCGATTCCTCCCTTGGAAGCTCTCATAAAAACGACGATTCATCAGCTTTCAATCTTAACTGGAAAACCCCCCGCCTGCCTTTATGATTTGTTATCTAAGGTAGGGCCCATTCCTTACATTCCTATTGAAATTTTTGCAGGAATCCCTTGCGAGCTTCTGAAACGTCGTCCCGATATCAGGGCAGCTGAACGAAATTTAGCTGCCGCTACTGCCCAGATTGGCGTTGCAGAAGCAAGTCGTTATCCCATTTTTACCTTTACTGGAACTATCGGCTATCAAAGCAATTTTGCTAAAGACTTCATTAGTCCCGGCAGCGGATTTTATACTTTCGGACCTGGCTTTACCTGGGACTTGATAGATTTTGGAAGGGTTCGCGCGAAGATTAATTCTGCCACAGCGATTCGAGATGAAAACTATTATCAGTATAAAAGCACACTCCTTAATGCTCTTGCCGACGTAGAAAATTCTCTTGTGAACTATGCAGAAGAAGCAAAACGATACCCAGATTTAATCAAGGCTTTTAAAGCGAGTAAAAGAGCCGCTGATATCAGTTTGCTTCGTTATGAATCGGGGTTGATTACATTTATTATTGTTCTTCAAGACGAACTTACCTATCAGGCTGCAACTCTACAAATGGTTCAAAGCCATGCAACCCTCGCCCTCAACGCGGTAGCCCTCTACAAAGCCTTAGGAGGGGGATGGGAAATCGACAAGACATGTTGGATGCAATATCAGCCTCCCCTCTTATTATGGCCACAGACAGAGGATTAAAAACCTCAACCTCACTAATTCTATAACTTTCCCATAACTGTTTTAAAAACATTTGTCTTTTTAACCTAGTACCAATCGAATAAATAAAGCTGAAGTCCGTTCTCACATTCAAAGCAGATCGACCTTACGACCCCACATATATAGTCACTCCCTCCTAAGATAATAGATTTTACTCCAGCGTCATGCGAGAAGCGCAAGCTTCGGAGCAATCCAGAGATCAAATAAAAAACTGGATTGCTTCACCCAGCTTTCGCAATGACGACAGGGGTTGTGTAGAGTATCTAACATCTATTAACTCAACTAAAAAATACTATAGAATATATCCACCAAAAAGGCATATCAATTCTTGATATCTTTTATACGTCGTGTTAATTAAAATTTAAATCTTTATTAGAGTTGAGGGTAAAAAATTATGTTTAAAAGAGAAGGTAATGCCAAGTCTTCCATTTTAATATTGATGTTTTTGGGATTCTTCAAAATCATTGATCCCTCCTGTGCAATGCAAGAAGAACAAGAGCCTATCAGAACTGGGGTTCCAAAAGTCCTTATTCCCACCATTAACGAACAAATTAAATTGTATAGAGCAGCCTATGCTTCCCATAATCATTCTGAGTTTAAAGTCAATGAGACGTCGATTGAAGGACTCATTCCCCTTGTAGAAATTGCTCATAGTTATACTGCTAAACTCTTGCCTTTGGAAGATCCGCGTCATCAAAAGCTAGCTTATTTTTGGGAAGAAACACAACAAAGTATAAAAGAGCAAAAGCTGACCATTCCTTATTTCAAAAAAATGAATTTGCGTCTTGCTTTACTTGCAGCAAGGGAAAGAGATCTTTCTCTTTTCGCTGATCAGATAGGCCTATTACAGCATTTGAGCACCTCTCCAGATTGGGAAAATCTCGATTCTTATGAAGCTGTTGCATCTGATACAGGTGAGTTCGGATCCCTTAAAGGTCATTCATACCCTTTATGCTTCGAAGCCATCATTTACCATGAAAGAGGAGTCATCAGTCTAACAACCTTTTTAAATCAGTATTTAAACCCCGAAATGACATTAGGTCTCGCGGCCTTTCCAAAACTCGGTAAGGGGGCTCATGAAAACATAATAAATGACCCTGCAACCCTTCTTTTTCATGATTTTGCTCATTGGAGAGACTTTGTGAGTGATGTGGGGAAGAAACAAGAAAGAATTTGCCAATATTGGCCTCAAATACAGACTGTTGCTCGTAAAATTTATGGGGCAAAAAATCCGGCAGACCCTGCTACAGCCCTAGGACTCTTTTTCTTGCTTCATGAATATGAGCCCGACGCCTCCGATATATTTCAAACGAAAAGTTCCTTAGATCAAGCTCCTTCTGAAACAATTGCGATATCGGAACGCGAAATTTTTAAAAGGTGGGTTGAAGGAAGCCAAAAAAGTATAAGCGAGTATAAGGCTGTTGAATTACAATCTATCGAACATTTGTTTACGCAACTCTGCCGAGAATGCTCTTGCTTAGAAGGTCTTGAAATGACTTGCTTGAAGGCCGAAAGAAATCAAACAGGGAATGACTATAATATAGAGTTTGAAATCACTCGAGAAACGAGTCCCTTTCTCCTTGGCAGAGGGACAGCTCTTGTCACCGTTTTTCCTACTGAAAATCCATATAAAACCGTAGCTCATATTAGTAACGTCATAATTGACGGCCAAAATCCTGCAGAAGAACAAGAGGAGATAAAGGTAAAGAGAGGAGAAGTTCAAAAAGTGATAGAAGGTGTAAAAAAAGAAGTTTTTACGCCAAAATTTTATTCTGATATTTTATATGGTGATTATATAAAGATGCTGAATAAGGCTTATGGGAAAGAAAAATTTTCCTTAGAAAATTCACCCGCGCATCTTCAGAAAGGATTGACAGAATTTCTTGATAAATTATACCAGTCAAGCTTGTCTGTACTTAAGTAAGTTCAATAGATTCTAATTTGTGAAAAGGCGATAGCAGTCAACCTGGATTTAAGAAAATTAAATTCGTTGAGAAGTCCTGCTTTATGCTCATTCCTCAACTTATTAAATAAGTTAAATATTTTCTTCTCTCTACATCTTCCCCATCGCAACCGCCGTATCTGCCATACGATTTGAGAATCCCCATTCGTTGTCATACCATGTTAGAATGCGGCAAAACGTACCATCCACGACAAAAGTTTCTGTTAAATCAAAAGTTGAACTTGCTGGGTTGTGATTAAAATCACAGGAAACCAAGGGTTCATCATTAACGGCGAGAATTCCCCTGAGTTCCCCTTCAGCAGCTTCTGCCATGGCCCCATTGATTTCGGACTTTGTGGTTGGGCGTTTTGAGACAAACTTAAAGTCCACCAAGGACACATTTGGGGTTGGAACGCGGATTGCTGTTCCATCGAGTTTTCCCTTTAATTCGGGGAGGACAAGGCCAACCGCCTTTGTGGCTCCTGTTGAAGACGGAATCATGGAAAGGGCCGCTGCACGAGCGCGCCTTAAATCCTTGTGGATGGTATCCACAAGACTTTGATCTCCGGTATAGGAGTGAATGGTTGTCATAAACCCATGCTCAATACCAAACTTTTTGTGAAGGATGTAAGCAACAGGTGCTAAGCAATTGGTGGTACAGGATGCATTGGACACAATCTTATGATCAGGCTTCAAGTCTTTATTGTTCACGCCCCACACAACTGTTAGATCTGCTCCTTCTGCAGGGGCAGAAATAAGAACTTTTTTAGCCCCAGCTGTTAGGTGTTTTGCAGCATCTTCTCGCTTGGTAAAACGACCCGAACATTCCATCGCTACATCAATACCAAGCTCCTTCCAGGGCAAAGTTGCAGGGTCCGGTTTTGCAAAAACTTTAATAGACTGACCATTAATTTTAAGGCCATCGTCAAGAACCTCGACCGTTCCTGGAAAGGGACCATGGACAGAGTCATACTTAAAAAGGTGGGCATTACCCTCTATAGAACCTAAATCATTGATCGCAACGACTTCGATATCGGACCGCCGATTTTCAAGGATGGCTCTTAAAATGAGTCGTCCGATGCGCCCAAATCCATTTATAGCAACTTTACAAGTCATGTTTTCCTTCCTTCAACTATTTTTACAATGTGATCAGCCGTAAATCCAAATTCATGGAAAAGTTTCTCAGCAGGGGCAGAAGCTCCAAAGTTTCGCATTCCGATCATAGCCCCGCGTTCGCCAATATACTTTTCCCATCCCATGGGGGATGCGGCTTCGATCGCCACACGGAATGTGTTTTTGCCCAAAACCTCATCTTGATAAGCCTGATCTTGTTGATCAAAAAGCTCCCAACACGGCATGGAAACAACGGCTGTCGAAATCCCCTTCGTATCTAAAATCTCTTGAGCCTTAACGGCAATTTCAACTTCAGAACCAGTTGCAAGCAGTGTGATTTCACGCTTTCCCTTAGACTCCTTTAAGACATAAGCCCCCTTTGCGCAAAAGTTTTGGGAAAGATCTTGACGCAAGAGGTTAAGCTTTTGCCGTGTTAGGGCTAAAAGGGAAGGAGATTTTTCTGATTCAAGGGCAAGCATCCAGCATTCCGCAACTTCAACCGCGTCCGCTGGACGGAAGACCAGAAGATTGGGAATTGCGCGTAAGGCCGCTAAATGCTCGATGGGTTGATGAGTAGGACCATCCTCTCCGAGACCGATAGAATCATGGGTCATCACATAAATCACCCGAATGCCCATTAAAGCAGAAAGCCGAATAGCAGGTCTGCAGTAATCTGAAAATGTCAAGAATGTGCCACCATAGGGGATCAGACCTCCGTGCAGAGCGATGCCATTCATGGCCGCAGCCATTCCGTGTTCTCGCACCCCATAATGAATGTAACGTCCCTTATAATCGCCGAGACGGACGTCCACCATATCGTTAGCTTTTGTGTTGTTGGAACCTGTAAGATCTGCCGACCCTCCCACAAGTTCAGGAAGCTCAGGAGAAAGCACATCTAAAACCATTTGAGAAGATTGACGACTTGCAACGCTCGTCTTATCGGCCACAATTTTTTCGAGTAATTCCTGAACAGGAGCTTGCCATTTTGAGGGTAGATCTCCTCGCATCCGTCGTTTAAATTCTGTTTTACGAGGATTTTTGGCGAGACGTTCTTCCCAGCTTTTTCTCTGTTTACTCCCAAGCGTTCCCACTTTCCGCCAAGCGGATAAAATCTCCTCAGGAATCACAAAAGGCTCGAAGGCCCAACTGAGATTATCGCGGGTGGCTTGAACTTCTTCCGCTCCCAAGGGAGATCCATGAGCAGCCGCCGTTCCTGCCTTATGGGGAGAGCCTTTGGCAATCTGGGTTCGACAGGCAATAAAAACGGGTTTTGTGGCGGTTTGGGCGCGCTTGAGAGCGGCCTCAATTTCAAAAAAGTTGTGACCATCAATCGCCATGACTTCCCAATGAGATGCTTTAAAGCGTTCGAGCTGATCATCAGAGACGGCCAACTCTGTAGGGCCATCAATGGAAATGTGATTATCATCAAAAAGAACAATAAGGTTATTGAGACACAGATGACCTGCTAAGGAAATCGATTCATGGGAAATGCCTTCCATCAGACAGCCGTCGCCGACAATCGTATAAATCTTATGATCAACAAGGTCTTCTTCAAATTGGGCGCGCATCATTTTTTCGGCGAGCGCCATCCCAACCGCGTTGCCAAGGCCTTGGCCTAAAGGACCTGTTGTTGTTTCAATCCCTTCCGCATATCCATATTCAGGATGACCTGCCGTACGGCTTCCCCACTGACGAAAGTTTTTAATTTCTTCAATCGTCATATCTTCATAGCCCGTTAAATACAGCAGGGCATAAAGAAGCATGGATCCATGGCCAGCAGACAAAACAAAACGATCTCGATCGGGCCAATGGGGAGCATGTGCATCAAATTTTAAGAACTTTGAAAATAAAACAGTTGCCACATCAGCCATTCCCATAGGCATGCCGGGGTGGCCGGAATGAGCCTTCTCGACCGCATCCATGGCGAGGACACGGATGGCATTCGCCATTGTCTGAATTTTATATTCCGTAAAGGATTGAGGAAACGCGTCTGTCATGACTGGCTTTTTACTTTAATATTGTCTTCTCAGCAAGAGGTTGTTGTCCGTTGGAAGAAAGTTTCTGGATCGCCACGCCCACTTTTGTGGGCTCGCGAAGACGACATCAGAAAACATCCCCCGCCCCGTCTTTGCGAGGAGCTTTGCTCCGAAGATCCAGAACTTGAGTACACTTCTTTTTACATTTCGTATTTTCTCCGGACACCAGTGCGCTTTCGCGGGAATGACGAACCAGGGAGATGTGGTGTGATGCTTTAGAAAAAGGTCAGGTGCTAAAATTGGCCATTTTAGAATTCTGACAATATACTCTCAAAATCGTCACATTGCAAGTCTTGACGTCTCATGATTCGTGATTTATGGTTCTCAACTGTACTGACAAAGTAAGTTTCGAAGTTAGTATACCTATCTTATTTCAACTTTATGTAAATAACAGGTATGTACATGAAAAAATATTTAGGTTTATTCACAGTATCCCTCCTTTTAAGAGATTGAATTGTAGCAGAAGAAGCAGAAGCAGTTGAGGCGGCTTGATTTGCAAGAGAAGCAGAAGCAAAAAGACTGTTCATGATGTGAGGGACTTATAGAGTATTTTTTTTACAACATGTTATAAAATAGTTTTTTTATTTTTTTTCGCCTTGACGCCTCTTGCTATGTGATCTATGGTTTTCCACTGAACGAAAAAAGTAAGTTTCGAAGATAGTGGTTTTTATCTTATTTTAACTATATACAATGACAGGTGCACACATGAAAAAATATATAGCCTTATTCACAGTATCCCTCCTTTCAACAACAACGGTTTTAAACGCTGTTCGCCTTCATCCTGCTGATTTTGATCTTGCGGATAAAGTCGCAGCGAGAAGGCATTTACGCGGAGTAACTACTGATCAAACAAAAAAGAAAGCTACGCTTGCCAAAGGTAGAGTCAAGCGGGAAGTTATTGGGGAGCAATTAAAGATTAGCGCTGGTTTGCATAGAGAGCTAAATAAAGATGCACCTGACGCAGCAAAAGTTAATCGCTTCATTAGATTATTTAATAAGTCTGGCCTTAGCTTTGAGGGTCTTGATCTTACAGTTGCAGGAGGAATTGTTGCCGCGAGGGACGCTATAACTGCTAAAATGCTTCATTTGCGTGAAAAAGCAGATAGACTCGCTGTGGAGGATCGTCGGGGGAAAGTTGTTGCTGAAAAACTCAAGGTTGGTGGGGAGATATTAGGCGAATTAAATGGTGCAGCCGATCCTGCAACAGTTGATCGTTTGGTTAGATCCTTTAATAGGTCTAAAGCAAGGCTTTCTGCTGAAGTTTGGAACCCTCTTGATCTTCTTGATTTTGATGTTGCAGATGCAGCAGCTATTGATCACGCCCGGCAGAAAATAAATGAAAAAATTGCTTTTCTGAATACAAAATATGACCGGCTTAAGCCTCTCCATATCAAGAAAGCAGTTTTTGACGAGAAAAAAAGGGATGCTCAGGCGATATTAGACGAATTAAATGGAGCAGCTGATGCTGCAACAGTTGAACGTCTAGTTAAAAAATTTAATAAGGCCGAGGATAATCGCTTTGATCCTTATGGATATGATCTTAGCGATGCAGGAGACCTTGGTAACGCGGGACGGGTGATAGCTGCAAAAATTCAACATCTGAGTGATAAAGCAGATAGGCTAGATCTGGATGACCTTAAGTACCCAGTTGTTACGGAGAAATTAGGGATAGCTCGAAAGATAGAAGATGAGCTAGGGCGTCGGCGAGTTAATGAAGCAACGGTTAAGAGTTTAACTAGTTCATTCAATAGGACGAAAGCAAAGGTTATCTTTGAAAAAGCAGCGCGTGAAGCGAATCAAAACAATATAGTAAATGCGGAAGCAGAAGCAAATCTGTTTGCGCTAGAAGCGGCTGCTTTAGTGCCAGTTGCAGCTGAGAGATCACGGCAGGCGACAGCTGCATTAGCTGCAGCTAGAGGAACCCCTAACGAACTTCAACTTGCAGTTGAAGAAACAGAAGCAAGAAGAGACCATCGTCAAGCCATGGTTGGTGAACAAGAAGCAACTTGTCAGGTTGCGACATCAAAGTTGCGCCGACTTGAAGCAGAGGCAGAAGGATTTCAGCTTGCTCATGATACAGTAGAAGCAGAAAGAAATCGGCTTCGAGGAGTAATCGCTGCAGCAGAAGCAGAAAGGCTTCGCCAAAGTGATCTCGAAGTGGTTGAGCGAGGTGTTGGCCGTGACGCGGAAGCTGATGAAGCGCACCGTTTGGCTGAAGAAGCCGCAGCAAAAAAGGCTATACTTGAAATAAAAGAACGAGCAGCTGAGACACGTCGCGAGGAAGCAGAAAATGAAGTAGCTAGAGTTACACGAGAAATTAATAACGCTCGTTTAGCAGTAGAAGCAGCAGAAAGAGAAATTGGACGACTTAATAGGGAAGTTGTATTAGCAGAAAGAGATTATCATGATGCTGAAGCAGCAAAAGCAAATAATGACTCTAGAATTGCGACAGAAGAAGCTCGAGTTGCCGGAGTAGGTGCCGATGCAGCAGACGCTGCATTCGCTGCAGCAAACGGCGCAGGAAGCCCTGACGCACCTCGACTTGCAGATGAAGCTTTAGAAGCAAATAGAGTTCGACATAGAACAGGGATTGCAGCAGCTCGTCATGCATTTCAAGCAGCGGTAGCAGCAAAAGTTCAATTACAGGCACATGCTAAAGCAGCAGATGTAGAAAGACGTTTCCAACTGGATATTGAAGCGATTGAGCGATTTGCCACCCGTGACGCGGAAGCTGATGAAGCGCTACGTTTAGCTGGGGTAGCGGAAGGAGCAAGAGATCGATTGCTAGGTGAAGTTGAAGAAGCAGCTCGCCAGGAAGTAGTAGCAGAAAGAGTTATGCTTGAAGCTACAGCGGGAGAAGCAGCTTTTGTGTCTCGACTTACAGCTGCCGCGGCACGGATGGCAACTGAAGCCGCACGGGTGGCAACAGAAGCAGCACGGGTGGCAACAAATGCATTAGCTGCAGCTACAGCTGCCGGAACTCCTGACGCACCTCGACTAGCAGTTGCAGCAGCAGAAGCAACACTTGCAGCAGCAGAAGCAAGTATAGTTCGATTTAGAGCAGAAACTGAAGCAGCTGAATCTGCATGTGCTGCAGCAGATAAACAAGGGATTGTGTTAAGAACAGCTGCTGATATTGCAGACGGAGAAAAAAATCGGCTAGAATATGTTGCAGCAGAGCATAGACGCCACGGTCGTAATGCAGAAGCTAATGAGGCTATGCGTTTAGCTGGAGAAGCGGAAGCAGAAAGAGATCGACTTCTAGGGGAAGATAATACACAACATGCTCTATTTGATGAAGCCGTAAGAAATAGAGATGCGCATGCAGCTGCAGCAGCAAATGCCGAAAGAGACAGAGACTGGATTGCGGGTGAACTAGCAGAGGCTCGTCGTTTAGCGGGTGAAGCAGTAGACAGAGATCGTTTAGCCGAAGAAGAAGAGAGACTTCGAGTTGGAGCAGCAGAGAGAGATCGTCTTGCAGAAGAAGATCGTGTGAGAGCAGAACTTGAGAGAATTCGGTTGGACGAGGCAGCGAGACTTCGACGTGAACGTGTTGTATCAGATGAAGAAAGAATTCGGATTGCATTAGCAGATGCAATTGAAGCAGCAGCAGAAGCGGATCGGCTGAGAGCAGCAGCAGAAGCAGCTCGGCTTGCAGGAGGCGTTGAGGCAGCTCGACTTGCAGCTGAAGCAGCTGAAGCAGAAAGAAATCGATTTGAAGCAGCAGCAGCGGCAGCAGAAGCTGAAAGAATTCGGCAAGTAGGGATACTTGCTGCAGCTGGCGCTGCAGCTAACCCGGTGGCAGAAGCAGCTCGTCTTTTAGCAGAAGCTGACATAGCTCGACATGCAGCAGCAGTTGTTGCAGCTCAGGGTGCAGGTGATGCCGTGGCAGAAGTGGCAGCAGAAGCAGATCGAGGTCGAGCAGAAGCAGAAAGAGATCGGCAAGTAGAAATACTTGTTGCAGCTGGCGCTTTAGCTGACCCGGCGGCAGAGGCAGAAAGAGCTCGGCAAGAAGCAGAAAGAATTCGACTTGCAGGAGAAGCAGCGGCGGCAGTAAGAGCTCGGGATGCAGCAGAAGCAGACAGACTTCGGCTCACAGCTGAAGCAGCTGAAGCAGAAGCAGTGCGAGTTGCAGCAGAAGCAGAAAGAGTTCGGTTGTTAGCTGCAGAAAGAGATCGGGTTGCAGCAGAAGAAGCAGCGGCAGCAGCGGCAATTGATGCAGAACGAATTGCAACTTTAGCAGCTGAAGAAGTGGAAAGAGCTAGGCGTGTAGAAGCTGAAGCAGAAGCAAATAGAGCCCGTCTGGCTGTAGAAGCTGAAGAACGCCGTCTTGCAGCTGAAGCAGCAGCAGCTGACAGAGCTCGGCTTGAAGCAGATGCGGCAGCGGCAGTAATGGCCCGCGATGCGGCAGCAGCTGACAGAGCTCGACTTGAAGCAGATGCGGCAGCGGCAGTAGTGGCCCGCGATGCGGCAGCAGCAGAAGGAGCTCTACGTGCAGGAGAAGCAGCAACAGCTGAAGGTCGCCGCGCTGCAGCAGAAGTTAACAGATTACGGCTTATAGGCGAAGCAGAAGCAGCAGAAGCTGAAAGAATTCGGCAAGTAGGAATACTTGCTGCAGCTGGCGCTGCAGCTGATCCGGGGGCAGAAGCAGCTCGTCTTTTAGCAGAAGCTGATATAGCTCGACATGCAGCAGCAGTTGTTGCAGCTCAGGGCGCAGGGGATGCGGTGGCGGAAGCGGCAGCTGAAGCATTACGAGTTGCAGCAGAAGCAGAAAGAAATCGGCAAGTAGCAATACTTGTTGCAGCTGGCGCTTTAGCTGACCCGGCGGCAGAAGCAGAAAGAGCTCGGCAAGAAGTAGAAAGAGTTCGACTTGCTGGAGAAGCTGAAGCAGCTCGGGTTTTAGCAGAAGCAGAAGCAGCTGAAAGAGTAAGACTTGAAGGAGAAGCGGCAGCAGCTGAAGCATTACGAGTTGCAGCAGAAGCTGACAGATTACGACTTGAAGGAGAAGTAGCAGCAGCAGAAGCAGCGCGAGTTGCAGCGGAGGCTAACAGAGCTAGACATGCAGCTGAAGCAGCAGCAGCAGAAGCAACGCGAGTTGCAGCTGAAGCTGAAAGACTTCGACTTGCAGCAGAAGCAGCAGCAGCCGATGCAGCTCGACTTAGAGCGGCAGCTGACGTAGCTCGACTTGCAGCGGCAGCAGATGTAGCTCGACGTGCAGCTGATGCAGATGCAGCTCGACGTGCAGCGGATGCAGCGGCAGCAGATGCAGCTCGGCGTGCAGCAGCAGACGCAGCGCGTAGGGCGGCAGCAGCTAAAACACCTGCAGGTAGACGTGCGGCAAGAAAGGCTACACGTGCGCGCGGTGCAAAATCAACAACGCGTCGGGGGAGGAAAGCTCGTCCAACCGTATCTTCAAGAGCTGCTCGGAAGACAGCACGTACGAAGAAGCGTGGTGCAAGACCAATAGCTCGTCATGCAAGAAAAGCTCATGCAAGGAAGGCTACTTCAAGGAGAGCTACTCGGAAGACGCGTGCAAAGCGTGTTGGAAAGAGAGTCTCTGCGAGGAGAACAACTCGTCATCGTAGAAGACAGCCATAACTTAGGCCGTAGTTAAAGCAAAGAGAGGGTACTCTGACAAAAGATGTCATGAGTACCCTTTTTTTTGAGCTGAGTAAGCCGGGCGGCGATCTCCTCATACCGTCTGCGAATCCTACCTCCACCGTCCTCTACTTCCACCGTCATTGCGAGGCTTTGAAAAAGCCGAAGCAATCTCATTGAACCTTTACGAAAGTTTCGCTTGACACCGTTTGTGTGAGGAAAGAGATTGCTTCGAAGTTCACACTTCTCGCAATTGTAAAGGTTAGTTAATTCTTTTACAAACCCTGCGTAATCCCCCAAAGTAGTGTCATCCCTCGCCTTCGCAAGGGCAAGCTCTTGGCAAGAAATGCTTGTTTTCCACGGGAAAACTTTAGCATTTCTTGGCCGAGGATCCCTTGATGAATAGAAAAATATTTGCACATTTTTTATGAAGACCCAAACGAGAGATCCTCGGTCAAGAAAACTAATGCTTTCGCTTCGCGAAAAGCAAAGCTTTTCTTACCAAGGATGACACTGGAAGGAAGTCTATAAACGAATTATCTAACCTTTACAGCAATGACGACTTCCTTACTCCGTCATTGCAAATCCTGCGATAACACGAAGAATCAATCTTTTCTTATTCCAACGAGATTGCTTCACTCCTTTGGGGCTCGCAATGACGGTTATGAGTATACACCTACTACCCCAAAATTGTCATTGCGAGGGCGATAGCCCGAAACAATCTATTTTTTGTTCAAATGAGACTACTTCGTCGTTATACTCCCCGCAATGCTTGTCCCCACGAAAGTGGGGAACTAATAAGTCGTCTCCCGTTTTCACGGGGACAAGCTTTGCGAACTTTGCGAAAGCAGGTTGAGCAATCCAATGGCCATATACTACACTCATTAATACTCAATTTGTTTCACGTGAAACAAATTGAGCGTAGGAAATGGATTATATTCAGGTGTTTCAAGTCCTCCCCATGATGGTCTGCCCTATTCGACCATATATCTCGAATTGGTTAGATGTCGTGTTCTCTGCTAGTCCAGGTCAAGCGATTCACCAAATATGTTTGCATTACACATCATAAAAGATTAAATTAAAAACAAAACATAAAAAATAGCTTTAAGCAAATATGTAGGTACACGCTTAAATTCCCCCGGCTTGATTGGAGACTAGGCTAAAGAGTACAAGCTATACGAAAATGAGGGAAACGATCTCGAAATGGGCATCTCGTATATAAAAAAGAAGCAGTCGGGAAGGTACTGTGGGACAAACGGCTACTAAAAAATCGATTATCTCTCTTTCTCAAACCTTGGCTTCAATGCTTCTGCGGAAAGGGATTTTGTCACAGGATCAAGTAGATGTAGCCCTTAAAGAGCAACATCTCAAAGGCACCACTTTCGAAGAATGCTTAATCAATTTGGGGTTTATCAGTGAAGCCGCTCTTACGGAAGCGCTTTCCTTAACAATGGGCTATGACAAAATCACCCTAAAACAAATTCTTCTCGATCCTTCCCTCAGAAGTGTGATCCCACGTGAAGTGGCAGAACAGTTTTGTCTTGTCCCCCTTTCCCTGGATGAAGGCGTTCTGCGGGTAGCCATAGCAGACATCTACAACCTGCCGGCTCTCGATTATTTAAACCATAAAATCCCCTCTGTTCAAAAAGTCATCCCTCTTATCGCAGTGGAATCTGATATCCATGACGCCATTGATGGATATTATGGCTATGAGTTATCAATTCCGTGACTTTTACGCGAGGTAGAAGTTGCAGCCCCTGTCTCGGTTACAAGAGACGATTATGTCAATCCCACGGTTCGTTTAGTTAATGCTATTCTGATGGATGCGGTTAAGCGAGAGGCTTCAGATATTCACTTTGAGCCTGAAGGCGCTTTTATGCGCCTTCGTTATCGAATTGATGGCATTTTGTCTCAAATATGCACCCTTCATACAACCTATTGGCCTGCCATTTGTGTGCGGCTGAAGGTTATGTCGAACATGAACATAGCAGAATCACGACGTCCCCAAAATGGCCGTATGACTTTTTATGTGGGATCTCGAGAGATTGACCTCAGGGTTGCGTCTCACCCAACGGTTCATGGAGAAAATATTGTTGTCCGGATTTTAGATAAAAACCGTTCTCTCCTTTCTCTTGATGAGCTTGGGTATTCAGAAGATGTCATTTGTCAGATAAAAAAAGCTCTGCAGCGACCAGAAGGGATTTTTATTATTACAGGACCGACGGGATGTGGGAAGACAACCTCCCTTTATTCTATGCTCAGTCATATCAGCACCCTTCAACTGAATATTATGACGTTAGAAGAGCCCGTTGAATACCAACTCCCTCTTATCCGTCAATCGGATGTTAGAGACCAAGGGGGAATGGACTTTACGGAAGGAGTTCGCTCGATTTTAAGGCAAGATCCAGATATCATCCTTATCGGAGAAATACGGGACTCAAGTACGGCTCAAATGGCCTTACGAGCTGCGATGACAGGTCATCAAGTTTTCTCCACGCTTCATACCAACGATGCTTTAGGCTCACTCCCCCGTTTAATCGATTTAGGTCTTACCCGACCCATGCTTGCGGGTAACGTGATGGCTGTTGTTGCTCAACGACTTGTCCGGAAACTATGTTCTCTCTGTAAGCGGGAAACGAAAATGAGTCCATATGAAGCTATCCTCCTGGGACTCAAAACCCCTCATCGTCTTTTTAGCTCGAAAGGATGCGAAATCTGTCGGGGAACAGGATATCGGGGACGCCTTGCCATTGCTGAAATTTTGGTCTTTGATCCCGAACTCGATGAACTTCTCATCTCAACATCTTCAAGAACACCACTCAAAACGTTGGCACAAAAAAAGGGGTATATCCCTATGGAACAAGATGCCCGACATCGGGTTTTAAATGGAGATACAAGCCTTGAAGAAGTCTTGACTGCCGTTGATTTGCGACAAGGAATGTGATGCGTTATCGTTATAAAGCTGTTGGAAAAGATGGCCTTCTTCAAAAAGGAATTTTAGAGGTCTCTTCCCCCTCGGATCTCAAAGGCCACGTTCGAACTCTTGGCCTTTCACTTATTTCCTATTCTGTAGATATCTCATGTTTTTTCTCACGAAAAGTCAAATCACAAGCTTTAATGGATCTTTGTCTTCATTTGGAACAGTTTGAAAATGCAGGAATTCCTTTGAAAGAAAGCCTGATTGAATTGCGGCATGTTTGCAGCGCACCCAAGCTCCAATCTATCCTCATTGAGGTCATCAAAGATGTTGAATGTGGACTTTTATTCTCAAATGCCCTTGCCAAACATCCATCCGTTTTTGATTCCGTTTTTGTTGGGCTTGTGGCTGTTGGCGAGAAAACCGGGAATCTTTCCTTTGCCTATCAGCATCTTTTCCGACATTTAAAATGGGTGGATGAGGTTCAAGCCCAAACCTTTAAAGCTCTTCGTTATCCTTTAATCATGGCCATCGTTCTCCTCACCGTTGTCTTTATTTTAATGACAGTTTTGGTTCCGGGACTTGTAAAGTTTATTCAAAACTCCGGGGCGGAAATTCCTGTCACAACTTTTTTTCTCCTGTCTTTCTCAGGTTTTTGCTCCGATCACTTTTTTCTCATCCTTGCAATGTTGGGGATACTTACCACCCTTTCAGTTGCATTTTTTAAATATCATCCAAAGGGACACCTTTGGAAAGACAGACTTTTAGATACAATTCCCCTGATTGGCCCATTACGAAAAATGATATCTCTTGCTCGCTTTTGCCACATTTTTGCCGTTATGTTTGGGGGTGGGATTGATATTCTCCAATCTCTTCAGTCGGCGCGCAAATCCCTCAAGCCGGGGCAAATGTATGCGGCTCTTGAAAATGCGGAGACGCTTGTGAGAGAGGGTTTTTCACTCTCAGGCGCCTTTCAAAAGGTGGGTGTTTTTCCCTCCATGGTTGTGCGCATGGTGAAAGTCGGAGAGCAAACGAGTTCTCTTCAAAAAACACTATCGCATATGAAAGACTACTTCGATGCAACTCTCAAACGTAATGTGGATTATGTGGTGGGGCTTATTGAACCCTTTATGATTTTAAGTGTTGGATGTGTGATGGCATGGGTTATTTATTCAATTTTTTTACCCCTCTATGATACTCTTTCTACGGTAGATTATTGAAGATGGAAGAAAAATTTCTTTTATATCTAACCGATGACGAGGTTGTCTTATTCAGGGGACCCCAGGAAAAACTTTATACTTTTAAAGGCACTTCTGAAGATGCCCAACGAGACCTTCAAAATGTGCTCATCCGTGCTCCAAAGATTCCCCTTCGTCTTTTAATTGATCGGAGTCACCAGGATGTTCGAGAGGAAAAGCTTCCTCCTCTTCCTCCCTGGGATCGAATTCGTTTTCTCATCCATAAAAAAGCTGAATGGCGAACACAGGGAGGGTTCGCTGGGTATCATTTTTTAAAGCAGGATAAAGAGACTTACTTCAGGTGGGTCCATATTCCTCCAAATGATTCTTTAATCCATTGGCTTTTATGGGCAAAATCCCTCATTAATCCCATGAGTGTATTTTTCGTTCCTCTTGAAGCAGGGAATTTTTTGAAAAAGCATTTATCAGCTTCGGATGGTTATCAAATGCTCCTTTATCCAACTGCTTCCTCCTCTGAAACGCGTCATGTGATTTTCAAAGGAAACAGGCTTTTGCTCTCCCGCCTTTCACAGGAAGAAGAAGACCTCAAGTCTTCTTTGCACTTTCTGAGTCGCAACTACCCTAATATCCATGAGAACCTCCATGTTCTCAGTCTGGTAAAAAAGACCCCTTCTCTTCTTGACCATGTCACAACCTTAACCGATCCAAAAGATTTCATTCGTTTTCTTGCTATCCAAAAGCATCCTTCCCTTGTGCTTAATCGAGATTCACCTTTACAAAGTTTATGGGTGCGTGGGGGAGCGGGGATAGTTCTTTTAAGCTCTTTGCTGTTTACAGGAATGAATATTTATCAAGGTCTTGATTATAAAACAAAAGCCCTCGTTCTTTTGGCTGAAATTGAGGGTTTGAAAAGTGAAGCTCATCCTCTCAAGTCTCGATTACAGGATAAGGATATGGTGACTTTGCGCAGAACCCAAGAGCACTATCATCAGCTTAAATCCCATGCGGTAAATCCCCTACAAACTTTCGAAAGGCTGGCTGTCTTATTAAAGGAGCATAAAATCCGTCTCGAAAATTTAAGGTGGCACCATGGACAAGAACTTGAAATGATCATTGGTTTTTTAATGGAAGATAAAACGGGAGAACTCCTTGCTAGTCGATTCGAGATATTTCTCGCCTCTTGTAAACGCGCATTTCCTAAAAGTCAGGTTCAGGTGTTGGAAGCTCCTTTTAATAGCAGCACCCATGAGATTTTTAAAAGCCCTTCAAATACTGCTCTCCCTCTCGCGCAAATCAGGATCGTCTTTTTATGAAACGAGAACTCTTTCTTGTATTCGGCTTGAGTTGTGGACTCATCATCTGTCTTTGGGTAGCCATAGATTTTAAAAACACTCAAGAAACTTATTTTACACAATCAGCAACAGAAAAAAATACCCTGCAACGTCATCTGAAAATCTTGGAGGACGATTTAACGTTTCTAAAGATCCATCAAAAAGAATTGGATTTTTTGGCGGAAAAAGGATGGTTCATTTCTAAAAGTCGTCTCATTGCGGGAGAGGTTTTAGAAAAACGACGTGGTTCTTTAAATGATGTTCGGTATACTTTTGAACCTGAAACGCTGAGGGAAGCGAATAATTTCAAAGTCACCAAAATTGTGGTGGAAGTAGGTGCCCTTCTTGACACGGACATCTATGAATTTGTCGAATCGCTTTTGGAAGGATTCCCAGGAATCCTTAGACCCAATGAGTTTATTCTCGAAAAAGGGGTACATCCAAATTTTGTGGTAGGAAAACTTGTGTTTGAATGGGTTTCTATGGGAGGAAAAAACGATGAAAGCTAAGGCCTTCATAAGTGTTATCTTATCTGTATGGGGGAATGAACTTTTTGCTTACCCTTCTCTTTTTTTTACGGAGGAAGACATCAAATCTATTCGTGAAGATCAACTTGATGAACAACCTCATAGCTTAAATCTTCATCTTTCAGCCCTTCTTTATATAGATCAAAACCATTGGTCTATGTGGATCAATCATAAAATCATTCGTCCTGAAACGTGTCATGATATTGATGGCTTCCATCTCGAGGGAGTTACGGCCTATGGGGCAACATTTTCCCGGATATCTTCTGAATCCTTAATTCCTAGGACTTTTACTCTCCGTCCTTTTCAAACCTATATCGCAAGAGAACAAAAGGTTGTTGATGAAATCAAAAATGAGTGTAAGCTTTAAAGATATATAAAATCATAAAAATAAAAACATGCCTTTTTTTGACATTTATAAACACTTTATTTTCCCAAGCAAGAGAACGAAAATTCTTCTCTGTTTTTTGATTATTTTCATGCTTTTCCTAGGATATATTATCGTGCAACTGACGGGTGGTACGAAATTCGCTTACCTTCATATTCTCTATATTCCCGTCATTCTTGCGGGTCTGGTCTTCTCCATACAGGGAGGTATTGGGGCGGGAGTTGCTGCGGGGATTCTTATGAGTCCTTTTATGCCAACCCAATATATAAGTGAGCAGTCTCAACCCTTTTTATCGTGGGCTATGCGGATGATCATTTTTGTTCTCGTTGGTGCCATTTCAGGCGTTGGAGCCTCTATCTTCAGGGCATACATAAAAGAACTTGAATTGAAGCAAATCACCGATCCTCTGACAGGATTACCAAATCTTCATGGGCTCACTAAAATTTTTTCGGAAATCGTCCAAATGACACATAAGACCCTTATCGTTGTTGCTGTTGAGCTCAATCAAATACAGAAAATTAGTGCTGCTCTTGGTGAAGAGGGAACGGATCAGCTGACGAAGCAAGTTGCTGATAGTTTACGGCAATGTGTTGGGAAAAATGGCTTTTTAGGCCGGCTCCGAGCCCATGGTTTTGCTATCCTTATTCCTGAAGAAGAACATGTCCTCGAAATTTTGAAAAATTTCGAATCTCTGTCAGAAAACACATATCTTGTAAATACGATCCCTCTTTTTGTCGAAATGCGATTTGGAATTTCCCGCTATCCCAATGACGATAATGATCTAAATCATCTCATACGAAAAGCTCAGCTTGCAATCAAGACAAACCAAAATCAAACGGAACGGATCAGTCATTTCGACAAATCGATCGGTGATTTTTCGGAACACAATTTGTTGATTCTTAATCAATTCAAAACGGCCATCGATAACAAATCTCTTGTTTTAGAATACCAACCCAAAGCCTACCTTCAGACAGGAAAAGTAATGGGGTTTGAAGCACTTGTTCGGTGGTCTGATCCCGTGTTGGGATTGGTAAATCCGATGGATTTTGTTCCTTTAATCGAAGAAACCCTTCTCATTACCCCTCTTACAAGATGGGTTTTAGAGACGGCGCTTTCTCAAATGGATCAGTGGAATCGCAAAGGACTTCTGGTTCCAATAAGTGTTAATTTCTCCATCAGAAATTTACAAGACCCCTCTATTTTTGAAACCGTCGTCCATCTTTTAAAAAACTATAAGATACCTCCCCACTTTCTTGAAGTTGAGGTTACGGAAACCTGTGTGGCCTCCAACATGTCAATTCTCGTTGCTACTTTAAAGAATTTACGTGAAATTGGCATAAGACTTGCGATTGATGATTTTGGAACGGGACAAGCTTCCCAACAATATCTTTTTGAACTCCCTGTAAATGCAATTAAAATTGATAAACTCTTTGTCCAATCCATTTCCTACAATTCGACTGCTACCGCTATCGTTAAAAATGCAATCGCCCTTGCCCATGATTTGAACCTCGATGTTATTGCAGAAGGTATTGAAACACAGAACGAATACGACCTTTTGAAAGAATGGAAATGTGATGGGGGACAAGGCTACCTTATCGGCCGTTCCATGAAAGCAGAAGATGCCACAGCGTGGCTGAAGGAAAGGGTGAAACCTCATAAGCCTAAAGGTAAAGCATGAGAGGACAGTTTTTTAGTTTCGGCAATCCCCGATGAAAAAAAATGTAAACAAACAATAGAAAAAAATTTTATTTTTAAAATTGAATTTTAGTAATAGAAAGTTATTTTAATCAAATATCTTATTTGTTCCGGATTAATTAAAAAAGGAGTTTTTCCATGTTAAATTTCAAAACTTTTTCTGCAACCTTATTGGTTTCAACCTGTTTTTTATCGATGACCTCACCTTCTTTCGCTATGGAAAAACAAGAAGAAGACTCAAAAATTCTAAGCAGTCTTTCATCCGTTCCTCCCTCCTCTTCAGACGATTCAGTAGAGTCATTGGTACCTACAATATCTTCTTTGTCTGTTAGAACGGACGAAACAGAGGAATCATGGGTGTTTCCAATGTCTTCTCCTATCGACGGGCTGCCTTCCTTTATGGAATTTGATCAAGACGGAGAGTTTGAGCGATATAGCCTTACCTTAGAAAACGCTATAGCATACGAAGTAAAATATACGGAAGGAGCAAAGCCTATTCTCGAAGGGATTGATGAAGCACTAAAAGCTCTTAAAAAAACAAAACGCCTAGATCCGAAAGGACGTTTATGGAGCCTATACTATCTCGATGAGTATATGAAAACCGTAAATGAACACAGCGAAGAACTTAAGAGTCAAGGTATTAATATTACTGATGTTCCTTCTTCGCTTATCCTCAAAAAAATATAAAGCTCAGTAAAATTTATTTATTTATGTGAGGACAGATAGCTAGAAAAGTGGCCCGACAAGCCACTTTTTTATACTGCTAATTCTTCTTCTCTCGAAGAAGACGCCGTCATCCCAAGCGCGGTGAGATAAAGATCCAAAAGCTCCTCTTGTTCTAAACGCTCATTCGTTTCCATTTTTCGAATTTTAAGAACCTGGCGAATAATTTTGATATCAAAACCCGAACCTTTGGCTTCTGCAAAGACATCCCGAATTTGCTCACCGATAGCCGTCTTTTCTTCCTCGAGACGTTCAATACGTTCGATAAATGATTTAAGTTGCGCTGTTGAAACACCACCGACTTGACTCATAAGATTCTCCTTGAATGTGAATACGTATCCCTTTATAGAACTGGTTTTCTGATTTTGGCAATTGGGGATTTACGAATCTATGAAAAGAAACGATAATCCTTTTAGTATAAGGAGTTGATACATGCGTCGCCACCGCTCTGCGAAAATAACGGCTACTTTAGGTCCTTCGAGCTCATCTACCGAAATGATTGAAAAGCTCTTTCTAGCGGGGGTTGATGTTTTCCGTTTGAACTTTTCTCACGGAAGTCATGAAGATCACCAAACGCGACATCGGATTATTAGGGACATAGAAAAAAAAGTAGGGCGCCCTATTGGTATTTTGCTAGATCTTCAGGGACCTAAACTCCGGATTGGGACCTTTCAGCATAAAAGTATTTTGTTAGAAGAAGGGCAAACATTCGTCCTAGATCAGAATGAATCGCCGGGGGATCAAACACGCGTCTTCCTCCCCCATCCTGAAATCTTCGAAGCACTCAAGGAAAATACAGATATCCTTTTGGATGACGGAAAAATTCGTCTACGTGTCAAACAAAGTACGCCTCAGAAAATTGAAACACGCGTCATCACAGCAGGACCGCTCTCCGATCGAAAAGGCTTTAATATTCCCGCTGTCGCTTTACCTATTTCTGCGATGACGCCTAAAGACCGAAAAGATTTGGCTTTTGGACTTGAATTAGGCGTCGATTGGGTGGCTCTTTCCTTTGTCCAATGTCCCAGTGATGTTCTTGAGGCAAAAGAGCTCATCGGCAACCAAGCCGGTATAATTTCTAAACTTGAAAAACCCCTTGCGATTGAACATTTAGAAGAGATTGTCCAGCTATCGGATGCGATTATGGTAGCACGGGGTGATTTAGGGGTTGAAATGGCACCTGAGGAAGTCCCCAGCATTCAAAAACGGATTATCCGATGTTGCCGCAAAGCTGGGAAACCAGTCGTTGTTGCCACACAAATGCTAGAATCTATGATTAAATCACCGACCCCCACACGGGCGGAAGCATCCGATGTAGCAACAGCCATATATGATGGGACGGATGCAGTCATGCTATCCGCTGAATCCGCATCCGGTGACTATCCTCTTGAATCTGTGGCTATCATGGACCGCATCATTACACATGTGGAACAAGACCCTTTTTATCGTAAAATGCAGGAAGCGAGCTTACCTGAGCCTGAATCAACAACGTCAGATGCGATTACAGCAGCAGCACGTCAAGTTGCACATACCATTCAAGCCGCGGCGATCGTTACGTTCACAAGTACGGGAGCCACCACGTTAAGGGCGGCACGAGAACGTCCTGAAGTTCCCATTCTCGCTATTACACCCGAGTTAAGCATAGCGCGTAAGCTTTCGATTGTATGGGGTGTTCATTCCGTAAAAAGCGAAGAGGTCAGGGGCTTTTCGGAAGCCGTGGCGAATGCGTGTCAAGTGGCTGAAGAAGAAGGATTCGCTCGGATCAATGATCGAATTGTGGTGACGGCTGGTGTTCCTTTTCGGGTTTCAGGATCAACCAATATTCTGCGTATTGCCAGCATTAAGGTCGCACAAGATCAATGAGCGAAGATTCTCTTACCGGCCGTTTCAAGCGATACACTAATGTAACCACGGCCGTTGGGGGTCTTATGGCCCGCCTTTTTGGGGATCGCTATCTCGGAATTTCAATAAACGAACCTCAGCATGCGGAGGATCTTAAAGAAACCCTTGGGCATCTCAAAGGTCCCTTAATGAAAATCGCCCAAATTCTTGCCACTGTTCCTGATATATTGCCGGAAGAATATGCGACTGCTTTCCTTGAACTTCAGTCTAATGCTCTTCCTATGGGATGGCCTTTTGTCAAAAGACGCATGCAGGCAGAGCTGGGATCTGATTGGCAAACTCATTTTCTTGAATTTGAACCCCATGCCTCTGCGGCAGCGTCCTTAGGACAGGTCCATAAGGTCATTGATTTAGAGGGCCGGCATCTTGCCTGTAAACTTCAATATCCTGAAATGGGGTCGGCCGTAGAAGCGGATTTAAACCAACTCAAGTTCATCTTAAGATCATTTGAAATTTATAGTGGCGCACTTGACACGGAAAATCTGCGGCTTGAGATTGGCGATCGTTTGCGAGAAGAGCTGGATTATCTCTTGGAAGCAAAGAACATAAAGCTTTTCAAGGAAATGCTCAGTATTTTTCCCTTTGCCGAAGTACCTGAAGTTGTTGATTCACTCACAACCCCGCGTCTTTTAACCATGTCTTGGCTCGAAGGAGAAAAATTATTAACCCTCAAAGAGGCTCCGCAATCCTTAAGAAATAAGGTTTCAGCATCTCTTTTTAAGGTTTGGTATTATCCCCTTTATCATTATGGCATTTTACACGGAGATCCCCATCTTGGGAATTATTCCTGGAGCAAACAAGAAAAACTGAACCTTCTTGATTTTGGTTGTATTCGTGTTTTTAAAGCTCCGCTTATTCAAGGTGTTTTAGATCTCTATAAAGCGCTTCAAACCCAGGATGAAGAACTCGCCGTTCATGCTTATCGCACCTGGGGTTTTAAGGATATTGATAAAGAATTGATAGAGATCTTAAACCTTTGGGCACAGTTTTTGTATGAGCCTCTCTTGGATGATCGTATAAGACCCATTGAAGAAACACAATCCGGTCACCGAGGGAGGAAAGTTGCAGGCGCCGTTCTAGATGAACTCAAACGCCGAGGAGGTGTCAAACCTCCTCGAGAATTTGTATTTATGGATCGAGCGGCTGTGGGACTTGGTTCTGTTTTTATGCATTTGAAAGCCGAGGTCAACTGGCACCAGATTTTTGAAGAACTTATTCAGGATTTTTCTGCATCCGCTCTTGAAGCGCGCCAACGTGATGTTCTTGAAAAAGTAACCCTCACCCCTAACGACTCGCTCGTGGCCAGATAAAAACCTTTACTTCTGACACATCAATTTCTTGTTGAGAATGCCAAAGATTATAGTGCTGCTGAAGATTCAACCAACTTTCAGCTGTCGTATTAAAGGCTTTAGCGAATCTTAAAGCCATCTCAGAACTCACACCTGCGCGCCCATTAATAATGGATGATAGAGTCTTTCGAGTAATATGCAAACCCTTTGCTGCGTCTGTTACGGTTAAATGAAGAGGCTCAAGGTAAAGCTCCTTCACGATTTCCCTTGGGTGGGGAGGATTGTGCATTTTCATTTTTATCTCCTAGATAAGCTTTTCTAATTTACTAATTAAACCTAGTTTTAGTTAAAGACCCGGTTTTATGATTATATAACTCATTAAGAACGCACATTATTAGCTCCCATGAAGTGTCATCCTTGGCAAGAAATGCTTTGTTTTCCAGAGGAAAACATTAGCAATTTCTTGGCCGAGGACCTCTCACTTCACACTTCGGCGAAGCCTAGGCCATAAGGGCAAGCTATCAGCTTCAGTAAAATATAGAAGATTCACTGTTCTTAAATAGATCCTCGGCCAAGAAAAGCTAATACCCTGCTACGCTAGGGCAAAGCTTTTCTTGCCAAGGATGACACATTTGGGGAATCCGACTCAGTTTAATATCAAACCACTAATCCCCAATAACCTACCCCTACGCTTCTTCCCGGTGGGTTTTTTCCAGACGCTCGTGGAGTTCCTGGGCTTCGAGACATAAGGTCGCAATGGGACGAGCATCAAGGCGCGCAATACCAATGGGAACGCCTGTTTCTTCGCAGTATCCATAGGTTCCATCATCAATGCGCTCAAGGGCCTGATTGATCTTCTGAATCAACTTCCGTTCCCGATCACGTGTTCTTAGCTCAAAGGTACGGTCAGTTTCCGTTGAAGCTCTATCATTTACATCGGCTTCATTTACGGTTTCTTCTTGCATGTGATGCAAGGTTTCCACTGATTCCCTTTGTAACTCTTCTTTCCATTTCAACAATTTTTGTCGAAAGTACTCAAGTTGCTGCGGACTCATGTACGGTTCTTTGTCGTTAGGCCTATAATCTAATGGTAAGCTCATACTCTCCCTTTCCCCAATATTAAAAACGCGGTCATCATGACCGATCTTAAAAGCCCCTGCAATCTTAAAGTTCATGGTGCTTAAAGTTTATAACCCGTATGAAGGGCAACAATTCCTCCTGTTGAGGTTTCGTAACCAGCCCTTTCAAATCCAACTTTCCTCATCAGGCTCAAGAGTTCTTCTCGTGTAAGGAAGGTCCTAATGCTTTCACTCAGATATTGATAAGCTTCCTTATCTTGAGCAATCCATTCTCCCATTCTTGGAATGAGATGGAAAGAATAAAAATCATAGAGCTTTTGAAGGGGCGGAATGACTTGAGAAAATTCAAGACAGGCAAATTTTCCGCCGGGGCGCAGAACACGGTAAGCTTCGGAGATGGCTTTTTCTCGGTGGGTGACATTTCGTAATCCAAAGGCAATGGTGTACACATCGACTGAATGATCCTCAAGGGGTAAATCTTCTGCATTCGAGCAAACCCAAGATAAATGAGGATACCTTTTTTGCCCCACGGCAATCATGGCAGGATTGATATCGGAGACTGTGATGTGGGCATGAAAACGGAAATGGGTGAGGCGCTCAGAAATAGCCTTGGCAATATCTCCCGTACCTCCAGCAACGTCCAAGTAAACCCCCTCATGTCGTAAGGGAAGGCTTTCCACAAACCAGTTTTTCCATAAACGATGGAGTCCCAAACTCATCACATCATTCATCAAGTCATAACGGGTGGCCACACGCTCAAAAACATGGGTTACTTTCTCCGTTTTTTCGGCAGCAGAAACCTTTTCAAATCCAAAATCAAAGACTTTTTTTGAAGGAGGCTGACCTTTAGCCATGCTTTTAATCTTTCCTGACTTTATTTCTTGTAACCATCCATCCCACACTCGGTGTCATCCTTGGTAAGAAATGCTTAGTTTTCCAAAGGAAAACTTTAGCATTTCTTGACCGAGGATCTTAGTACCCCCAGAGATCCTCGGCCAAGAAAAGGTAAGCTTTTCTTTGAAAAAGCAACCTTTTCTTGCCAAGGATGACACAACGTGGTGAGTGGTTACTATTTCTTTATATTGATCATATCTCGAAGTGATGTAGAATGCACAAGAAAATAAAAAAGATTTCATGAGAAACAGGGACATGGGCAAATCCATGAATGGCTTTACGCGACGTGAAAGAGCCTTTGAGGCGAAATTTCTTCATGATGAAGAACTGAAATTTCGAATAAATACCAAACGGAATCACCTTTTTGGCCTATGGGCTGCTGGTCTATTAGGATATAAAAGTGAAAAGGCAGAACGCTATATAGCGGAAGTTATTCTAGCAGATTGCCAAAAAACCCATGAGGATGATGTGCTTCACAAGGTGCTGCGAGATTTGAAGGCAGCCAAAATCAAGATTAGCGAGCATCGCATTCGAAAAGAACTCGGAAAATGCTGGGAAGCAGCATGTGAAATGGTGATGAATGATAAAGAGCTTTAAGTCATGAAAAGCGAGCAAGCTGAAACGATTGCCCTGCAAGCTCTCTCTTTTTTAGTCAGAGATGATAAACTTTTGTCTCATTTTTTAATGACTACAGGCCTGACACCCCAAGAACTTAAAAAGCGGATCCGAGAACCCGATCTTTTAGGGGGTGTCCTCGACGCCATACTCTCCAACGATACGATTTTGCTGGATTTTTGCAACGCCACCTCCTTAAGCCCCGAGACGATCGTCATGGCTCGCCGTGCGCTTCCTGGGGGTTTTACGATCGAATGAGTTAAGACTTGCTCAGGCTTTGAAAGAGTGGCATAAATGCCACGAATTAAGAGTAAGTGAGAATCCCATGAATCTTCTTGGTTTTGAAACAAACCCCAAAGATACGCGCATTGTTGTCGCCATGTCCGGAGGCGTTGATAGTTCTGTTGCTGCTGCTCTGATGGTTGAAGCAGGATTTGAGGTGATTGGCATGACCCTCCAGCTTTATGACCAGGGCATGGCCTTGGGGAAGAAAGGGGCGTGTTGCGCTGGCCAAGACATTTATGATGCCCGACAGGTCTGTGATAAGCTCGGTATTTCCCATTATGTGCTGGATTATGAATCCCGCTTTAGCCAAGCTGTGATTGAGGACTTTGCCGATAGCTATCTAAAGGGTGAAACGCCTATTCCTTGTGTCCGGTGTAATCAGCAAGTGAAATTTAAGGACCTTCTCACAACAGCCCGCGACTTGGGAGCTAAAGCACTTGTGACGGGCCATTACGTGCAGCGCATTGCAGCAGAGAAGGGAGCTGAACTTCACAGAGCCGTTGATCCCACACGCGATCAAAGTTATTTTCTTTTTACCACAACTCAAAATCAGCTAGATTTCTTAAGGTTTCCATTAGGAGGGATGCCTAAAACGGAAACCCGTGAACATGCCCTTCGTTTTGGTCTTGAGGTCGCAGAAAAGCCGGACAGCCAAGATATTTGCTTTGTTCCGAATGGATCTTATGTCAGCGTTCTTGAAAAGCTTCGGCCAGGAGCTCTTGAGGAGGGGGAGATTGTCCACATTGATGGCCGGGTTTTAGGACGTCATAAAGGCATTATCAACTATACAATCGGACAGAGAAAAGGTTTGGGGATTGGAGGCTGTGATGCCCTTTATGTCATTCGCCTGAATCCTGAATCCCACCAAGTGGTTGTCGGCCCTTATGAGGCTTTGGCACGCACAGAAATTTGGGTCAAAGACGTAAATTGGCTGGGAGAGGACATGCTTTCTCCTATCCATTGTGAGGTTAAGGTCCGATCAACTCGCCCACCTGTGCCCGCAAAGGTTTATCTTGAAAAGGAGAGTCATGCTCGCATCGTATTTTTAAATCCAGAATACGGCGTTGCAGCTGGTCAAGCTTGTGTATTTTATGATGGAAATCGTGTCTTGGGGGGAGGATGGATTACGAGAGAAGAAAACGGTAAATAAGGCAATCAATTTTATTTTTTACTATTCATTAATACATTTCCCGCATTCTTAAAAGGCGACAAAAAAATATACAAGCGGAGAAAAGATATGAAAAAAGTTCTTTTATCAAGTATCGCAGCTATGGGCTTTTTTGGTGTAATCCCCCAGACAAAGTCAGATCGGATGGGTATTTGTCCAACGATTAATTCAGGAGTCGTGGGGGCGACCGAAAATGGATTAAAAGTTTTTGATAAGGAGAAAACAGATGGCAACCAGGTTTTTTCTAAGGTGGCGATTTGGCACCCAGCTACTCAAGTTATAGAGTGTTTTTACAATCAAGGTGCAATTGTTTCTCTAACAATTTCAGATATCAAAACCTATAGTTTTAGCAGTTGCACTTTTAATAATGCTGAAAGAGGGGTATGTACAATTAGCCGTGAGGGATGTGTAATTACGTGCAACAAACGATAAACTCAATAAATTAAGACAATGGAGGAATGGTGGGCGTAACTGGGATTGAACCAGTGACCTCTACGATGTCAACGTAGCGCTCTCCCGCTGAGCTATACGCCCTTTTTAAATAGTTAGACTGTGGTGATGTTTAGATTGCTTCGGCCCCTAGGGCCTCGCAATGCTTGTCCTCGCGGAAGCGAGGAACCACGCCGTCCCCCGGGTCAAGCCCGGGGCTAAAGATTGCGAGGAGTGAAACGACGAAGCAATCCAGAAAGCCACATTTTCTATTTATGACAAATATATACTCATGATTGTTTATAGGTGCAAGAAAATTACATAGCCCTCATACGGGGGCAGGTAAAATTCGTTCCATAACTTTTAGGAACCATAGAAACCCGCGTGGGATTGCAAATTGTATACCGCAAGCCTTTAACCTTGGCAAATTGAATCGCTTCTCCTAAGGATGGGAAAAAAAGACGAAGTTGTTCACGCGTATCAATAGACGCGACCCAACCCATAAAAGGTTCAGATATCATTGGGTCTTTTGTTTCGTACTCAACCATCCAATGTTTCGTTTTTCCTTTACCTGATTGCATAGCAGTTTGTGAGGGTTGATAAATTCGAACTGTCGTCATAAGCATATCTCCTATGATAAGATACCACAGAGAGGATTTTTCAGGTAAAGAAAAAAGATGACAAAGGATACCCCCATTGCAAGACGTGGTTTTATGCTCGTTCTTTCTTCGCCTTCCGGTGTTGGAAAAACGACGATTACCAGACACGTTTTAGACCTTGAGACCGAACTCGAACTTTCGATCTCAGTTACCACTCGCCCCAAACGTGACTCAGAGAAAGAAGGAAAAGATTACTATTTTGTGGATGAATCAACCTTCTCTCAAATGGTGCAAAAGAAACAGTTTTTGGAGCATGCTCATGTGTATGGGTATCATTATGGAACACCTATCGCCTCCATTCAAAACCTTCTTGCTGCAGGAAAAGACGTTTTATTTGATATTGATTGGCAAGGAACCCAGCAACTCAAACAAATTTCAATGAATGATTTGGTAAGCGTTTTTCTTCTTCCTCCGACCATGGAAACCCTCGAGACGCGTTTACGTTATCGTGGAGAAGACTCAGAAGAGGTAATCCACATGCGCATGAGTAAATCTGCGGCTGAAATCAGCCATTGGGCCGAATATGATTACATCATTATCAACCATACGCTTCCGGAAAGCATTCAGGAGGTCAGGTCCATCCTTCAAGCAGAAAGGTTAAAACGGCGCCGCCAAGTGGGCCTCGCCCATTTTGTGAACTCTTTGAGAGGAGAGGACTAGTACAGTGACTGTTTAGTTTGGTCTATCTGAAGCCCCTCACCCGCCACTTGCTTCGCGCGTGGCGACCTCTCCCACAAGGGGAGAGGTAATGCAGAAAGCACTTAAATCACCTCTCCCCTTGTGGGAGAGGTCGCCCGAAGGGCGGGTGAGGGGTTTAAGTGAACAGGTATAACTGGAAATTAGGCAAAATTAATACGGTCACTGTACTAGGCCCCTCTCTTCCCCATCAGAACGCCCAAAATATCAATCAATTTTTTTCGGATTTCCGATTGGGGGGTAACCATATCCACCACTCCATGTTCGAACTGGAATTCAGCACTTTGAAACCCAGGAGGAAGGGCATGACGGATAGTTTCTTGAAGGACCCGAGCACCCGTAAACCCAATGATGGTTCCTGGGTCCGTAATTGTTACCTATCTCTCGATAGGGGTTACGGACACTGAACTAAACACTGTGACGCTTCAGTCCCCGTGCATTCCTTAGCAGTTCCTTCATTAAATCCGCAGTTATCCAGAGATTGAGAGAAAGCAATCCCAAAAACAGTCGACCCTCCATAAAAACACTGTAGTACCCATCGATCCAGCTTATCTTTGGTGAGTCTAGCTTTTGTAAATGAACCAACTAGTTTAAAAAGTTGTCCTTTTCCTAAACCATTATCCGCAAATATGGGAGCGGTGGGACATGATGATACAATTTTTTTCCCTGCAAAAGTCTTTTGCGAAATGCAAAGTAAAGCTACTAAACTTATTAAAATTATGCGTCCTATCATTTTTTCCCCCTGAAAATTTGTTTTATAAAAAGTATTCTGTCGCAGAATCTCTTTAAGTTTATTGCAGAATTATGAATTTTTACTTAAATAAAGATCTTACGACTCATCTTTTTTGATAAGTTATTGAAAAATAAAAAGAAGTATTTATAGTTTGAAATTATACCAATTCAGTAAATTGTTCTAATAGATAGTTTTCAATGAACTTCAAAATGCCTGGATTGCTTCACCCTGCTTTCGCAGGGTTCGCAAAGACGGTTGGGGGTGATCGTTGCGAGGAGCGAAGCGACGAAGCAATCTAAATACTACAATAGGTATTTTTCCAAGATTGCTTCGGCTCTTTCAGAGCCTCGCAATGACGGTTTAGAGAAAGGAGACCCGCAATCACAATTCCACCAACCATCATTGCGAGGGGCTTAGCCTCTCTTCCCCATCAAAACGCCTAAAATATCGATCAACTTTTTTCGGATCTCTGGTCGTGGGGTGACCATGTCCACCATCCCATGCTCGAACTGGAATTCGGCGCTTTGAAAGCCAGGAGGAAGAGCGTGGCGGATGGTTTCTTGAAGGACCCGAGCACCTGTAAACCCAATGATGGCCCCAGGCTCTGCGATTGCAATATCTCCTAGCATAGCAAAAGACGCCGCCACTCCTCCCGTTGTTGGGTTGGTAAGAATAGGAATATAAGGCAAGCCAGCTTCTTTAACGTGCTCTACAGCAATGATCGAGCGAGGCATTTGCATGAGAGACAGGATGCCTTCTTGCATCCGTGCTCCTCCTGAGGAAGGGATTGTAATATAAGCGGCCTTAAGTTCCGTGGCCCGTTCGGCCCCCCTCACAAGTCCTTCTCCCACGGCCATTCCCATAGAACCCCCAATAAAAGAAAAGTCAAAGGCAGCAATCACAACGGGATAGCCTCCAATCGTTCCCTCTGCCACAATGATCGCATCTTCCTCGCTTGTATCGACACGAGCCGCTTTCAGACGATCGGGGTATTTTTTCGAATCCTTAAATTTCAAAGGATCAAGGGGGACGGAGGGGACGGATATTTTTTCGTAATTTCCTTGATCAAAAAGAGTTTCCAGCCGCATTTTGACAGGGATGCGCATATGATGGTTACAATGGCGACAAACATATTGGTAAGACACCAAATCCTTATGGAACACCATTTGTTCGCACTGGGTGCATTGGTGCCAAAGGTTATCAGGAATTTCTTTTTTCCGAATTAGGGCATTAATTTTTGGGCGCACGAAAGTGGTAAACCAACTCATGGCAAACTCCTTTTCATCTATTGCACTTCCTTACCAGAAGAAGAGGATTCTGGCAACTGAACCTTTGTAAATACTCGCCCACTCACGTGGGGATGAGGTGAGTGGTTACGAACTTTCACAGCTTTCCAGATACTTAAGGAGGTTGGGAAAAGATAAATGTTGTAATTGAGCTTGATATTACCTACATCCTACAGTGTAATTTTATCGTAACTTTTATTGTGGTGTTGATATGTTAACGTTGTTTAAGAAGTGTTTTGCAATTATTTATTTTTTATCCATTCCTTTAGGTTCGTGCCTTCTAAGCTTTCCCGCTGATGCAAAAGTTGCAAGAAACGTTTCCAGAGCAAAGAAGATACGACCTGCTAAGAAAAGAACTGCCAAAGCCTCTAGGGTATCTTCAAGAAAAAATCTTCGTACACGGGCGATAAAGAAAGTGAAACGTCCTTCTCCACGAATTCGGAAGAATTCGAGAAGAGTTGCTTCACGTTCAGTAGGAAGGAAAGGAAAAAGGCAATCAAGAAAATTATTACCACAGCCAGTAGCAGTGGTAGTCCCTCCTGCGCCACCACAGCCAGTTGCAGCGCCTCTTGCTCCTCCACAGCCAATAGTAGGAGAGTTCCTCCTGCGCCACCACAACCCGCACCAGGGGCAAACCCTCCTGCACAAAGTGAGGAAGACAGACTGAACTTAAGGATTGCTCGAAATCCAAATCTACAGGCTTATCGAGATATGGGATTAACTGATCTCTTCTCAAGAGGTTTCTACGGCCAGGGCGTAACTGTGGCTGTCTTAGAAACAGGTTTTTACCATACGGTTGCTCCCCAGTATCGACAAAATATCCACAATATAAATATAAGACCTACCGCCTTTGATTGGTATTCTGAACACGTAGACCAGGTTCTACCGCCACTAGAGTTTTGTAATCCGTACACAACTCCACTTCACGTTAAATTTGAGATAGGTATGGGAAGACAAGAGGGATTCAGATTTTATCATGGAGATAGCGTCGCGTCGCTTATTGCGGAAGCCTCACCGCTAGCTAAAATCTTACCAGTTGTCACATCCTTAGACTCTCGTGATGGGTCTTTTGCAAAGGCTCTTAAAAAGTTGAGCAAAAGAGAGGATGTTAACGTTATAAACATGAGTCGTATACTTGAAACAAAGGTGGATGATGAGACTCAATTAAACCCGCGCGTGTTAAGAGCACTTGAGAAATGTGCAATTAAAGGAAAAATAATTACTTTTTCTGCTTGTAATGCAGATAATCTCCCTATTCCCACAAATCCAACACGTGATTGGATTAATGTACAAACTTTAAATAATTTAAACTTAAATCTTATTGCAGATTTTTTTGAGAATGCAAGTGAAAACTTACTTAAACATACAATCGTTTCAGGAGCATTAAATCTAAATTCTGATACTATAGCCCATTATTCAACCTGGGCAGGCGTAGGAAAAGCTAGACAAAATTACATTGCCACCAAAGGTATAAATTACTGCTCTATTTTTCGTGGTAATTGGGATGGAACCTCTGTGAGTGCTCCTTACACCGCTGCGACATGTGCAAATCTTCTGAGTAGTAAGATATGGGCTGGAGCCGAGGTTGTAGAGTCTTTATTTGATGGTGCGGCTCCGAAACCTCATGAACAACATATTTATGGAAGAGGTGTGATGCGAGGCGGTGATGCTCTTGAAGAGCTTCTTGCTAACTAGCCTGAATTTTAGATAAGACCTGTTTTATTATTTTTATTCGGGTTTTTGGCAGGTAAATCCATGTTCTTCATCATTATAGGCTTCGCACTTGGTATATCCATGTAATTCTTCCAATTGCCCTTCAGTTATACCTGTAGATGGTTTTTCGTCCTTTATACCACTATATAAACAAAATAATGATTTTTGAGGACCATCCCCCGAGGTTTTTGCTAGCATCGGAGTAAGAGTTGGTAGTGCTCTACTAGCTGGTGTGTCAACCAGTAATTGGCTCCAGGGAGTTACATTCGGGAGTTTATAAGTTCCAGCCCAGATCTTGAGGGGCATCTGTATTGCCCAGCTGAATTGAGTCTGTATGGGACAAGGAATTTTCACTTTTTCTGCAATAGCGACTTGTGAAAAAGAAACGATTCCTAAACTCAGTAAAGATATTTTGAAGGCATTCATGCGATTCTCCTTATTCCGTTCTTAGGAAGATAAATCCATAGAGATATTTATAATGTCCAAGCTTACCTTAAAAAAGTTAATAAGGTGTGAATGTGTCGAAAAAGGAGTGAAAGGCCCTACTTCCCTGAAAAAAAGGTCGTAAGAATGGAATGATAAATCTTCGTCAGAAGTTCAATATCCTCAATGGCCACATGTTCATCAATTTGATGCATCGTGGCTTCCCGCATGCCGCATTCTATCACGGGGCAATAGGCGCTGATAAATCGCCCATCGGTCGTTGCACCTGTCACGTTGATATCGGGGAGATGACCCGTAACATTTTGTACAGCCTTTTGAATCAATGAAATTTTATCTTGGTCAGTTGTTAAATAGGCATTTCCATGAGCGGTAAGGGTTAAATCATGTTTGCCTGCATGTTTAGCACAGATTGAAGAAACAGCTTGGCGTATGCTGTCTTCCGTTTGCAACGTATTGATACGAATCCCAAACTTTGCCTCAATTTTAGAGGGGATGATATTTGTTGCGAGATTCCCCGCATCAATAGACGTGACCTCAAAACGAGTTGCTTCAAACACCTCTGTTCCCGTATCGAATTGATGGTCATAAAGGGCTTTTAGGCAATTCAACATTCGAGGGATGGGATTATCTGTGAATTGAGGGTAGGCAATGTGTCCTTGTTTGCCATAACACGTAAGCTCTCCCGTAATGCTCCCCCGCCGTCCTATTTTTAAGGTATCCCCAACTTTATGAAGAGATGAAGGTTCCCCAATTAAACAAAGATCCGGAATATCCCCCCGTTGGGCTAGAATGGGAAGGACATGTTTCGTTCCATAAAAAGCATCTGCCTCTTCATCACCTGTTATCAAAAGGCTAAGCGTGCCAGGGAAAGTATCTCGCTCCAAGAAGCGTGAAAGGGCACTTATGAAACACGCAATCGCACATTTCATATCCGCCGTACCACGGCCCCACAACTGGTCGTCTTTGATGTCTCCTTGGAATGGGTCATGGGTCCAGAGACTAGCATCCCCTAAAGGGACCACATCTGTGTGACCTGCAAAGCTGAGGTGGGGATGGCCGGAACCTTTATGAGCATAGAGATTCACAATGCCTTTAAAATCTAAACGTTCACAGGTAAATCCAAGAGATGTGAGGTACTCTTCTAAAATTTCAAGAGCTCCTTCGTTTTTGGGAGTGATACTGGGGCAACGAATCAGTTTTTGGCTTAAAAGGATGGGGTCTATGTTCATCGCAATAACTCGTTAATTGATGTTTTAGAACGGGTCTTTTCATCGACTTGTTTGATGATGACTGTGCACTGAAGGGCTGGCTTTGTTGGATCGGGATCAGGAAGAACGCCAGGGACTACCACAGAATAGGGAGGGATTTGGCCATAAGTGATGGCGCCTGTTTCACGTGAAACAATTTTGGTGGAGGCTGTAAGGATAACGCCCGCTCCAAGGACGCTTCCTTCCCCGATGAAAACTCCTTCTAAAATTTCGCAGCAGGCTCCTATAAAACAATGATCTTCAAGAATCACCGGATTGGCTTGGGGGGGTTCAAGAACTCCACCAATGCCAACGTTGTCAGAGAGGTGGCAATTCTTTCCAATTTGAGCACAGGATCCCACCCTGACTCCTGAATCAATCATGCTCCCACTGTCAATGTAGGCCCCTACGTTGATGAAGGAAGGCATAATCACTGCACCAGGGGCGATATAAGCTGAGTGACGGACAATGGCTCCAGGAACAACGCGAAAATTGGCTTCCTGAAATTGCTCTGCCTTCCATTCTTCAAACTTTAAAGGGATCTTGTCATAGGCAGGAGAATAGTGATGGTTCATGATAAAAGAATCATTCAGTCGAAAGGAAAGAAGGATCGCCTTTTTAACCCAACCGTGTGTGACCCATTTTTCTTCGATTTTTTCAGCAACTCTTATTTCTCCCCGGTCCAGCTCAAAGAGGATCTCTCGGACTGCCTCTGGAACTTCTCCCGTACTTGTGGGAGAAAGGGCATCGCGCTCCACCCACGCTTTTTCAATCAAGGCCTCGAGATGAGAGCGATCCTTAAACATATGATCTCCTAATATTTTTAGTAACTGTTCACCCCATTCCCAACACGTGTCATCCTTGGGCTAGAAGCGCTTGCCCTTGCGAGAGCGAGGGCTTAGTGTTTCTTGACCCGAGGATCCTACTGCCAAAGAGATCCTCGACCAAGAAATGCTAATATTTTCCATGAGAAAACAAAGCATTTCTTGCCAAGAGCCTGCCCTTGCGAAGGCGAGGGATGACACAAATGGGTGTGTCGTTACATATTCTCTAAAGAGGACAGCTTGGTTTTGAGCTGTTGTCAAGAGGGGAGAGGTTTTTTAGTTTTTGAGATGATGCTATGTTATTGGGTCATCAGGAATCACAGAACTCTTTTTCTAGTTCTAAGACACAAGGCCTCCCCGAAGGCTGTGTAATTCTATATCTGACAACGGTGTGGGGCCCCTTTTTTTCTTTAGGAAACTCAACGGCTTTAGCTAAACTTTTTTGAAAATAAATGAGCTCGTGATATTGTTCGAATTTAACGATGGTTAAATTGACACTAAAGACTATAGATCTTTCCTTTAGGTTTGATCCTTGGTTTATGTGCTTTCGAATGTGGTCCTCTCTGATCGTACAACTTTCTCCAGACTCAATTTTTCTTTTAAAACACGACAAAGATTTTCGTATATCGGGTGATATGAAGAAAAATGATCTGCCACATTTTAGAAAACTTTGCATTGATTCAACGCTAGAAGTATGGAAAACATTGATTCCTATCATGGAGTCGAGAGCAGAGAGTGTTGCATTTGTAATTTGAAAAACTGTTAAATTATCAATGTCCTTCTTAAGGCGAGTTTTTACGTTTGTTCCTAAGATGGAATCTTCTAAAAATTCGAAATCGTTTTCTTCAGCAAGTCTTTTCCCTATAGACCACCATAGAGAGTCTGTTTCAGAAATTGTCTTCCAGTAAGAACTAACTAAAGCCAGGTTTGCTAATTCCCGAGGGGAAAAGTAAAGAGCTGCGAGGACATGCAGTTCACGCGGTAAATTCATTAAGTGAGATTGATCTAACGATACTTCCTCTGCTTCCATGGCTCTGGAAGGCAGTGAGCAAGAAACAATGCTGTTTCCAAATATTAAAGAGTAAAAAAGAAATTGACGAATATTCATAAAGCAAACTTTTTTATTAAAACACTATTATTAACATGGGAATTTCATCATAAAAATACAATATTGAAGAGTGCATCTTTTTTATTGACTGTTATGAGCCCTCATCCATACGCGATACATCACGGCCAAATCTCAATGGGTGTTCCATCTCTAACGAGTTCTAAGATCTCGTCAATCTCATCATTACTGACAGCGATACACCCCAGTGTCCAATCATAGAGATGGTGGAATTTGCCAAGAAAGCTGAAAGACTTTGGGAGTCCGTGAAGAAAGATATCTCCACCTGGTGAAACACCCTTTTGCCTTGCTTCGATGCGATCCTCCTGGTTCGGATAGGAAATGTGGAACGATTTATAATAGGCACTTTTTAGATTACGCCAATCAAGGACGTAGCCCCCTTCAGGTGTTTTATTATCACCCATCTGTTGCTTATGTCCTACAGGAGATCCTCCTAAAGCAATCTTATAGGACTTTGTCACCTTCCCCTGACTTACTAATGTGAGAGTGCGTTTCGATTTATGAACAACAACCTTATCGACTTTTAAAGAGGGAAGGGGGGCTGCCTTTCCTTCAAAAAGGAAAAGCCAGATCGAAATTAATGCAAGGTGAACAATGGCCATACTTCTTTAACTCTATACTCTTCATAAATGAAATTCAGGTTTTTCTGGATTGCTCTCGCCACGGCGTAGCCGGGTCGGAGCAAAGCTCCTCACAAAGGCGTTCCTCCTGACCCGTCTTCGCGAGGCTCCGCAGGGGCGTGGCGATCCAGTTTTTAAATTAATACTCAATTTCCATTTTTATGAGTATAGTATATATAATATATATCAATTTTAGACATTTCTTTTAAAAAGTCAAATTTCGAAATTGGTCATATCGCGGGCCCAATAAAATATAAAATAAAAGTTGAAATATTAAATAGTAATTACTAAATAATAAATATGTTAATGCTAAAGGGTGATTTAAATATGAAATTATTTTATGCAGTTGTTTTATCAACTTTTCTTTTCTCTACTTCTTCTCATGCTGTTCTTACAGATATTGAATGTGATGAGATTTGGGAAAAATACACATCTATTGTGTTCAAATATAAAAAAAATAAAGATGATATTAATGTTTATAACGCAGGAGTCAGTGAATTAGATGAGTATGCTGATTCTTATAGAGACATGATTAGAAAATTGGATATTCAATACACAATTGAAGACATTCGAGAGAATTTTGAGAAATATGGTGTTCTTCTCCTACGTCCCTTGAAGGGTATTAAACTTCTTTTAGGATGTGGAAATAAGCCCGTTTGTCCTTATTTAGCAGCACAACCTTACCATGAACATGATGAATACGACACTGTAAATCCAGAAATCAGCACGAATCCAGGCCTCATTGCAGCTTTTGGAGCCAATGATTTAAGTGAGATTCTGCCTAATACCTATGAAGAGCTAGCTTTTGAAGCGTTTACGCCAGAAAAGACACAAGGCTTTTTAGGAGCTTTTCAGCACCACTGCACTCATGTCAAAGATATTTTTGATATTGATAATCCTTATGAAAAAAATGAACCTCTCAGGAAAGACCGCTTAAATAGCATTGACGAGATATTTTTCCCAGATAACTATGACGAATGGAGTGAATCTTCTGATGACGATAAAGCAGGTAGTCCTCATGATTCCGATGAGGAATTCTTGTCCACCCCCTGGGGAATAGATTATTCCGAAGTTTATCCGGATGACCTTTCAACTATTGCTAACGATTCCTTAGCTCAATCAGATTCCTTGTAGGAAGTGTAGGCGCGCTTCTATTGAGAATGGGCTTATTTTCATTTTCTCCTCAAATCGATAATAACGCCCTTTCTTATTTTCGCCTATGCATATAAGGAGGGTTCTTATTTTCATTTATTGCTCTTTTCGAAAATAGGAGATTCAATTGTAGGATAAGGGGTTTTGTTGTATTAAGAACAAGACAGGAAGACGTTCCCATGAATGATATCGAAATTTTAAAAAAGCGCCTCCTTTACCAAAGCCAACATCGGGGAATGCGAGAGATGGACTGGCTTTTAGGAGGTTTTGCACAAAAGCATATCGGGACGATGTTGCCTGAAGAGCTATACCAATTTGAGGCTCTACTTACTTTTTTGGACCAGGAGCTTTATGGTTGGTTTTTTGAAAAAATGCCCATTCCAGAACATGCACCACAAGATCTAATCACAAAAATCTTCCTCACTCTTCAAGAGGATAGGCTGATTCATTGACACTCACCTTCAAAATAGCCTTTTCTTCTCCAAGTATTAGAGAAGCTGTTGTTCCAAATGGCATAACATCGTTATGGGCGCCATGTCCAAAACGAGGAGAGTACACAACAGGGATGTTAATATCCTTTGGCAAAAGAGATTCTGTAATAAAATGTTGGATTATTTTTTTTGTTTCTTCTGGTTCAGTCTCATGTCCAATGAGAGGAAGATTACCAATAATAATCCCCTCGGCTTCATCGAAAACACCTGCGCTGGCTAAACCAACTAAGCGACGATGAAGTCTTTTTCCATCTTCAGCAGTATCCTCAAAAAAAACAAAACGATTTTTACCCTGAATAGCTGTTTTCGTTCCCTTATGACTTTCAAGAATTGAAAGATTACCTCCTAAGACACTTCCTCGAAGAGGACCTTCAAGACCGCCGGTATGAATAATATCGAAATTATATTCGAATTGTTTTACATCTCCTTTAAGAACATCAATGACAGCGCTGAGCGACGCATTTTTATTAACGCCTGACTTTGTCACAGAATAAAGCTCTTGGCCAAATCCCAGAACGGGAGCATGTAGCGATGGCCGTTTCCATTGAGCGTAAAGCAAATGAAAGCTTGTTACGTCACTAGAACCAAGGACAGGTTTTCGTTGATGATGAGGGACAAATGCTTGATCTTCGAGCATATCTACAACTCCCTCACATCCAAAACCTCCCCGCAAGGCCCATAAGGCTTTTGAATCCCCTAGAAGGGCTTCTTTAAAATAATGGGTTCGCATTTCAGTGGTATTTGCGTAATAGCCATAAAGGGAATCCTGTTGACGAATGGCTCCTTCGGGGAGATAAGACTCTAAATCATGCAGACGAATTAAGTTCTTAGCTCCCTCTACTTGTTCTGTCGATAACGGTGCAGCCCCAGGAGCAATGATTTCGATTTTGTCTCCTGCTGTTAAAAAATTCCATGTATGGGCTTTGCGAGCTGATCCTTGATGTTCTTGATCTTCCATGGCGACTGCAGGATTCATTGTCCAAACCAGTGCACTTATCATCAAAGTTATAATTTGTTTATACATTTAGAGTTCTTTCTCTCACTTCATTACATTGCTTCTAAATATAAAGATGAATGTGCTTTTGTCAAATTTGGGTTTCTGGATGGCTTCGTCGCTGCTCTCCTCGCAAAGACGCCCCCTACCCGTCTTTGCGAGGCTCTAAAAGAGCCGAAGCAATCCAAGTATGTGGATCATCTACTTAATTTGTCATTCGAATTTTCTTTAAACATTTGTATGCTTTCAATAGCTTCTTTTGCTGTTGCCAGTGCGCGATACATTTCATAATCATCCTGTAAATTCATCCAAAATTGGACTGTTGTTCCCAAATACTTAGAAAGTCTAAGAGCTGTATCGGCAGTGATACCTCTCTTTTCCAAGATAATATCATGAATTCGCGGTACTGGAACATGAATGTCTTTCGCTAATCGGTAAGATGTAAGGCCAAGGGGTTTTAAAAATTCTTCTCTTAAAACTTCTCCCGGATGGATTGACCAATTCTTTTTGATCATAATATTCCTCATTCATTTTGAAAATATGACTTGTTATCGAGCTCTCTCTCAACAACCCATTCATCATAAACCGCTAAAAGCGATCTTATGGTTAGTTGGGCAAGATAGAGCTCATGCTTGCTCTTAACAATAAGATGGTTAGCATTGTTAATTTGATCAATTAATTGTTGAGAAAGATACTCGATTTGAGCTACATGTAGCTTAGCCATTGTCAACTCCTGTTTGGCAGTCGGTTAGTGGTGTAATGATGTTTGTCGCGTCATTACGCCACGCATCCCAAGATGAGATGATGCTTTTAAGATGAATGTGTTTTTGATAAAGATCAAGAAAAAATTTTACATAAATTTTATAGATATAAGTAAGCAAATATGGCCTTTCTCCCCTCCCTCACACCCCCAGCCCTTTTGACAAACGTTCCCGATGGATACGACACTTTGCTCTTGTCAGAACTTGCCAAGGGAGAAGAACACGTCGTGTTTATTGCGCGAGACGAAGGGCGGGCCCAGCGCCTGAAAGAACAGCTTGCTTTTTTTGACACCTCTCGTGAAATTCTTCTCTTCCCTGCTTGGGATTGCTTGCCCTATGATCGAACCTCACCTCACCCCGATATCTTAGCCCAAAGGCTGAACACACTTACGTATCTAACGTCTCAAAACAGCCCTTATCTTCTTATCACCACTATTCAAGCCCTTTTACAAAAACTTCCTCCTCGGGAAGCCTTTGAGGGAAGGCTCTGGACATTGACGGCTAGTCAGGAAGTCGATCATAAGGCCTTCCTCGATTTTCTCCTTAAGGGCGGATATGTGCGCCGTGAAACCGTTCGGGAATGGGGGGAATTCGCCATTCGCGGGGGGCTTCTTGATTTATATCCTCCCGGCTATCCCTTGCCTTTTCGTTTAGATTTTTTTGGCTCAACTTTAGAAAGTATTCGTACCTTCGATCCCCTTTCTCAGATCAGCACAGGAAAAGCAACAGAATTAACGCTTAAGCCCATGGGAGAAATACACTTAACGCCTGAAACCATGGAACGGTTTCGTAAAGGGTATCGAGAGGTTTTTGGCACGCCCGATCCAAAAGACCCTCTCTATCTCTCCATTTCGGAAGAACGTCCCTATGCTGGATACGAACACTGGCTTCCCCTCTTCTATGATCATTTGGAAACACTTCCTGACTATACCACCGGGGCTCTTTATGGCCTGGACGATCAACTTGAGGAAGCCAGATTGTTTCACGTGAAACAAATCCAAGATCATTATGAAACCCGTCTTCAGTTTGAATCTCTTGAAAAACATGGGATTCCTTATCATCCCCTCCCGCCTGAGCGGCTTTACATCATGGATGAGGGGTGGAACACCATGATCCCCGAATCTCGGAAGGTCATCTTCACGCCCTTCTCCCATCCTGATTTCAAAGGAAATACGGTGGATGCCCAAGGGAAAGTAAGCCCATCTTTTGCAAACATCCGAGCCTCTCAGGAAAATGTGTTTGAGGCTGTGAAAGAAACTCTCGAGGGGTACGAAAAAGAAGGGAATCAGGTTCTTCTTGTGGGCGTTACGCAGGGATCTGCAGAGCGCCTTGCCCATATTTTAGAAGAACATCACTTCACCTCGCTGCGGCGTGTGGAATCCTTCTCTGAGGTTTTAAAAGAGTCATCTCCTGCCTTAGCGGCTTTTGAAATGGATCGAGGATTTCAAGCACCTGGTCTCATAGTGCTGACGGAAGAAGACATCTTAGGCGAACGCATGGGGCGGCCCGTCAAGTCCAAAAAGCGGAGTAATCTATTTATTCAGGAAGTTTCAAGCCTTCAAGTGGGGGATCTTGTTGTTCATGTTGAATACGGCATTGGCCGTTATGAGGGTTTAAAAACCCTCAATGTGGGTGGATTTCCCCATGATTGCCTTGAGATTGTCTATGACGGTAATGACAAGCTTTTTGTGCCGGTAGAAAATATTGAAGTTCTCTCTCGCTATGGGGCGGCGGACACCTCAGCATCCTTAGATAAAATGGGAGGAGTGGCTTGGCAATCCCGAAAAGCCCGCGTTAAAAAGCGCCTTAAGGAAGTTGCGGATTATCTTTTAAAAATTGCCGCTGCCCGCAAGCTGCACCAGGCTGATATTCTTCGAAGACAAGACGGATTTTACGAAGAATTTGCAGCCCGTTTTCCCTATCCCGAAACCGATGATCAGCTCTCTGCGATTGAGGATGTGTTTGGAGACTTGGCTGAAGGCAAACCTATGGATCGACTTATCTGTGGGGATGTGGGTTTTGGAAAGACAGAAGTGGCTCTGCGGGCTGCTTTCGTCGCCGCTTCTTCTGGGAAACAAGTGGCTGTTATTGTGCCAACAACGCTTCTTGCACGCCAGCACTATCAATCCTTTACGTCTCGCTTTCAGGATACGGGAATCAAGGTTGCTCAACTCTCGCGGCTTGTGAAACCCAAAGAAGCTGCCCGCATTAAAGAACACTTGAAAAAAGGGGAGATCCAAATTCTTATCGGAACCCACGCCATTTTAGGAAAATCTGTGGAGTTCCACGACCTAGGTCTTTTGATCGTTGATGAAGAACAACACTTTGGGGTGGGTCAAAAAGAAAAACTCAAAAACCTTAAGGCTGATGTTCACGTGCTTACCCTAACCGCCACCCCCATCCCGCGGACCCTTCAAATGGCTCTTTCAGGCGTACGGGAGATGAGTCTCATGACAACGCCACCGCTCGATCGTATGGCCGTGCGGACGTTCGTTTTACCCTTTGATGCAATGGTCATGCGGGAAGCCATTTTAAGGGAGCAATTCCGTGGGGGTCAAACCTTCTATGTTTGTCCACGTGTTTCCGATCTTGATAAAATCGCCGACCGCCTGCGCCAATTCGTCCCTGAAGTCAAATTTGCAGTTGCCCACGGGCAAATGACGCCAACGACCCTCGAGAACGTCATGTCCGATTTTTATGACGGTGCTTTTGATGTGCTTTTAAGCACCAACATCATCGAATCAGGCATCGACATTCCACGGGCTAACACCCTTTTGATTCACCGAGCGGACCTCTTTGGTCTGGCCCAGCTTTATCAACTCAGGGGACGCATTGGTCGCGCAAAAGTTCGAGGCTATGCCTACCTCACCTACCCCGCAGGACAAGTCCTTTCGGGGGATGCTCAAAAGCGTCTTGAAGTCATTCAATCTCTGGATACCCTTGGTGCTGGCTTTACCCTTGCGAGTCACGATATGGATATCCGCGGAACGGGCAATCTTGTGGGGGAAGAACAATCAGGCCACATCCGTGAAGTGGGGATTGAGCTTTACCAACATATGCTGGAGGAAGCCATTGCAGCTCTTAAAGCTGAAGGAAAGGGTGAAGCTTATGTTTCCACGGACTGGACCCCTCAAATCAGCCTGGGCCTTTCCGTTCTTATTCCTGAAAGTTATGTGGCTGATTTAGGCCTTCGTTTGAGCCTTTATAAGCGGTTAACTGATCTTATTACGCGAGAGGAGATTGATCAGTTTGCCATAGAGTTAATGGATCGATTTGGTCCCCTTCCCGTTGAGGTTAAAAACCTTCTCGAGGTGATTTATCTCAAATCCCTTTCCCGCCAAGCCAATGTGGATAAAGTCGAAGTTGGCCCAAAAGGCGTTCTTATTGGATTTTACAAAAATACCTTTAAAAATCCAAATGTACTCATTGGCCATATTACGAATCAAAAAGGCACGGCTAAAATCCGCCCTGATCAAAAAATTGTATATATTAGATCCCTTGAATCCTCTGAAACGCGTCTTACGGCTACCCGTAAGATATTAGAAGATCTGGTTGCGATGGCGGGGTAAGTATAATTATTTTTATTTTATTTCTTGACTTCTTTTTGAAATAAGAATTTTATAATTAAATGAGATGAGGGTGATAATGAAAAATAGCTTCTTAATTATGATCAGTATGATGGGTCTTTTAAGCCATCCAGTATTGTCTATGGAAGAGAGAGAAAACCCACCTGGTGTATCTAAAAATCAGAGGAAAGAACTCCCTCCGCAGACAGAAGAAGCTAAGAAAAGAACTCCCGTTCAAACGTTTCTAGGTTTACCTAAAGAATTGTGGGAGCATATCTTTTCTTTATTGTTTACTCCGGAAACATACGAAACAAAGAAAGCTATCGGTGCATTCTTCCTGGTCGATAAAGCAACCTCCGCTTTCATGACAAACCTACTTTCAGATGTCCATTTTCTCTGGAGCTACACAAAAGATGCTCCCTTGGAGGAGCGGGAAGAAAAAGATGAATCTTTTGCCTTTAAGCAAGCAACCACGCTCTTTGGTATCCTAAAAAAGGCTGGAGGATTGCATTCCCAAAACGAAGACGTAAAGGCAGTGAATACTTATTTAGATGCTTTAGAAGTTGGTTCTCTTCTATCAGGAAGTCGACTTATTGTCTGTCGAATGGAAAAGATTATCGATAGCTCCCGTTGGAGAGGTTATATAGGAGAAGAGCGCTTCTCTTTGGCAACATTAAAAATAAAAACAACTCTTTATTCACTTCTCCATGATATGGATCAAGATCAAGCGCGAGGATATGGACCCAATAGTCAAAAAGATGAAGCGCTATTCAGCCTTTATTTTAAGCTATTAATGTTATCGCCGGAAAGAAGACGCTTTGAGAAAATTGCTCCTTTAGAGGTCCGAATTGACCAAGCCAAAAATGAAGGGCTAGAAAATCAAGGGGAAAACATAGAGTCTCCTCCCCATCTCTTAAGAATGATTGCTCAACTCAGCACCTCAGACTTGCTGAGTCTTCACCCCGAGAAAATGTTTCAGATGCCCGAAATTCAAATTAATAAATTATTCGAATTAGCTGCTGAGAGAGGAGATGCAGAAACTCAATATGAGCTTGGCAATGATTATAAATTTAAAGCAGATAGTATGAAAGCAAGGGATTCAGAGTTTACCAAAAATCTAGAGTTTACTAAAATTATTGATAAAGCTACTGAGTGGTTGACCAAATCTGCTGAGAAAGGTTTCATTAAAGCTCAACTTGATCTAGGTTGGTATTATAAAAGTGAAGCAACGAATCAAGATTTACCTAAAGCTATCTATTGGTTGACTAGAGCTGCTGAACAAGGAAATCCCGAGGCTCAATTCCTCCTGGGTGATATTTACCACTATGAGAAGGAGAAGCTTCAGTTAACAATACCTTGGCATATCAAAGCCATTCACTGGTACTCCAGAGCCGCTAAACATAACAATGAGGATGCACAAAAGGGGTTGGCTTGCCTTAAGAATGAGGGTTTTGACGTTCCTTAAGATTTTAAGATAATAACATCAAAGAGCTTAAAGGAGTTAAAATAGATTACGTGTTGGAGACTGGCGCATCTTGTACCAAATACATAATGATATTTTGCAGATTTATATTGTCATAATCTCACCTCGAGGAGGAGCTTATAAATGAAACATGAAGTTCAACTTATTGAAAAAGGGGGTAAACCCGAATGGGCCATTATTCCTTATAAAGAATATCAAGAACTTATCAAGGTCTATGACTATTTTGATGATGAGGCCTTATTCGCACAAGCTCTTGAAAGAAATAAAGACAGTGAAACCATTCCTCATGACTTGGTCGTAAGGTTAGTCAATGGGGAGAATCCTATTCGTGTTTGGCGTCGATACCGTGGTAAAACCATGCAGGAGCTAGCAAAACAAATTGGCGTTACGCAGTCATACTTATCTCAGCTTGAGTCTTCTAAAAGACACGCATCTCAGAAAGTGCTTAAACTATTGGCTGCAAATTTAGGTGTAGATATTGAAGAATTGATCGAAACCTCTTCTGAGATTCCTTCTGTATAAAGTGTTCTGTGCAATCAATACTCGATTTTCATTTCTTTCTATTAGGTATATATAAAATTTATTGGAACACACTAATGGGTATAAAACCAATTAAAACCAAGCAAGACGTGCATTTAACGTCTCAACAAGAAAAATCTCGTAAAAATCTTTTGTTACTCATGAAAAAGGCGTTACCCCTTAAAGGAGAAACCTTTAATAGGTCTGACCTCTATGAGCGATTATAAGCGAAGACTTTCAGGATAATTTTACGTTAGAAGGAGTAAAAATAAAAAATCCTTTTTATTCAGAGGAGTCTCTGGAAGTTTTATTCAATAGCAACTAATGTTTAGCCGTACAGGTGCACTAAAGATTAGAAGATCTGGTCGCGATGGGGGGAAGCAATACACATAAGAAAAGATCTCCTAAAAACCTTTATAAATTAAAATATCCAGGCTATTTTAAACTTGAGCACTAAATCAGCCCGGATAAAGATGATAAACCGTACCTATTATTTAAATGAAATTACGAATGAATTCAAAATCCATCAAAAGGACAAATAATGCCTTTCTCCTCAGGGCTCTAGCTTAAAAATAAAAGTCCTACCAGTTTCGTCTTTGCGAGGCTCTGAAAGAGCCGAAGCAATCTAGTCTTTCTTTTGGATTTCTGGATTGCCACGGCCTGTTCCCTGCTTTCGCGGGGACGGCCTTGCAAAGCATGCCCTTGTGAAAATGGGGGACGGCTGAGTGCTAGTAGGCTATTGTCCTGCCTTTCTTCTGCTTACGGTTCTTTATCGATTAGCCCCGGGAACCCACAAAATATCCCCCCCTTTTTGATGATTGTCATAACGGGCAAGTACAAACAGTAAATCAGAGAGCCTATTGATGTACTGAATAATAATTTTATTGATGGGCTCCGCATCGTTTAACAAACATATTGTTCTTTCAGCTCTTCGCACAATCGTTCGTGATTGATGAAGATGGGCAGATAAGGGCGATCCTCCGGGAAGGACAAAAGATGTGAGGGGAGGGATGGACTTATTATAAGAATCAATTTTTTCTTCTAAAAAGGTGACTTGATGGGGGTGAAGACGAAGTCTTTCCTTGTTTTCATTGTCTTCCGGTACGCATAAGTCAGCACCAATATCAAAAAGATCATTTTGCATATGAAATAAAAGCCGATCTATATCATCGGCTGCATGCAGGCGAGCAACCCCAAGGGAGGCATTGGCTTCGTCCACATCTCCAATGGCTGCAATACGAGGATCGGACTTCAAAACCCGTTTTCCTGTTCCTAGGGACGTTTTTCCCTTATCTCCGCCTTTTGTGTAAATGCGGGTTAAGAGTACCATTCATTTTCCCTGCAAAAACAGAAGGATTGAAAAAATTACGATGGCCAGGGCTTGGAAGAGAATCCTCAAACGCATCATTTTATTGCTGCGCTCACCTGCTTCTTTCCCTTCTTTCATACTAAAAAGCCCTAGAGTCAACGCTCCCACCGTTGCAACCATTGCTCCGATCAGCAAAATTTTTAGAACCAGCTGAACGGTCATATTTGGTATTTTTTAAAGAGCTCATTAAGATCCTCCACGGTACAAAGGCCTATATGAACTGGGCTGACAGGTTTGATCTCGTTGATATTTCTATGGGTTTTTGTCCGAATTGCCTGGATCGTATTTTTAGTTGTGCCTAAGGTGCGGATAATATCCGCATCACTGATCGTAGGAATTTCCTTTAAGAGCCATGCAATCCCATTCGGTTTTGCTTGACGAAGAGCAACAGGCGTATATTTCGCTTTTTTTCGAACTTTTCCTTCGTGAATATTTAATTTTATCCGAAGTCTTGCCGCGGGGTCTGCTTGGCAACGTTCAATTTCATCCAAAGTTAGCTGTCCAGAGGTAACGGGATCGTGGCCAATCATCCCGATAACAATTTCCCCATCGGCAATCGCTTGCACTTCGAGAGGATGCAAATTACAAAAATCACCAATTTGTTCAAAAGTTAACGTTGTGTTATCGATTAGCCAAACTGCGGTAGCTTTGGGCATAAGGGGTGCAGTCATTGAGCTCCCACCTTTCTCTATAATTGTTTCCAGAAATCAGCTGCCATTCAATCATAGGTTCGCCATTTCTCAAATAAGATTTTTAAAAATTCTCATCTCCGAGGCAAATCCCAAGTCCTCGCGCTGTTTTCACAAGGGAACCATGAATATCAACGGCCTGATATCCTGCAATAGCTTGTTGGATAGAAACATCCACAACATGACGGTTTTGCCAAGCAACCATACGGTCAAATTTTCCTTGGGCGATAAGATCTACGGCATGTGTGCCAAAGACAGAGGCTAAAACGCGATCTTGAGCGGATGGTTGTCCCCCTCGCTGCACATGTCCAAGAACCGTAAACCGCGTTTCCGCACCTGTCAGTTCTGTAATGCGATTGGCAATATGATGGGAGATGCCTCCGTAACGGCTCCTTCCTTCCAAATCCATAATCTTGGCTTTCTCGCCTGTTTCTGTTCCCACAGCTTCTGAAACCACCATGAGAGCGAAATTGCGACCCGCTTCCCTTAAGGATTGAATCTTATCCGCAATGTTTTTCATTTGATAAGGGATCTCTGGGATTAAAATAATATCCGCTCCTCCTGCAATTCCAGAAACCAGAGCAATATGGCCTGCATCGCGCCCCATTACTTCTAAAATCATAACACGGTCATGGCTAGCAGCTGTAGGTTGAAGACGGTCGAGGGCTTCTGTTGCCACATCTACAGCTGTCATAAAACCAATCGAATGTTCTGTATGGCTAAGATCATCATCAATGGTTTTAGGGATCGCAACTAGATTGAGCCCGCCTTGCTGGGCAAGACGCCTGAGGATATCTTGGCTTCCATCCCCTCCGATACCCACCAAAGCATCCAATTTTAAAAGGCGATAACCTTCAATAACGTTTTCTGAGAGGTCTTTAAGAGTGCCGTCGGGAAGAGGAAAGGCAAAAGGATCTCCTTTATTGGTCGTTCCAAGAACTGTCCCTCCTTCTCGAAATAAACTTCCTGTACAAAAGGAAAGATCAAGTTTGCTAGCATCCACAGGGCGCCGCATGAGTCCATGAGTACCTTGATGAATGCCGTAAACTTCCCATCCATATCCCTGGATGGCTCTAAGGGTAATAGCGCGTATGACCGCATTGAGGCCTGCGCAATCCCCACCACTCGTTAAAATTCCAATTCTTTTCATCTGACAAACCTCTTTAAATTTATTTTAACAAATACATTAAGAACTTTGTTGCGGATTTTATCAAAAAAATTTGATATAGTGAGTTCTTAATGAAAGATTAACACCCATGATGGCGACAGAAGATAAAAAACACAAGCTGAATAAGCTAAAAGAGGAACATAGTGCCTTAGATGAGGAAATCGCTCGTCTTATGACAATGCCTCTTTATGATCAGTTAGCAGTACAAAGGTTAAAAAAGCGGAAACTCAAACTCAAAGATGAAATTAATAAACTCAAAACAACGCTGATTCCAGATATCATTGCCTGAATCTCTCAAGATACCCTCACTCTTCTTTTTCTTCGTCACCACTTATTCTCATATGAGATACTGGTCTCATCGTGCTTTGAAGCTTTTCTTTACATTCTTTTAATTCAGCTTTTATTGCAGCAAGTATTTTCTCTTCAGCGATGTATTTCTCCATATCCTCTTGAGAAAGTTCATTTCTCAAATTAATCAGAGTATCCTCAGCTTTTGGAGTGTTAAAATCGGGAAAAACAGAAGCGTTTTGTACATCCATTAAACTTTCTCGAGCGCTGAGGATCGGTTTTTGTTTCTTTTCTTCTTCTTCTTTCATTTCCTTTATTTTTTCCTCTAAGCATTTGATGCTTTCCGCGTACTTGCTCTCATTTTCTTCGAGCTCCAATGTAATGTCAGAAAGTTTCTCTTCTTTCTTCCTTAGTTTTTCTTCTTTCTTGGCATGTTGGTCTCTGATCTCTTGACACTTGATTTCATTTTCTTCAATCTTTTTAATATATTGAGCAGATTCTTCACGACATTTGGTGAGTTTATCGAGATACCCCAAGGCAGTTTCCGCATGCTTTCTCATAAAGTTTCCTTTTAAAGATTGTAAAAGATCTTTAAGTTCTAAGAACTTTTCTTCATTAAATGACATTTTTAAAGAAGACATTAACCTTATAGATTTCTGGATTTTTTCGGAAATGTCTTTATAACTTTTTTTTCTTTTTCTTCGTGATTCACAGATTCTTTCTAATTTTTCTTCTTGTTCTTTTATTTTATCTTGAAGATCCGCAATTTTTGTTTCATCACTCTTGAGTTGTGGCTGCAGCTTCCTTTTGAACCTTTCTTTAATATCGTATAACCTTTGAATCTCTTCCATTTTGTCTACGATAGTATTAAATAAAATTCTAGGTATTGAAAAAAATTCAAAATATTTCTGGGTTGCTACATCAACGTTTGCTACAAAAAATTTGGAAAAAATGGGGGCTACTTTCTGCCACAAGGATCTAGCTTCTTCTTTGGGGAAAGAAACAAGCTTCATAAGAAAACGTTGCACCGTTTTCTCATCTGCTAAGTCGGCCTCCTGTTCTTCATGCTCTTCATCTCCTAGGGCTAAATCTTTTCCGTTCTCTCCATTTTCTTCTCCCTTTTCGAAGGTGGGGGTAGTTGGAAAATTGGCTAGACCTTGCTTTATAACTAACTTTAAACTACTCTCTTCTTCATTCGCTTCATCTAAATGTTGAAGGCTTTTTCCCAACATTTTGGTAAGTCCATTAAAATTCTTTTTCCACTTTTTTTCAGGGAATGTTGTATTTAATATAGTCTCGAATTTACGGGTATATTTTAATTCAACAGCCCGATACTCCTCCTCCATCTCGCTAAATTCTCGTACGTACGATCTGGAAATATCCGGAATGAATTGTTCCCATAAGAGTAGGGCTTCTTTTTTGGGAAAGGAAAGAAGGCCTAGAAGAGCGCCCTGTAACCTTTCCAATTTTTGTTTTTCTTCTTCCTCATCCGGAATGTCAGCTGAGTCTCTCTTAAATTTCTCTATAATTTGCACAAATAAAGGATTTGGCTCAACTTCATAGAGTCTTAGAACGCATTCATCGATAACTGATCCCAGAGAGCCCACCCCCTCCTGAGTAGCCATTACTAACATATTAAGAAGATCATTTATATCATATTGCAAATCTTCAAAGCGTGTAGAAATATTTTCTCCTTGTTCTGATTCTTCTTCCCCTTTGGATTCTTGTTTTGGAGAAGCGACCTCTTCCTCAAGTGCTTCTATGATAATTTGTACTTCCTCCTGCTGGAGTTGATTTTTTTGTAATGCCTTTTGTGTGTGGACAGAAAAATGCTCACTCGCATTTTGAAGGGTACTGCCAACCTTAATCCACATTGCATCAATCGCTGCTTGGTAGTCTCCCCTTATGGATTTCGGGAAGGGTTCTGAAAGCAATTTTTTTAATTCATCACATTTTTCCTCAATTTTAATTTTTGAGGATTCTGCAGCTTTTTTATATTCAAGAAAAACTTTTATTATTTCTGACATATACTGTAGAAGGATTTTTTCCCCATTCACGACCTCTCTCACAATCTTTTTAAGACTCTTTTTCCTTTCCGTAAGAAGACGTGCCAAGTAGTCTCGATATTTTTCCTGAAGCCGTAGAATTTCTTTGTAGAGACGCTCTTGTTCTTTTAAACGCTGCCGTTCTTCGTCGTCTTGTGTTGATGGCACTGATAGCGGTGCCTTTCCTACTAATATTGGAGGAAGAAGTGTGCTGACAGGAGGAGGTGGTGGCGGGGGCGGTGGCGCTGCAGCAGGCATTCCTCCTGACGGTATTGTACCTATTGAAGTTGGAGGTATGAATTGTCCCGTTGTCCTGGTTGCCATAACTGCTGGAGCAGTCGTTAGGGGTTGTTTTATTGATGAAGGTGTCGTAGGTGCTGATATAGAAGAGGCAGAGGATGGAGGTGTTAGTGAAGACGCAGAGATTGGAACCGTTGAGGTTGGCGCTATAGATTGTTCCCTTGGATCAACTACGGTAACTGCTGGAACAGTTGTCGGAGGTGGTGGCGAAGGCAAAGGTATTATAACTGTTGAAGTTTGCGCTATAGATCGTCCCGTTGGAACAGATACTCTAACAACTGGAGCAGAAGTTAGGGGTTGTCCTGTTGACGAAGGTGTCGTAGGTGCTGGTATAGAAAAGGCAGAGGGTGGAGGTACTAGTGAAGACGCAGGATTAGGTGGATTCATTTCAGGAAGAGGTACTCGCTTTTGGATAAGCATAGCTACTTCGGATTTGTGTTGAGGAGACTCAGGCTGACGTTCTTGAACGAGTTGAGTGTCAGGATGATTTTGCACATGAGAATGAACAGGCTGAATGGGTTGAAACTGAGCGACTTGGGGTTGTTGTGGAAGAGTTTCAGCTTGGTGTTCTTGATCATCAGTGTGATTTTGCCCATTGGACGGAATTAGCTGTGCCCTTGTTGGAACAGTGGGTTCTCCTCCTGGTGCAGAAACGGGAACTGGAGGTGGAGCTCTTTCGGGTAAAATGAGCATTGGCGAAGGAGGTACTACTGTCGTTAGTACTTCTCGTACAGGAATGGGTGTTGTTGTTATAGGGGTTACAACAGCGGCTGAAGTTCCTGCTACTATTACTGGCACGGCTGTCGAAGGAACTCTTGATGCCGGAATGGGTGCCGTTATGATAGGGGCTACGATAGCGGCTACTGTTTCTGACCGTATTACCGGAGGTGGTGTTGGAGCTCCTCCTGCCAAAGTGAGCATCGGTGAGGGCGGCACGGCTGTTGGAGAAACTTCTGATAAAGGCGGAGGTGCAGAAATGGTTGCAGTTGTGGTTGGAGTTACGAGGGCTGATGTTCCTACCGGTATTCCTGAAGGCGTAGCTTCTGGTGTTGAAGGTGCTGGCAAAAATATAGGCACAGGTATTGTGGCTCTCGAAGTTGGAGATCGGGGTTGCATAATTGGGGTAGGTTCCGGTTCTTCTCGAGAAGCAGGAGCTAGGGGTTGTACTGCTGATATAGGCTGTTCTGGTTCATCGGGAAGAACCTCAACAAGATGTCTTTGAGGATTAGGCTCGGGCTGTGCATTTAGCCCTGGTAAAGGATCTTCAGTCCTGTGGGGAGGGTTTACGGGCAGCTCATGCGGGTTCTGTCCTATGGGCTGTGGTATCGATATAGATTCTTCTGGTATTAGATTAGGAACGGCTTCTGGTTGCGGTAGATTTACTTCCTGTCCTTGTTCGTCGTTAACCCGCTGAGATTCATTTGCTGATGGGGATATAGGGACATCTTCTAAAAGTTGATGGCGCGTATTTTCTTGGTTTTGTCGACGAGCGTCTTCCTGTTGGTAAAGGTTTCTTTCGAGAAGCTGAGGGTCTGAAATTATGAATTGGGGGGTATTATTTCCTCCTATCCTTCCGAGAGTTTGTTCCGCGTCATAGGGAGACTGAGATGTTCCTTGCACGCCTGTTGACTTTGATGCTGGCATCGGCATCAGAAAGTCCTCGAAAGAATCAATGTTTCTATTCTTCCATGGTGAGATATGGCCTGATCGTAAAATAGGACTGCTGAGTTCCTCCTGGTTAACGTCAGCCAAACGTGCACTAGAGTTTATATATCTTGGTCGTCCACTAATGCTGGACCCTATGAAAGAAGTGAAAGAAGCGGCATACCTTTGTGAAAAGGGAAAGGTTGTTACAAACTCACCCCGTCTCTTTCCCGATCTTGTGGATGAACCCTTTGGCGATGAAGATCCGGATGCCGATAGTTGGGAAGGGGGTTCTGTTTTTTTAAGTTTGTAGGAGTTGTTTGGAGGGGCATCAAATTCTTGAAGAGGACTGTTGCCAGCCAGAGCTTCTAAAAAAGCGAGGCCTAAAAACGTAAACGATAACAGTTTGATAACTTTAGGCAAAGAGTGCATTCTTATTCTTACTATACCCACTTACTCTACACTACAGGTTAACAGCTATTTTTGCCCTGTCAATTGATTTAATATACGAAGCCAAAATAAATATTTATATAAATATAAAAAATAGAAAGTAAAATTTTTGATAACGACTCACGACTCCGCGGTTCTTAATTAGTTCCCGTCACCCGCCACGCGCGAAGCAAGTGGCGGGTGAGGGGGGCTCTTAATCTTCGTCCGACGGTGTTTCTATCACAACAACATCCTCATCTTCTCCGAAATCAGAGGTGTCTTCAAGAATACTGTCTGTGTCCTCAAGGGGAACAAGCTCTTCTGCAAGTTCGAGATCTATTGTCTCATCTAATTCCGCTGGAAGCGGAAGAGGTTTTGCTTCTGTTGCAGGAGGGCGGCCTCTGCGTTTTTTTACAAAAGAATCAGGATCAAAAGTATTTGCACATTTAGGACAAGTAATAGGCTGACGATGCATATCATAAAAACGCGTATTACAATTGGGGCAAATTCGTTTTAATCCCCATTCTGGTTTAGACATAGATTTTATCTCCTTTCAAGAAAGAAACTGTATGGATAAGGGCTTTGTCATGAGTTAGCGCTTCTGTCAATAACTTGGTTACATTTTTGTCGATTTTTTATTCAAATTATGCCATTACCACTTTGAAAGTGGAGAAAAGATGTCTTTTATGATGATTGCCATAGATGGACCTGCAGGAGCGGGGAAGGGAACATTAGCCCGTCATTTGGCGCATATTTATCATTTAAACCATCTCGATACGGGCCTTTTGTACCGTGCAGTGGCCTTAAAAATGGTGGAAGGGTCTGAAGACTTTGCGGATAAAGAAGCAGCTATAAGAGCAGCCTCCTCTATAAGAGCCGTTGATCTCAAAAGCTCTTCTTTGAGAGATGAGGCCATCGGAAATTTGGCATCAGAAATCGCCCCTTTCCCTGAAGTCAGAGCCCTTCTCTTAAATTTTCAACGAGACTTTGCAAAACACACCTCGTCCAGAAAACAAGGTGTTATTTTAGATGGTCGCGATATTGGTGTTGTGGTGTTACCTGAAGCTCCCTGTAAGATTTATGTCACAGCTTCTTCTGAGGTGAGAGCAAAACGTCGACTCAAAGAGTTGCATCAAAAAGGAATTGACAGTATATATGAAGCAACTCTGGCGGATATCAAAGCACGGGATGCACGTGATCGGAGAAGAAAAGTCTCTCCCTTGCGCCCTGCGAAGGATGCTCTTATTCTCGATACTTCAGAGCTTGGAATAGACGATGTTATTGAAAAGGCTTGTCATTTTGTGGACTCAAAATATCCTGAGGCCCGTAAGGGAGCCCTTCATTCGTCTGAATAGAAAGTTTCGGCCTTGCTATTCAAAGAATCACTCTAACCCATCATTCTTTATGGGCCGAACATAAAGGAGATTTTAAGGAAATATATTAATGACAGAACAGACCTCTTCACCTGGAGGAGATTCTTCTCTTGATACAGAAAATTTTGCAGCCCTATTAGAGGAATCATTTGGCAAAGCAAATAGCCTTGAAGGCCGTGTTATCAAAGGAAAAGTGATCGCCATCGAAAACGATGTTGCGATTATTGATGTAGGATTAAAATCGGAGGGACGTGTTCCCTTAAAAGAATTTTCAGCTTCCGGCACAGAACCTGAATTAAATTTAGGCGATACAGTTGAAGTCTATCTGGAACGCTTAGAAGATAAAAACGGGGAAACGGTGCTTTCTTATGAGAAAGCTCGTCGTGAAGCCGCTTGGAAACAACTTGAAAAATCTTATGAAGCTAATGAACATGTTGAAGGTGTAATCTTTGGCCGCGTAAAAGGTGGCTTCACTGTTGATCTTAAGGGTGCCATTGCCTTTTTGCCAGGAAGCCAAGTGGATATACGCCCCGTACGGGACGTTTCTCCTCTGATAGGCGTTGCTCAACCCTTCCAAATTTTAAAAATGGATCGCAGTCGGGGAAACATTGTTGTCTCTCGGCGGGCTGTTCTTGAAGAAACACGCGCAGAGGCTCGGAGTGAGCTTGTTGCTCGCCTTGAAGAGGGACAAATCCTGGAAGGAATTGTTAAGAACATTACGGATTACGGTGCCTTCGTTGATTTAGGGGGTGTTGATGGCCTTCTCCATGTAACCGATATTGCTTGGCACCGGGTGAATCATCCATCTGAGGTGCTTACTGTAGGTCAACCCATACGCGTTCAAATCATCCGTTTTAACCCTGAAAATCAACGAATTTCTTTGGGTATGAAACAACTTGAAAGTGATCCTTGGGCCGGAGCTGAAGTTAAATACCCAGTCGGGGCAAATGTGATGGGTCGTGTGACTAACATCACTGATTATGGGGCTTTTATTGAGCTAGAACCTGGCGTTGAAGGACTTGTTCATGTAACAGAAATGAGCTGGACAAAGAAAAACATGCCCCCAGGTAAGATTGTTTCAACCAGTCAAGAAGTTGAGGTTTTGGTCCTCGATGTGGATGCATCAAAGCGTAGAATCAGCCTTGGCATGAAGCAATGTATTCCCAACCCTTGGGCAGCCCTCCAGGAAAAGTATACTGTGGGCTCAGAAATTGAAGGAGAAGTTAAGAATATCACCGAGTTTGGCCTTTTCGTGGGACTTACGGATGATATTGATGGCATGGTTCATATGTCCGATATTTCATGGGATAAAACAGGCGAAGACGCCATCTTAGCTTATAAGAAAGGAATGAAGGTTCGTGCCAAAATTTTGGACATTGACCCGGAAAAAGAGCGTGTTAGCCTAGGCATTAAGCAGCTTACAGGAGATCCCTTCGACGAAAGCATCTCGGGCCTGAAGAAGGGCTCGGTTGTGACCTGTGAAGTGACAGCTATTCTTGAGACCGGCATTGAAGTTAGCCTTGCAGGAGGCCTCTCGGGCTTTATCCGCAAAAATGAACTCTCTCGAGATCGCGCAGAGCAACGTTCTGATCGCTTTGCTGTAAAAGAAAAAGTAGATGCGAAGATTACTCAAATTGATAGGGCCAATCGAAAGATCACACTTTCTATTAAAGCCCGGGAGACTGAGGAAGAGCGTCAGGCCATGGTGGAATACGGATCTACGGATAGTGGCGCAAGTCTCGGTGACATCTTAGGAGCCGCTCTCGAGCAAGTGAAAGAAAAAGCAAAGGCTGCTGAAACGCCTTCCGCGAAAGCAGCACCCACAAAGGCCAAGGGAAAAGCTAAAGCTGAAGCTCCTGCTTCTGAAGAAAAGCCAAAGAAGGCTGCGAAAAAAGCAGCAACGGAAGCTTCTACTCCTGAGGAAAAGCCTACGAAAGAGACAGCAAAAGTAGCTACTGCTGAAGAGAAGCCTAAAAAGGCTGCTAAGCCAGCGGCGGAGAAAAAAGCTTCTAAAAAGTAAAGTAGAGTGCTTTTTAAAAAAAGAAAAAGGAGGGGGCAGCCCCTCCTTTTTTATACAGCTCGTCGTTTATTTTTTGATGAGAACCAAAGAAGCTTGGGATGTATGACCCGTTACATCATAAGTTCCATCCTCGGGATAAACATATTCTTCAACCCTAAAAAGATCAGCTTGAGGTTTCTTAGCACAAATTCTATAGAGAGAAGGATCAAAACCGATTTCATTCAGGTAATCTCTATAGGACTGAATGTAATCGCGTGTAAATTCATCAGGACTTTTTGAAAATAAATTATTAACTTTGACACCATCAAATTCAAATGTATTTTCAATTACGCGATGTTCAGGTTTAAAAAAGATAATACGGTTCATATAAACTCCGGCGGCTAACTTTTTCCCAGCCTCTCCCTTGCGGTCTGTAAATTCTTCGATCCAACTTAATGTTGAAGCTAAGAAAGCTTCTTCGTTGTGAAAAAAAACGCCTTTGGGATTGTGGTAGTTAAATAAATCACTTTTAAAATGATCGATATCTTTCTTCTTATATTTAGTTACAAGCCTGCCAAAACTATCAACACGCAAATTCCCAAATTCCTTGCAGTCCGCAGAACTATTAAAGGTATAATGGCTTGGGAAGTATCCGGGGAAAATTAAAGAGCCATCTTCTTTTACGATGGGCAAGATATGTTTCTGCACAAGGGAAGAATCTGGCTCAGGTGCAATGCATGTAAAGGCGATTGTACTTACTTTAATGCCGTGTTCATTAAGCCAATTGCAGACCTGTTTTATATGTGTTTTTTTTGTCGCATCCATGCGAATATGGCAGTTACTCACATCTAGGCTTATCCAGTTTTCAACGGCAGAAACTTTTGATCCAAAGAATTCTGTTATTTTCTCTGGCATTTCATCCGTATGGCAAGCCCAGGCAAGTCCTATAGGCTTTCCATCCTCCCGGTATTGTCTGATCATTTCGGCCAGTTTTTCTGGTTCATCGATTGAAATATGTGGAGGTGGATTATTGCGCCAATCATATTCTCTCTTATCTTGATTTTCTAAGGTAACTGTTTGATAAAGTGGGGGACTGGAAGCACCATCGTCATTTCCTTCCACCATAGCAAAAGTGGGGGGTATAAGTAAAAAGGAAACCAAAAAAGTTAAAGAAAGTAATTTTTTCATAATTTCACCATAAAAAATATATGTCATAGATATAATAAAAAATTTTATCATTGCAATCTATTTATTACAAAATTATCACGACAGGCTTCTTAGAAAAAGAAAAAGGAGGGGGTTCCCCTCCTTTTTTTAGACTCTCTGAATTGTTTCACGTGAAACAATTTTTGTATTGGAAAGAGATTGCTTCACCCTGCTTCGCAGGGTTCGCAATGACGAGTAGGGGAATCGTCATTGCGCGGACCCCCATGAAAACGGGGGGACAAAGCAATCTCATTGACCCCTTTTAAGAATGTTTCACGTAAAACAATTTGTGTATTGGAAAGGAATTGCTTCACCCTGCTTCTCAGTGACGGTTGAGGGTGATCGTCATTGCAATGACACTCTCCCACTCCCTCACTCATCATCTCCCGTTAAGGATTGAAACAGCTTTCGGAAGAAGCCCGGTGCCAAGGCAGAAAGGGGGTTCAAGGATACATTAGGGTTATCAAAAGACCCCTTGACTGTGTAGGCAATTCCAAAGAGACCTTCGCCCTTTCCCCCACTAATAAGGGGCCCCAGAATGGGGATGTTGTTAAAGATTGAGTTGAGAAAGCGCGCAGGAATAACATTCCCTCTTAAAGCAAACAGGCGTTTGTTACGATCCAGTTTTCCCTCAACCGTAAAGCCAAGAGAAAGGCTTTTCCCAACTCCCTGTTTAACCGCGACAAAGTCTTCGCCGAATTCGAAATCGCATGTAAACCGATCCATAGAAAGAATTTTTTTCCCAGAAAATAAGTTAACAACCCCCATGGGTGAGAGGAGTGCGGCGAACCTGGCCAGGAGAGGAACCTCTTGGGCATCGAAGTCTTTCAGCTTTAAAATACCTTTAAAGGGGCCGGATCCTTCTTTTTGGGCTTTAATAATAAGAGCACCTCGCCGAATGTGGTCATAGATACCAAGATTTTTTAAAAACTTGCCCGCATCATTTGCGCGGACTTCAAGGGATTGTGTGTTGTTAGGACCTGGGTTAATATCGAATAAAATCCCTCCGGAAACCTGAGCCATGTCTCCTTTGCTGGCAGTGCCCTTGCCAGCCTTGGCCCGAAGATGAACCTCTTTCCAGATTTTTTCATTTTCATGTAAAAAGAGGTGGGCAGAGGCACTTATATTTTCAAAAACTTTTCCCTCGCCTAAGCGTAATTGTTCTACATCGCCAAAGAGCTTAATATCCATTGGGGGATGGTCTTTAGCGCTTCCCTCTTGATCAACGTATTGCATAAACTTTTCCAAATCCACGCTTTGGCCATGAAAAGAAACTTCATAAACATTTGGGTGAGGGGTGTGGAGTGTCACTTGAGTTTGGGTATCGGGTCCCTCAAATTGAGAAAGATGAATAGTTTTCCAGTTCTTCTGAGGCCCGAAAAGAATTTCGCCTCGCAGAAAATAAGGGGGTGCTTTCACCCTAAGATCCGTCATTTTAGAAAGGTTCCCATCCTCAAAAACAAGAACAAAGAAGAGCTTCCCTTTCTCTCCTGGCCTTTTTTTCCATTCTAAAGGGGCAAACGTAAGAGTGGCCATCGTTGTATCCAAATCTAAGCGAAGATAGCTTCTCTTATCCTTCTCAAGGGTATACAAAAGAGTGGTAGGTGTTGGTCCTCGAGCATACTCCAGATAATCAAACCCAAGGCGTTTAAAGTCTTCAAAGGAAGCCATTGTTTCGATCTTAACTTGGAGTTCGTGAGGGGCCTCTTTTTTAAAAAAGTGTTCATAGGTGAGAGTTGACGGAAGCTGGTTCATTACACCTTTACCTTGGATCACCATTTGATCTTGGGTTAAGTCGAGGGAGAAATTTCCTTGAGTTAATTTAACGATTAAATCCTCTGAAATTTTTCGTTCAAGGTTGACTTTTTTAAAGCCTCCTTTCGCGTTCATCTTAATATCCTTAAACTGAAGATCCACCAAAAGAGGGAAGTCGATTTTGAAGACTATTTCCCCTTCTCCATTTGTCTTTTTTGGGTCAATGCCCGCAAGAGAGGCATACTCTAGTGGTTTATGATTAAGGGTACCTAAGATGTCAGAAACGGGCCCCTTGGCTTTCATATTTAAGCTGAGCTTTTCATTATCCGTATCAAGATCTGAAATCAGAACGTGACCTTCTTGAACCTTTATTTGTTCAATGTTCCCCGTAAGAACTTTAATATCGAAACCCTTCTGATCAAATGTTGCGTGGGCACTCACGTTTTCAGCAGGAGGCAAACCCTCTAGAAAAGTAACTTCTGCCCCTTCTCCTCGGAGAGTTCCTTTAAGATCATCGATCAAAAATCCTTCCTCTCCCCCATGACCTTTGAGGGAAAATTCGGCTTCCGTTAAGAGGCCTTTTCGTAAGTTTTTGGTTAGCCATTCTCTGGCATGAGTCGCCAGATCTTCGGGCCACAGAGCGCTCAAATGATCGAGAAAAAGGTCTTCAATTCTGCCCTGAAGGGTAAGCGTTTGCCCAGGTTCCATGAGTTTTGAAAGAAAAAGAGGAGAGGAAGAAGACTCCAGATGTCCAGAGAAATCTAGAAGCATTTCATCGGATAGAAGGGACGCTTTCTTAATTTCAAGTTTGTTAGGCAGAAGCGTAAAGGACAAATTTCCAGAGGAGATCGGGAGAGGGACAAGTTTGGCTAAAGATAAATCTAATGTTCCTTTCCCCAAATCAACATCACAGCTGCCTTCAATTACTTGATGCGTGTCAGGAGCAAGAGCGAGATGGATCTTGCCTTGGAGAGGGGTATCCCAACATTGGAGGAAGTCGAGAAGATCATCAGGGCTTTTGATTTCAGCGCTAGGAAGACAGAGATTGAGTCCCTTTTTTTCAAACAATTTCTTGAGAGAGACGTGATGGAAATCAACTGTAAGATCAAAACGGCCAGAGCTCAACTGATGATTAAGTCCGACAGTCATCGTCCCATGTCCTTGGTGTGGCCTTAAGGTAAGTTCGGTTTGAAACCCATCCGATTGTCGTTTTAAGACAAAGGATGTTTTGGGAAGCTCCCATGTTTTGCCTTCTTTTTCATCCTTTAAAAGAACATGGGCATCAATGATCGCGACTTTATTCAAATCGTTCAGTTTTCCAAGGGCTGTATTGGGTTCCCCTAGAGCGACGAGGGGCGCTATTTCTTGGAATGAGAATTCTTGATTCGGCTTTGACTCTCCAAACCCTAAGGAAAATTCTCCTTTCTCGTCTTTCTCAAGAAGAATGTGGGGGCGATAAAGGCGAAGCTGCTTTAAAGAAGCCTCACCCAGCAAAAGACGGTAAAGTCGTACAGAGATGCCAATATGCTCGATTTTAAGCCAATTTGGATTCTCATTTTTTTGAAGGTGAACGTTGACAAGTTCGATCTCAAATGGTCTCTTCCATTCACGCCAGACAAGCTGGGTATGTTCTATTTTTGCACTCAATCCTTCCTGGGGCGCTTTAAATGCGGCTTCGACTTCGGTTGTTAAGAAGTCAAGGTTGATGGGGCTCATGGACAAGCGCACTAAGAGCAAAAAAAGGATCACAAAAACAAGGCCAACGACAGATCCTATAACTTCGAAAAGGAGACGTGCTGATTTTTTGGCAAAGATCCCTTTTCCAAAGAGAGAGTGTGGGCTAAACTTCGATTTATTCACGAACACTCCAAACAACAAATGAGAGGGAACTTATGACTGTATTTGTTGGCGATCTCGCCCCAAATTTTACTCTGCCGATCGATGGTGGGAAGACAGTTACACTTTCTGATTGCATCCAAAAAAAAGTCATAGTTTATTTCTACCCCAAAGATGCAACATCCGGTTGTACTCTACAAGCTTGCGCTTTCAGAGACTACAAACTTAGTTTTGATAAAAAGAATACAACCATTATTGGCATTTCTAAGGACTCTGTCAATAGTCATGAGAAATTTAAAGAAAAAGAAAGTCTCAATTTTATTTTAGCCTCCGACGAAACAAGGGAGGTCTGTTTAAAATACGGTGTTTGGGTTGAAAAATCAATGTATGGGCGTAAATATTTTGGGATCGAGCGGTCTACTTTTTTAATTGATGAAGAAGGACGCATAGCAAAAATCTGGCGAAAGGTCAGTGTGCCTGGACATGTGGAGGAAGTGTTGGAAGCGGTTTAGGGGTTATCCAATCATTAGCTTGGAATTCCATGGGTGATTCTACCCAGAACATTTGAATAACTCCATTTGGATAAGGAGTCGTGCAAACCGAGTTATCGATTTCAGTGATGGTGTCATCCTTGGCAAGAAATGCTTTGTTTTCCAAAGGAAAACATTAGCCATTTCTTTGCCGAGGATCTATTTTTTAATAGGGAATCTCGAACCATTTTTATTACCGGATATCTTAAAAAGATCCTCGGCCAAGAAAAGCTAATGCCCGCTTCGCTTGGCAAAACCTTTCTTGCCAAGGATGACACGGGGAAGGGGAAAATAATGTTTTTTACAAAGGAATATGCCAAAAGAATGTTATCAAGGATATCTTCAAGAGCTCGTGTAGCCTCCTTAGAAGGCATAAATGGCCTCTTTTTCAACGGCACATTTCAATCTTTTTTTAAGAGCAGCTCGATCAACAATATCACTCTCTGGGCGTTCCTCTTGATGCGCACATGACCCGAAGGAGAGCGATATGGTCAACACCCATCTTGCGCAATTCAGATTCATGGGTTTTCAGTGTTCTTAAAATTTCATTTCTATACATTTGCATTCACCTACTCGGGGATCGGAATGATGAGGAGGGTAGGTGGTTCAAGGGGATGACACGCATTTGATAAGTTGCTATACTGTTTTTTCAAAAGTGGAAAGCAATGAAAGCCACACCTGTTTTCCCCCACGTCTGTCATATTGAGTTATAAAGCATGTTAGAAAAAACGTTTTCACCCTTGTCCTTTGAAGAAAAGATTTATTCAGATTGGATAAACTCGGGCCTTATGGCAGCAGGGGCAAGACCGGAAGCAAAGCCCTATACAATTATGATGCCGCCGCCCAACATCACAGGCAGCCTTCACATGGGGCATGCTTTTACATTTACACTCCAAGATCTTCTGATTCGCTTTCATCGCATGCAAGGACAGGATGCTCTCTGGCAACCGGGCACAGATCACGCCAGTATTTCAACCCAAATGGTCGTTGAACGGCAACTTGAGAAACAGAACCTTTCTCGCCATGAGATGGGGCGCGAAAAGTTTTTAGAAAGAGTTTGGGAATGGAAGAAAGAATCGGGGGGAATGATCACCCACCAACTCCGTCGCTTGGGAGCGTCACCAGATTGGCATCGAGAGCGATTCACCCTTGACGAAGGTCTTAGTGATGCAGTTCGTTATGTTTTTGTGGAACTTTTCCGCCAAGGTCTTATTTATCGGGATAAGCGTCTCATCAATTGGGATCCGAAGCTTCACACAGCCATTTCCGATGTTGAAGTCGAAAGCTTGCCTATCCAAGGTGTCATGACCTATTTCCGGTACCCCCTTGAAGGACAAAAGGAAAAGTTTATTACCATTGCCACAAGTCGGCCTGAAACCGTCTTTGGAGATGTTGCTATTGCTGTCCATCCCGAGGATGAACGATATCAGCACCTGATCGGAAAGCTTGTTCGCCACCCCTTGACCGATCAACTGATTCCGATCGTCGGAGATCTCCACGCCGATCCTGAAAAGTTTACAGGTGCGGTTAAAATTACACCGGCTCACGATTTTAACGACTTTGAAGTAGGTCGACGTCATAAGCTTCCCCTCGTGAATATCCTTGATGAAAATGCCCATTTGAATGAAAATGTTCCTGCCTCATATCAAGGACTTGACCGCTTTGTCGCGCGAAAAAAAGTGGTTGAAGAGATGAAAGACAAAGGGTTTTTTGAGAAAGAAGAACCTTCAGTCATTCCAACCCCCCATGGGGAAAAATCAGGCGTTGTCATTGAACCCTGGTTATTGGATCAATGGTATGTAGATGCGGCCACCCTGGCCAAGCCGGCTCTGAAGGCGGTCGAGCAAGGAAAAACAAAGTTTGTTCCTCAATATTGGGAAAATACCTATTTTGAATGGTTGCGGAATATTCAACCCTGGTGTATTTCCCGCCAGCTCTGGTGGGGTCACCGGATTCCCGTTTGGTATGGACCTGATGGACATGCCTTCGCTGCGCTCGATGAAGAAAGCGCCCTTAAAGATGCTGCTCTCTTTTACAAAAAAGAGGTTTCTTTAACCCAAGATCAAGATGTCTTAGATACATGGTTTTCGTCAGCCCTATGGCCCTTTTCAACCTTGGGATGGCCTGAAAAAACATTCGAATTCGAACGCTATTATCCGACCGATGTACTGGTGACAGGCCACGACATCATTTTCTTTTGGGTGGCGCGTATGATGATGATGGGCCTTCATTTTGCAAAGGAAGTCCCTTTTAAAACCGTTTACATCAATGCCCTCGTGCGAGACGAAAAAGGGCAAAAAATGTCAAAAACAAAAGGAAACGTTGTGGATCCTTTGATTCTCATTGATTCCTATGGAGCCGATGCTTTACGGTTTACTCTTGCGGCACTAGCCGCCCCTGGAAGGGATGTTAAGTTTTCCAAATCTCACGTTGAAGGATACCGTAATTTTGCTACAAAGCTTTGGAATGCGGCCCGTTTTGCTGAAATGAATGGGGCCATCTTTAACCCTGATTTTGATTCTTATGCCCTTCACCTTCCCATCAACCAATGGATCGTTGGCCAAGTCTCAGCCCTCTCACAGGAGGTAAAAGAGGCTATCGAAGGATATAAGTTTAATGAAGCGGCCCACCTCCTCTACCACTTTATTTGGGGCACCTTTTGTGATTGGTACCTTGAGTTTTGCAAACCTAAATTTGTAGGCGGACACGCTGAGAAAACGGAAACCCAACAAACCGTTGCCTGGGTTTTAGATCGTATTTTGCGTCTTCTTCATCCTTTCATGCCTTTCCTCACGGAAGTCTTGTGGAAAAATCTGCACCCAGAGGCCGGTCTTTTGATGGGTGCCCTATGGCCAGAAGTTCAAGAATTTCCCTATCCTGAAGTGAGTAAGGATATGGACTGGCTCATTCAAGTCATCTCTGAAGTTCGCAGTGTTCGTACGGAAATGAATGTGCCTCCAGCCTCATTCCTCACCCTCAGTTTTTATGATGCAGGGCCCGAAACCCATCGACGGATGCGGGAACACGAAGATTTGCTTCTCAAGCTTGCTCGCCTCGAGCACATAAAGGTTTTTTCCGAATCTCTGTCTCCTCAAGAAGCGAAGGGAGCCGCCCAAGTTGTTGTAGAAGAAGCAACGCTGCTGATTCCCCTCGCGGGGGCGATTGATGTAGGAGCTGAAAAGGATCGACTTCAAAAAGAAATAAAGAAAGTGGTTTCCGAAATCGATGGGTTTGAGAAAAAGCTTTCGAATGAAGATTTTGTCTCTCGTGCTCCCCAAGAGGTTGTTGAAACTCAGCAAAAACGCCTCGAGGCCGCTCGTCTTTCGATTCTCAAATTAGAACAAGCCTTGGGGCGGTTGGGGAAATACCCTTGATTTAGGAAGAATCCTCCTTCGAACCCTGTCCTAGTCCTGATCATTTCAGCATTGTTTAAATTTACAAAATTATGAATCATTAATGTTATATTAAGTAAATTATATTAACATAAAAAAGACCACAATGCATTGAGGGAGATTGAATCATGAAAAGCATTATTTTAGCATCAATGGCTTTGTTCCTTGGTTTGACCAGCATAGGGCACGCTTCTGGAATCAAGATGAGCATAAAAGGACCAGCTTTGTCGAACGAAGAAGCTGAACATGTGAACAATACAGCTGGAAGTTTTTTTCTTTTAACATTGGGTTATGGACAAAAAATACCTCTTACAAATTCACATCTAGACCTCAAAGACTATGACGTAATAGCCAGAGATAAAGCGAATAATAAGACTAGAGCATTTTTGATTTAAGTTTTTACATTATAGTGTATGATATCCGTGTATTAAAGGAGGATGATCATGCAAGCCTATTCCCAAGATTTACGCGAGAGGGTGTTGAGAGCCATTGAACGAGGAGA